>OWJQ01000520.1_pt1 | contig 22782 bp, 14 predicted proteins | sample 1732711 | NCBI WGS metagenome assembly OWJQ01 (sample SAMN05065745, study PRJEB22554) | human gut metagenome | biome: ENVO:2100002; feature: ENVO:00000062; material: ENVO:00002003 | host: Homo sapiens | place: USA | reverse complement strand
CTTATGCGATCGTCGGCAGCGTCAGATGTGTATAAGAGACAGAGTAAAAGCCTATGGTAACTGTAACAAAATTTGTTATAATCACTAAATTAGTTATCTTTACCGTACAAACCCATTTGGGAAATAAAAAAATATTACCATTAAATTCTAATAAGAGGATATTGGAATTTTGATACGGTTGATCTAATCGTGAACTCACATAAAACTATATTTACGATATGAATAAACTCTATTTAATTGCAACCGGAGCATTGCTTTCCGGTATTATTACGGTCCAGGCTCAAGAATGGAAGCCGCAACAATGGCCTGTATTAAAGAAATATGACAAGGAACATCTTTACCAAATTGCGTTACCTTTAGGAGGTATCGGAACTGGTACAGTATCGCTCGGAGGGCGTGGAGAACTACGCGACTGGGAAATAATGAATGTCCCGGCAAAGAAATACAGCACAGTAACCACAGGGAACAATGCCCCTTTCTTTGCAATCTATGCCAAACCGCAAAACCAGAAAGCGACTACCACATTGCTGGCAGGACCTTTATATTCGCATGAATATTTGCATTATGAAGGACGTCCTGTCAATCATCATGGTCTTCCGCGTTTTGAACAAGCTTCATTCGAGGCGGCATACCCTTTCGGACAAGTTTCTTTATCGGACAGCAATCTGCCTGTAAAAGTCAAGGTAAAGGGTTTTAACCCGTTTATTCCTGGCGATGCCGATGCCAGCGGATTGCCTGTGGCCGTACTCTCGTATGAAGTTACAAACACTACCGACCAACCGATGAATGTATCAATCTGTGGTTCGATACGCAACTTTATAGGTAAGGACGGAAGTAAATTCCGTACAGACTGGAAAGGTGATTACATTCCTACAGGAGCAAAGAACAACAAGAACAAGTATGTTGAAAGCAACAATATAAAAGGAATATACCTTTATTCGGATGGTGTAGATAAGGATGATTCGGCATGGGGAACTGTTGCGCTTACCACTCAGGCAGTTAATGGCGTGACTTACCGTACTTCGTCAAAAGCCGATAACTGGAACAATAGCATTCTCAACTTTTGGGATGATTTTAGTGCGGATGGTATGCTGACCGAACGAAGTAAGCAGGAAGATGAAGATCCTATGGCTTCATTGTCTGTAAATAAGACAATAGCTCCACAAAGTACTGAAACATTTACATTTTATATCACATGGAGTTTCCCGAACAGGAAAGCTTGGTCTTCTGTTGTAGTAGGCAACTATTATAGCAATCAATATCCTGATGCTTGGAAAGCAGCGGAAACTATCATCCCACAAATACCCGAATTAGAAAATAAGACATTGTCTTTCATTAATGCACTGCTCGGCACTTCTTATCCGGAGGTGGTGAAAGAGGCGGCTTTGTTCAATCTAGCTACATTGCGCTCTCAAACAGTATTTCGTTTGCCAAGCGGTCACATGATGGGATGGGAAGGTGTGATGGACCGTTTCGGTTCGTGTGAAGGTTCTTGTACCCATGTATGGAACTACGAAACTGCCACTCCTTATCTTTTCGGGGAACTGGCAAAAACCATGCGTGACGTAGAGTTCAACTATGCCACAAAGGAAAACGGTTTGATGAATTTCAGGGCATCTCTCCCACTTTCTGAAGCAAGCAAAGGGAACAATCCGGCTGCAGACGGGCAAATGGGATGTATAATGAAAATATATCGCGAATGGCAACTCTCCGGAGATAATGATTTTCTGAAAAATAACTGGGAACAGGTGAAGAAAGTCCTTTCATACGCTTGGATAGAAAAAGGCTGGGATGGTAATCAGGATGGAGTAATGGAAGGTTCGCAACATAATACCATGGATGTAAACTACTTTGGACCTAATCCTCAAATGGGCTTTTGGTATATGGGAGCTTTAAAGGCTGCCGAAAAGATGTCAATAGCAATGAAAGATAAAAACTTTGCGAAGAAATGCCGTACACTGTTTGAGAAAGGAAGCGAATGGATGGACGAAAATCTGTTCAACGGAGAGTACTATGAACATAAGATTACAGATCCGAAGACATTTGAATTTCTTGACATGAACGACCCTGATGTTAAGATTCCGGGATTCCAGTTAGGACAAGGTTGTCTTGTCGACCAGCTTGTTGGACAATATATGGCTCACTTGTGCGGATTAGGTTATCTGGGTGATAAGAAGAATATACAAACAACAATGAAGAGTATCATGAAATATAACTTCGTGGAAGACTTCAGCCGTCATTTTAACAATATGCGTTCTTACGTAATGGGCGATGAAGCAGGTTTACTTATGGCTTCTTGGCCGAAAGGACGTCTGGAAGTTCCATTCCCATACTTTTCCGAAGTCATGACAGGATTTGAATATTGTGCTGCCGTTGGAATGCTTTATGAAGGCATGGAAGAAGATGCTCTTACTTGTATCAATGCCATCCGGCGCCGTCATGATGGTGCAAAACGTAATCCTTTCAGTGAATCGGAATGCGGACACCATTACGCTCGCTCCATGGCAAGCTGGTCTGCTATCATAGCTTTGAGCGAGTTCCAATATTCGGGTGTTGATAAAAGCATGAAGATAACAGACCGTCCAGGCAACTATTTCTGGAGCAACGGCTATTCATGGGGTACGGTTCAAGTAACAGAAGATGATGTTACCATAGAAGTGATTAATGGCACCCTCTCGTTGAAGTCGCTTACGGTAGGTAGCCGGAAAGGTATGAAACTGAAGCATTTTGATTTTAAAGAAGGAGATGTCCGAAACATCAAACTTCATAAATAATTATTATTAAACATGGGTACACGGAGATACGGATTTGTTCCGGTAAGGAACTTTTATATCCGTATTTCCGCGTTTTAATATTTAATTTAGTATAAAAATGAAAAGCTAATATTATTATCTTACCTGTTTGTCCACTTTATTCCAAGTGGCTGTTTACCAAGAGAGAGAGAAAGCAATCTGAAGGGTTACTTTCTTGTTTCTAAGCAACTCCCAACAGTTCTACCTCAAACACCAATGTTGAGTAAGCAGGAATAGAATCAACTGATTTATTGCCGTATCCCATTGTATAAGGGATATAAATTATCCATTTATCCCCAACGTGCATTTTCTGAAGCGCCACCTGCCAGCCTTCTATTACGTCACTGAGACGTAAAGCATCGGGACAACTGCGTTCATAAGAATTATCAAACTCCCGACCGTCAATCAGACTTCCTTTGTAATGCACGGTAACAATGCTCCGTGCACCCGGAGAAACCGTACCTTCACCGGTCTCCAGTATTTTATAATAGATGCCACACGGCAATGCAAAAACACCTTCCTGAAAAGACAGGTTTTTCAGGAATCGCCGATTGGCTTCTTTATATTCTTTCTTCTTTCCCATAAACTATCTTATTAGAGTTCACAAAAATAAGTAGAATTGAGAAGAATCTATCATAAAAACAGTATATTTGTTTGTTGAATTATAAAACCTCTTCGCTATGGGACAAATGAAAACTAAATGTAGCAGTAGTGCTACCGGACTATTCTTTCTACTTTTGATGATCGTGAGTTTTTCATCATGCACACGCACGCAAAAAGACATCATTCCTTCTGCCGAATATGCTCCGTATATAAATGCCTATACGGGAGGAGTTATTTCACAGAACTCTACCATACGTATTGAACTGACACACGAGCAACCAATGGTAGACTTAAATAATGAGTTAAAGGAAAATCCGTTTAGTTTTTCACCTTCACTGAAAGGGAAGGCATATTGGGTGAGTAATAATACCATTGAATTTGTACCCGAAGAAGGTACACTGAAGCCGGGATCACTTTATGAGTGTACGTTCCAACTTGGCAAATTCGTCGAAGTGGACAAGAAATTAAAGGAGTTCAACTTCTCCTTCCGGGTACAGGAACGCAATTTCACACTTTCCATAGAACCACTACCTATCACAGATGCCCAACCGGATGAAATAAATATCAAGGGGGAAATATGTTTCAGCGACATCGTAAAAAAGGAAGAGGTGGAAAAGATATTGACCGTCAAGGACGGGAATAACAAAAGCTATCCGGTAGAAATTATACCAACAGATAATCTTACCCGATACCAATTCTGTATCAACCAGGTTCCAAGAGATACGGAGGATTACCAACTGACCATCACCGCCAATGGCAGTCCCGCACGTATCGATCAAACTCAAAGTGAAGAGGTTCTGATTCCAGCGAAAGATAGTTTCCGCTTTCTGTCCGCCACACGCATCGACGAACCGGAAAATGGAATTGAGGTTGTGTTCTCCGCCCCTTTATCCGATACACAGGACCTGAAAGGGTTGATTGAGATTCCGGAGCTTTCTTCTTCCGTTTTCCAGATCAAAGAAAACAGGGTATTCATCTACTTCGAAGCAAACCAGCTAAGCAAATTGACGCTCAACATCCATGAAGGAGTAAAAAGTAGTCAGGGCAAAACGTTGGGAACTTCACATTCGATCTCATTCAGCGAAATAAATCTGAAACCGCAGGTAGAGATGTTGACAACCGCCGCTATCCTGCCCGATTCAAAAAGCCTGATTATCCCATTCCGGGCTGTAAACCTGTATGCTGTGGACTTAAGCGTGATTCGTATCTTTGAAAATAATGTGCTGATGTTTATGCAAACCAATTCGCTAGCTTCTGCTAATGAATTACGCCGTTCGGGACGGTTGGTATACAAGAAAACATTATGGCTGGGCAAAGATACCTCAAAAGATATTCATAACTGGGAAAACTATTCGATAGACCTTGCCGGATTGATTCGTCAGGAACCGGGAGCCATTTACCGGGTGATACTCTCTTTCCGCCAGGAATACTCTGCTTATCCATGCGGCGGAGTCGACAATCAGGAGATTAAGTTCGCTGACAATAATACGCCGGACGGTTTGATGAAAGTAAGCGGAAGTGCCTTGTCCGAAGCGGATGAAGCGGTTTGGGATACGCCCGAAGCCTATTATTACTATAACGGCGGAACAATGGACTGGAGTGTATACCGATGGAAAGAACGGGATAATCCCTGTCACCCTTCCTATTATATGAATTCGGATCGGGCTGCCGCCTGCAACGTTTTTGCCTCTAATCTGGGAATGATCGTGAAACGTAATTCTCTGAATAAACTATGGATTGCCGTAAGTAACATATTGGATACAAATCCGGTAGGAAAAGCACAGGTAACGGTTTACAACTTCCAATTGCAACCCATAGGAAAAGGGGAAACGAATGGAGAGGGTTTTATTGAAATCAGCTCAAAAGGAACACCCTTCATCGTTGTGGCAGAAGCGGAGAAACAAAAGGCTTATGTTCGCGTAGTAGACGGTGAAGAACAGTCTGTCAGCCGGTTCGATGTAGGAGGAAAAGAGATTCAGAAAGGACTGAAAGGATTCATCTATGGTGAAAGAGGTGTATGGCGACCGGGAGATACACTACACATCTCCTTCATATTGGAAGACCGGGAAAAGAGGATACCGGACAAACATCCCGTAGCACTCGAAATCTATAATCCGAAAGGGCAGTTCTATACCAAAATGATTTCCACACAAGGTATGAACGGATTCTACACGTTTGATGTTCCTACGCAAGCCGGTGACCCGACCGGTCTTTGGAATGCATATATAAAGGTAGGAGGAACTACTTTCCACAAAGGCCTGCGTATTGAAACGATAAAGCCCAACCGACTGAAAATCAATCTGACGCTACCGAAGATTCTTCAATCAACAGACAAAAATGTCACTGTTCCGCTCGCTTCTGCGTGGCTGACGGGAGCCACTGCCTCCAAATTGAAAGCTAAAGTGGAAATGTCTTTGTCCAAAGTAAACACGCAATTCAAGAACTACGGACAATATATATTCAACGATCCTGCTACGGATTTCACAACCATTAAAACGGATGTGTTCGATGGCATACTTAATGCGGAAGGAAAAGCAGGAGTCACGTTGAAAGTTCCGGCAGCAACAAATGCACCGGGTATGCTGAATGCGACCTTCACCACCCGGGTATTCGAACCGGGAGGAGACGCCAGCATCTATACACAAAGCATTCCGTTCTCCCCATTTGTATCTTACGTAGGAATCAATCTGAATCAACCGAAAGGAAAATATATCGAAACGGATAAAGACCACGTCTTTGATGTCGTGACCGTTAATTCGCAAGGACAGCCGGTGAACCGTTCCAACCTGGAATATAAGATATACCGCATCAGTTGGAGCTGGTGGTGGGAAAACAGCGACGAGTCTTTCGGCACTTACATCAACAATAGTTCCATTACCCCCGTAGCCAGTGGTAAATTGCAGACCAGCGGAGGAAAAACAACATTTAAATTCCGTGTCGATTATCCGTCTTGGGGACGCTATCTCGTATATGTAAAAGACAAAGATAGTGGCCACGCCACCGGAGGAACCATCTATGTAGACTGGCCGGAATCACGGGGACGTTCGAACAAGACCGATCCCAGCGGTATCAAGATGCTTACTTTCTCGCTGGATAAAGAATCTTACGAGATAGGAGAAACAGCTACGGCAATTATTCCTGCGGCTGCCGGAGGGCGTGCGTTGGTATCCATAGAAAACGGTTCGTCCGTATTACACCGGGAATGGATAGAGGTAACCAACGAGGGAGACACGAAATATACATTTGAGATTACTCCGGAAATGGCTCCGAACGTATATCTGCATATCAGTCTGCTACAACCTCATGCACAGACAATAAATGATTTACCGATCCGTATGTATGGCATTGCTCCGGTATTTGTCACCAACCGCCAGACTGTTCTGCAACCTCAGATACAGATGCCGGAAGTATTGCGACCGGAGACAGACTTCAACGTCACAGTCAGCGAAAAAAGTGGGAAGCCGATGACTTACACATTAGCTATTGTTGATGACGGATTATTGGATCTAACCAATTTCAAGACACCTGATCCCTGGAATGAATTCTATTCACGCGAGGCACTCGGTATCCGCACTTGGGATATGTACGACAATGTATTGGGAGCTTCTGCCGGAGCTTACAGTTCACTTTTCAGCGTTGGTGGAGATGCAACGCTCAAACCGGCCGACGCAAAAGCGAACCGGTTCAAACCCGTAGTGAAGTTTATAGGGCCATTCTATTTGGAAAAGGGCAGGCAGCAGACGCATACATTGAAACTTCCGATGTATGTGGGTTCGGTACGTGCCATGGTAGTGGCAGGACAGGACGGAGCTTACGGGAATGCAGAAAAGACTGCATTTGTACGGACACCATTAATGTTACTCTCCACTTTGCCGCGCGTACTTAGTATTCAGGAAGAAATCACTGTTCCGGTCAATGTCTTCGCTATGGAAAAACAAGTGAAGAATGTGACCGTATCGCTTCAGGCGTCCGGTGGTGGAGTTCAGATAGAAGGTTCCCATCAACAGTCGCTCACCTTCAACCGGCCCGGCGACCAACTTGTGTTCTTTACTTTAAAGACCGGCAACAAAACCGGAAAGGCAACCATCAAACTGACGGCAAGCGGTGGCGGACAACAAACCAAAGAAACCATTGAAATAGAAGTACGGAATCCGAATCCGATAGTTACATTACGCAGCAGCGAATGGATAGAAACGGGACAGAACAAAGAATTATCCTATCAGTTAGGAAGTTTGTCTGCAAACAACCAGATAAAACTGGAAGTATCGCGCATTCCATCAGTAGACATCAGCCGTCGGTTCGACTTCTTATATAACTATCAACACCACTGCACGGAACAGTTGACTTCAAAAGCACTGCCACTCCTGTTTATCGCTCAATTCAAAACAATAGATACCCGGGAGGCAGAGAAGATAAAAGCAAATGTACAAGAAGCGATCCGTCAGATTTACGCCCGCCAACTCCCCAACGGAGGATTTGTCTACTGGCCGGGAAATGCCGTTGCTGACGAATGGATCAGTTCTTACACAGGAATGTTCTTAACACTGGCGCAGGAGAAAGGCTATGCCGTCCATGCAAATGTATTGAACAAGTGGAAACGCTTCCAACGTGCTGCCGCACAAAATTGGCGTATGCCTCAAGAGGCAAACAACTGGCAACAATGGCAGTCAGAACTGCAACAGGCTTTCCGCCTCTATACCCTGGCTCTGGCCGGTGCACCAGAATATGGCGCCATGAACCGGATGAAAGAACAACCGGGATTATCTATCCAAGCTAAATGGAGACTGGCAGCTGCCTACGCACTGACGGGCAAGATGAAGCCTGCCGAAGAACTAGTGTACAATGCAGAGACAACAGTCATCCCCTACTCTTCCATGAATCAGATTTACGGTTCGTCCGACCGGGATGAAGCGATGATCTTGGAAACATTACTTCTGATGAACCGGGAACGGGATGCTTTACAGCAAGCGAAAGTCGTTTCAAAGAATCTGTCACAAGAGAACTGGTTCAGTACACAGTCCACCGCTTTCGCCCTTATGGCAATGGGACGTCTGGCGGAGAAGTTGTCCGGCTCGTTAGACTTCACCTGGACATGGAACGGCAAACAACAGCCTGCCGTAAAATCGGCCAAAGCCGTCTTCGAGAAAGAGATTTCCACTTCTCCCAAATCAGGAACGGTTGCCGTAAAGAATCAAGGCAAGGGAGCACTAAGCGTAGACCTTATTACACGTACACAGTTGTTGAATGATACGTTGCCGGCTATTTCCGACAATCTTCGTATGGATATCAGGTATGCAAGTATGGATGGTAAACCGATGTCTGTCAACGATATCCGGCAGGGAACGGACTTCACGGCTATTGCTTCGATATCCAACACAAGCGGGACCACCGATTACACCAACTTGGCATTGACTCACATCATCCCGTCCGGCTGGGAAGTGTATAACGAGAGAATGACGGTTCCCGAAGCAGAGCCACAAGAGACAACCGACTCGTCCGGTAATGTGAGCGGCCAATATACTTATCAGGATATCCGCGACGATCGTGTATTGACTTATTTCAATCTGCGCCGGGGCGAAACGAAGATATTTACAATCAGGCTGCAAGCTACCTATGCGGGTAACTTTATCCTTCCGGCTGTTCAGTGTGAAGCGATGTATGACGTCAATGTACAGGCACGAAGCAAAGCGGGAAGAACCACAGTCAGCCGCTAATGTAGATTCTGTGCATGGAACAAACTCGGTTCATGGGAGACAAGATATTGAATTTCTTCAAACATTTATCCGTCATTAAAAGAGTATTGCTCGGCATTATTACTCTTTTAGTGATAGGATATATCTTTTGTCTTCCCCGGCAACTGTTTCATGTTCCCTACTCTACCGTTGTGACAGACAGAAATGGAGAGTTATTAGGAGCACGTATCGCTTCCGACGGTCAATGGAGATTTCCTCCACGAAAGACGACACCCGAGAAAATCAGGCAATGCCTCATTACTTTCGAAGACAAGAATTTCTATTATCATTGGGGAGTAGACCCGTTATCCATAGGGAGAGCTACTTATCAGAATCTAAAAAACAAACGTATCGTCAGCGGAGGCAGTACCCTCACAATGCAGACGATCCGCCTGGCCCGCCATGAGTCACGAACTTTCGGAGAGAAAGTGATTGAAATGATTCTTGCCACCCGGTTGGAGTTTCGTGCTTCAAAAGAAGAAATCCTGTCGATGTATGTATCACACGCACCTTTCGGAGGAAATGTAGTAGGATTGGATGCAGCATCCTGGCGTTATTTCGGTCACTCCACCGAGGATTTATCATGGGCAGAATCCGCCATGCTCGCCGTCCTGCCCAATGCCCCCGCCATCATTCATTTGTCGAAAGGACGAAAAACACTACTTGCCAAACGAAACCGTCTCCTGAAACAACTTCTTGATAAAGAGATTATCGACTCATCGACCTATGAACTGGCTGTCAGCGAACCGCTGCCTGACGAACCTCATCCCTTACCTCAAATAGCGCCGCATCTGGTCAGCCGATTCTATCAGGAAAGAAACGGCCGGTATTCCCGCACGACTATCGACAAAGGAATGCAGACTCATATAGAGGATTTGGCCGAACGCTGGAGCAATGAATTCAATCGGAGTGATATTCGCAACCTGGCTATTCTTGTGATTGACATTCCTTCCAGTCAAGTAGTGGCTTACTGCGGGAATGTACATTTCGACCGGAAACAAGGAGGAAATCAGGTAGATGTGATCCAGGCTCCCAGAAGCACTGGCAGTATATTGAAACCTTTCTTATATTATGCCATGTTGCAGGAAGGAAGTATGTTGCCCGATATGCTATTGCCGGATGTGCCTGTCAACATCAACGGGTATACTCCACAGAACTTCAGTATGCAATATGAAGGAGCCGTACCCGCTTCAGAAGCATTAGCACGCTCATTGAATATCCCGGCAGTGACCATGCTGCAAAGATACGGAGTACCCAAGTTCCACAACTTCCTGCAACAAATAGGATTCAAAACGATCAGTCGCCCATCCTCCCATTATGGGTTATCATTGATTTTAGGAGGAGCGGAAGCTACGTTATGGGACGTGACGAACGCCTATGCGCAAATGGGGCGAAGCCTTGTCACCGGACATTCGGATTCAGAAACTCCCGTTTCCTCCAAAGAAGCGGAAGCGAGAATGATAGTAGAAGAAGATACTAAAAACAGGGCCGTACAGCATAAAAGTATCTGGGATAAAGGTGCCGTGTGGCAGACATTCAACGCTTTGAAAGAAGTCAACCGCCCCGAAGAAATTGACTGGAAAGCTATCCCTTCCATGCAGCCGGTTGCATGGAAAACCGGAACAAGCTATGGATTCCGTGACGCCTGGGCAGTGGGTGTAACTCCACGTTATGCAGTCGGCGTATGGGTAGGAAATGCAACCGGAGAGGGAAAGCCCGGATTAGTCGGCGCACAAACAGCAGGTCCCGTGTTATTCGACATATTCAATTATCTCCCTTCATCGTCATGGTTCGAACGCCCGACAGGAGTTTTCATTGATGCAGAAGTATGCCACCAGTCCGGCCACTTGAAAGGAAGATTTTGTGAAGATATAGATACATTGCTAGTTCTGCCCGCCGGACTGCGGACAGAAGCTTGCCCTTATCATCACCTTGTCACACTATCCGCCGATGAAAGCCGGCGTATTTATGAAAACTGTGCAAATACAGAGCCTACTATTCAGAAATCCTGGTTTGTCCTGCCACCCGTATGGGAATGGTATTACAAACAACATCACCCGGAATACAAGTCGCTTCCGCCTTTCAAACCCGGCTGTGGGGAAGACACCTTCCAAGCAATGCAATTTATTTATCCTCCGATGAACGCCCGTATCAAACTGCCCCGACAAATGGATGGCAGTAAAGGTTTTATAACGGTGGAACTGGCTCATAGCAATCCTGACGCAACGATCTTCTGGCACCTCGATGAAACTTATCAGACGCAAACGCAGGACTTCCACAAGATTTCCCTGCAACCTACTCCCGGTAAACATTCACTGACAGCAGTAGACGATGAGGGCAATACAGTTTCTACTACTTTCTTCGTCGAATAAACAGCTTATTTATTATCTTTGCGGCATGAAACAGCCATTAAAAGAAAACGGAGGACTACCGGCGTCTATCCTCTGGACACTTGCTATTGTGGCGGGTATTTCGGTAGCCAATATCTATTACGTCCAACCTCTGCTAAATATGATACGCCATGAACTTGGCATATCAGAGTTCCGAACTAACCTGATTGCCATGGTCACGCAGATAGGTTATGCGGCCGGACTATTGTTTATCACTCCCTTGGGTGATTTATACCAACGCAAGAAGATTATCCTTGCCAACTTCCTCGTCCTTATATTCTCACTATTGACGATTGCCCTGGCGCATAATATCCATGTGATACTTGTTGCCTCATTCCTTACGGGGGCCTGTTCTATGATTCCACAGATATTCATTCCCATGGCCGCCCAGTTTTCACGTCCGGAGCATAAAGGCAGAAATGTAGGAATCGTCTTATCGGGATTACTGACCGGCATCCTGGCTTCACGCGTCGTCAGCGGATTCGTCGGTGAACTGTTCGGGTGGCGGGAGATGTATTATATTGCCGCAGGTATGATGTTTGTCTGTGCGGTTGTCGTACTGAAAGTTCTTCCCAACATTCAGACCAACTTCCGGGGAAAGTACAGCGACCTGATGAAATCCCTGCTGGCTTTGGTGAAAGAGTTTCCGCAACTACGCATCTACTCTATCCGGGCCGCCCTGAACTTCGGTTCGCTCCTCGCCATGTGGTCCTGCCTCGCTTTCAAAATGGGACAAGCTCCATTCTTCGCCAATAGCGACGTGATTGGTATGCTGGGACTTTGCGGAGTAGCCGGAGCATTAACAGCTTCTTTTGTGGGAAGATATGTAAAACGGGTAGGCGTTCGCCGCTTCAACTTCATCGGCTGCGGATTGATTCTTTTGTCCTGGTTATTGTTCTTCGTCGGAGAAAACACTTACGCCGGAATCATCGCCGGCATTATCATGATTGATATAGGGATGCAATGCATCCAACTCAGTAACCAGACGAGTATCTTCGAACTGAATCCCCGCGCTTCGAACCGTATCAATACAATTTTCATGACTACCTACTTCATCGGTGGCTCCATGGGAACATTCCTTGCCGGAAGTTTCTGGCAACTGTATGGCTGGCACGGCGTTATCGGTATCGGAGTCCTTTTAACCGGTATTTCTCTATTAATTACGATTTTCTTTAAGAAGTGAGTCAACAAAATGGATGGTAAAACCGTTTAATACAAAAAATCAGTAAACTATGAAGTACGGAGTTAACAGACAAATCTTACTAATCATAGCCGGCACCGTCTGGATTATTGCGGGCGGAAACATCCTGCGGATAGGAATCGTCACCTGGATGAACAACTCACACGACTGGATGTTTAAGATAGGGGAAGCCACTATCGTTTTCCTGTTATTCTTCGTACTGATTTTTAAAAGACTCTACTACAAGCATACCCGCCGGATTGAACAGAAGAAAGAAACCCGCAACTGTCCTTTCTCTTTCTTCGATGTAAAAAGCTGGATAATCATGATATTCATGATTTCTCTCGGAATTACGATCCGAAGCTTCCATTTGCTACCCGAAAGTTTTATCTCTGTCTTCTACACCGGATTGTCCATTGCGCTGATTCTGACAGGAATACTTTTCATCCGCTATTGGTGGCTGAAACGTAAAACCATGCTCAACTAAAGGTTAGCTCTTTCTATATTCCAAGAAAATATAAACTTATAATAATTTTTATTGCCCGCTCCCATAATGCAAAAGATTTCCACCTTTTTGTTGTATCTTTGCAGCCAAAAATAAATATCAGCTAAACAACAAAAAAAGGATTAGAGAATTTAGCATGAAAAAAGCTCCTTCCCCACTCGTATCACTGATACCGATTATTGTACTTGTTCTATTATTATTCGCTACTATCCATACTTTCGGCAGCGACGCACTGAGTGGCGGCAGCCAAGTGTCACTGCTTACTACCACCGCAGTCTGTATCCTTATCGGCATGGCATTCTACAAAATTCCATGGAAAGACTACGAGCTGGCTATTACAAACAACGTAGCCGGAGTGACAACTGCTATCATTATCCTGCTGATTATTGGTGCGCTCAGCGGTATCTGGATGATTAGCGGTGTAGTGCCTACGCTGATTTATTATGGAATGCAGATTATCCACCCAAGTTTCTTCCTTGCATCCACCTGCATTATCTGCGTACTGATTTCAGTCATGACCGGAAGTTCGTGGACTACAATTGCCACTATCGGTATCGCATTAATGGGGATCGGTAAGGCGCAGGGATTTGAAGAAGGTTGGATTGCAGGAGCGATTATCTCCGGTGCCTATTTTGGCGACAAGGTATCTCCATTGTCGGAAACTACCATATTGGCAGCCTCCGTCACAGACACTCCCCTCTTCCGCCATATCCGCTACATGATGATAACCACGATTCCTTCTCTTGTCATTACCCTGATTATTTTCACCGTAGCGGGATTCTCACATGATGCCAACAATACGCAACATATCACGGAGGTGGCCGCCGCACTGAATGAGAAGTTCCATATCACACCATGGCTTCTGATTGTTCCGGTCGCCACGGGAATATTGATTGCACGTAAGGTACCTTCTATCATTACGCTGTTCCTGTCAACATTGCTGGCAGGCATCTTTGCCCTGATATTTCAACCGGATTTATTACAGGAGATTTCGGGAATGGCTGCCTCCGGCTTCGATTCGCTGTTCAAAGGACTGATGATGACCTTCTACGGAAGTACAAGTCTGCATACAGATAATGCCGTTTTGACAGATTTAATCGCTACACGTGGCATGTCCGGCATGATGAATACGATTTGGCTGATCTTATGTGCCATGTGCTTTGGCGGAGCGATGACAGCCAGCGGTATGTTGGGAAGTATCACTTCTATCTTTGTCCGTTTTATGAAGAAAACAGTCAGCGTGGTGGGAGCTACGGTTTGTTCCGGGTTGTTCCTCAATCTGGCAACTGCCGACCAATACATCAGTATCATTCTGACCGGAAATATGTTCCGCGACATTTATGCTAAAAAAGGTTACGAAAGTTGTTTGCTGAGCCGGACGACCGAGGATTCAGTAACCGTTACATCCGTGCTGATCCCCTGGAATACCTGCGGGATGACGCAGGCTACAATACTAAGCGTCCCCACATTGGTATATCTTCCCTATTGTTTTTTCAACATTATCAGCCCTTTAATGAGTATTGCCGTCGCAGCGATCGGATATAAAATTGCGCGACGCTCGTGAACAATCTGGCACAGACTTTGTTTTTGCAATAAACGGACAACGTATTAAACCTAAACAAAAAAAAGTTATGAAAAAGTTTATTGCATTATTAGCATTAGTATTAGTAAGTGCAAGCACGATGATGTATGCACAGGAAAGTAACGCAGCAGCACGCCGCGCAGAAAGAAAAGCTCAAAGAGATGCGGAAAGAGCTAAACTCCGTGCCGAAGAACAGGTGCAGGACATGGCAGCTTATCAACAAGCCGTACAGGCTTTGAAGAATAAACAGTTCGTTCTGGAAGCCAATCAGGTAATATTCCGCAATGGCATGAGCGCTTTTGTTACTTCAAACACTAACTTCGTTCTGATGAACGGCAACAGAGCCACAGTACAGACTGCTTTCAACACTCCTTATCCCGGCCCTAACGGAATCGGTGGTGTCACAGTAGACGGTAATTCTTCGGACATGAAGATGAATGTCGACAAGAAAGGTAATGTGAACTGCTCATTCAGCGTTCAAGGTATCGGTATCTCCGCTCAAGTATTTATCACCATGAGCAACGGAGACAACAACGCTTCAGTTACAATCAGCCCTAACTTCAGCAACAATAACCTGACACTGAACGGAAATATCATTCCGCTCGACCAGTCCAACATCTTCAAAGGACGTTCCTGGTAATCGGGATACAAGAATCTTGGAACAACTCCGCTACAAATCGCGCAAAATGCGTACATTTGTAGCGGAGTTTTTTTAATTCATTAATTTCCTATGAGAGAATATATCATCGCAGACAATCAGGACATCAGTAAAGCGGGGATGATCTTTCTGCTAAGCAAGCAGAAAGATGTTGCCACCCTCTTAGAAGCTGACAACAAGGCAGAACTGATTCAGCAGCTCCGGTTGTATCCGCAAGCGGTGGTAGTGCTGGATTATACGCTATTCGATTTTGCCGGGGCGGATGAGCTGATTGTCTTGCAGGAAAGATTCAAAGAGGTCGACTGGATTCTGTTCTCGGATGAGTTAAGTATTAATTTTCTCCGCCAGGTATTGTTCAGCAGTATGGCTTTCGGGGTAGTGATGAAAGATAATTCAAAAGAGGAAATCATGACTGCTATCCAATGTGCCGGCCGTAAACAACGGTATATCTGCAATCATGTCAGCAACCTGCTGCTTTCAGGCGCTGCTTCTCCTGTAGCCGGCACAATGACAGAAGACCATTTGCTGACGCAAACGGAAAAGAATATCCTGAAAGAAATTGCACTGGGGAAAACAACGAAAGAGATTGCAGCGGAAAAAAATCTAAGCTTCCATACTATTAACAGCCACCGCAAAAATATCTTCCGGAAACTGGGAGTGAATAATGTGCACGAAGCGACTAAATATGCGATGCGGGCAGGGATTGTGGATTTGGCGGAATATTATATCTAAAAATAATCTACTTCACGGCGTCAATCCCTGCAAGAAGCTCTTCATCCGATTTCCCCACTCCCCACGCAAACCTGCGCAGCCTCATCATAAACAACTCCGAACTGTCCGGGGGCAATGCCTTGCAACTTTTCAGAAGACAAGATACGGAACTGCCTCTCTCCTTCCTGCACAAGTTTCCCTTTCGTAAATTCGGGAGTATGGCGAATCTTGAAAGTGATGTCTATCTCCTTTCCTGCTGACTGCCACGGATTATCCGTAATAAAATAGAAATCGTTGATGCGAAGTTCATTGCCGTATTGTGTTTTCACACCGTAACCACGGGACACATAGATAATATTCTCCTGAATATCTTTCTTTATCACAAACCAAGGACCACCACTTAATCCTAGCCCCTTGCGCTGACCGATCGTATGAAACCAATACCCCCGATGCGTACCCAGTTTCTTACCAGTCTCCAATTCGATAATCATCCCTTCCTTTTCTCCCAAAAAGCGGCGGACAAAATCATTGTAGTTTATCTTTCCGAGAAAGCAAATGCCCTGACTGTCTTTTCTCCGGGCACTCGGTAAGCCTGCATTCAACGCTATCTCACGCACTTCATGCTTCATCAGTCCGCCAATGGGAAACAGCAGTTTGGAAACTTGCAGATAATCTATTTGTGCAAGGAAGTCCGTCTGGTCCTTTACAGGATCTTTCGCTGTCCCGAGCCACGTCTTACCGTTACGTTGCAAGGTAGTGGCGTAATGTCCGGTAGCCGTATAATCAAAGTCTTTTCCGATACGCTGTTCAAAGCAGCCAAACTTAATAAGTTTGTTGCACATCACATCCGGATTGGGTGTCAGCCCCTTCTTAATCTTATCAATGGCATAGGCCGCCACATTGTCCCAATACTCGCGATGTAAATCCACCACCTCCAAAGACAGACCGTATTTACGGGCAGTAGCGGTAGACAATTCAATATCTTCCTCTGCCGAACAATCCATATATTCCGCCCCGTCCATGCCGATCTTAATATAAAAAAGAGTCGGCTTGTATCCTTGCTCACAAAGGAGATGTACGACCACCGAACTGTCGACACCTCCCGATAATAATGCAGCTATATCCATCCAAAAATCCTATTAATACCTATTGATAACTTTGATATGGCAAAGATAAGGCCATATCCGCTAACAACCAATCACACATTGAAGGCATTTTTATACCATAAATGTGGTAGATAAGCAAAGTATTTCCTACATTTGCACAGTGAAAAGCTTTTTATAATGACAAAATTAAGAAAGATAATCCTTATACCTGCCCTGGTTATCGTATCTATCAGCGGCTTTTTCTCCTGCGGTGTCGACCGCTGGCCGGAGTATGCCCACATGACTGCATTGGACACATGGATGTACGATATCATGCAACAGAACTATCTGTGGTATCAAGACCTACCTTCCTACGATGATGTGAATCTGTTTCTGGAACCTGCCCAGTTCTTGTCAAAAGTAAAGTCGAAGAACGACAGTTATTCGTTCGTCGATTCTGTCATGGAGACTCCGCTGCCAAGCTATGGATTCGACTATTCATTGGTTCGCAACCCGGACATTGACACTGCTTACAACGCACTGATTACTTATGTCATTCCCGGTTCTCCGGCCGCGGCCGTACTGAAACGGGGCGACTGGATTGTGAAAGTAGACACCTCCTATATCAGCAAGAAATATGAAAGCCAACTACTGCAAGGTACGGAACCCTTGGAAGTTACTTTAGGAAAATATCAATTAGTTCCGCCCACAGAGCCACCGGTAGAAGGTGAAGAAGAAGAAATTTACCGGGTTGTTCCGGTAGGTGATCCGGTAAAGATTGGTGCAGCCGTACCATTGGTAGACAATCCGGTTCACTGTAAGAAAACACTGACACTGACCGATGGAAGTGAAGTCGGCTATCTGATGTACAACAGTTTTACGGCAGGCACCAAAGAGAGTCCGGAAAAATACAACGCCGAATTACGCGAATGGTCGGATGAGCTTGCTCAGAAGAATATTCACGAGGTAATACTCGACCTGCGATACAACAAAGGAGGAAGCATTGATTGCGTACAGTTGTTGAGTACGATGCTTGTGTCTTCTTATTATCTTGACCAGACAATGGGATTTCTGGAATATAATGACAAGAACACGGATAAAGATGTGACCCTGACATTTGACTCCAAACTTTTAAATACCTCCGGCGGCAAGAACCTGGACTTAACAACCCTTATCGTCCTGATTGGCGGAGAAACAGCAGGAGCACCGGAAATGCTAATGCACTGCCTGAACGGAAAGATTCAAAAATTAATAGCTATCGGCAGTTCAACAAAAGGACAAAATGTAGCCACGGAACAATTCATCAACGAAGAATTCCAATGGTCCGTCAATCCGGTTGTAGCTACTATCTATGACTCCGAGCATGATACTTACCCCGGATTCAAACCGACATACTCAGTCAATGCTTCAACAGATTACTTAACTTTCCTGCCTTTCGGTGATGAAAAGGAAACTTTGTTGAGTGTTGCCCTCGGAGTATTGAACGGAACTTATCCGCCTAAAGAAGAGGAAGAAGAAACTCCAAGCACACGAATCAAGATAGAGAAAAGTGTGAATAGTCCTTCGAGCCGGTTGTTCATAGGAGGAAGCGGATTAAGAATCAAATAATAGCCAGACTACAATTTCGGCATTCTTTTGTCAAGAGCAGATTTATGCATCATTAACAGAGAAAGCGGCATTACTCCGCTTTTTCAAAACGCACGCTCTAAATCTACTTAACAGAGCGTCTGTTTCCGGTAAACAGAGCGTCTGTTCCAACCTGACAGAGCGTGTAATTTGTCGTAGTCCGTCAGCTAAAGTGCTTTCATCCCCGAGCTTACGCCCGTTATGAGCCGGGGTCAAGTTCTCACACATCCGGCATACAATAAAAAAAGGAGAAAGCCAATGCTTTCTCCTTTTATCGTAGTTTAACCTCAATCTATTTTATGATTATGTATCCAAAGATACGACATCCAAAAGCTAAAGTCAAGCATTAGCCCTTTTATTTCTTGAAAAACTTATCAAAGAACAGAATCTGATAGTCAATGGAGTTATTCCAATACTTCCCGTTATGTCCGCCGGGACGAGTGATAAAGTCATGGTTAATCTTCCGGGCCAACAGACGGTTATGCAAATCCTTGTTCACATTCAGAAAGAAATCCGCTTCACCACAGTCGATAATGATAGCCAAATCCCCGTTTTCTATCTTGTCAATCTGATTGATAACCGTATGTTCATCCCATACCTTTTTATTGTATGCAAATTCGCCCAACTGTTTCGACATATCCCAGTTCAACGGGAACGGACGGATATCTACCCCGCCACTGGTACTTCCACCGGCACCAAACGTATCTTTATGACGGATAGCGTTCCACATAGCCCCATGTCCTCCCATGCTCAATCCTGTTATGGCACGTCCTTTCCTGTCAGCAATCGTCTTATAATGTCCGTCAATATACTTCACCAGTTCCGATGAAACAAAAGTTTCGTAACGGTAAGACGGATCTTTCGGACTGTCCCAGTACCAGCTATTCTTTCCGTCCGGACAAACAAAGATGATTCCTTTTTCATCCGCAATCTGCGGAAGATCCGGTTTCACCCCGATCCATGTTTTAGCATTTCCACCATAACCGTGCAACAGATAAATGACGGGACAAGCCACCGCTTTCTTGCCCAACGCAGCGTCCGGCGTAACGACCACCACCTGTACATCCTTATTCATGGAAGGGCTATTAACTAATAAAGTATCTACTTTGGCAGCAAAAGAGGGGGCCACCAATATCAATAATAAAGCAGCTAACAGAAGATTTCTCTTTTTCATTATACGTATATAGTTAGATTAAATTATTCTTCCTCCTTTTCCTCTGAAGAAGGGAACTTGGCAACAGGCACCTCAAAAGTCCGTTGGCACTGTCCGCAGGTATATTCCCAATGATTATCTCCCGGAGGGGCTGCCGCCAACATGGAAAGTATTGCCGCACCGACAGCACGCAGCCTCTGTCCTTTTTTTAACCTGAACTTAATATCCGACGACCCGCAATAAGGGCAAAGCGTCAATTCTTCCGGCCAACTCTGGTTATCTCTCAACACCTGAACGGCTTTCTCATAATCATCATCCGCCACCAGAATGTCCACTCCCGCTATGCTGCTCACACAACTCTTATATAAGGTAGAGAAGTTTTCATTGTGCAGAATAGATTCAATCCCTTCGTTCTCCAACGCTCCCTGAAGGATATGTGCCTTCATCGCGTCATTGCAAGTAATCAGTTTTACAGTCTTCATAAGGAATCCGTTTTTATATTTCCCACAAATATAGAACATATTCTTTTTTTATTCACTGAATATATCATTCTTTAATACTTTTTTCGTACTTTCGCAGCACTAAACTGCAACCGCATGAAAAGATTGTTGACACTTCTACTGTTTTTCAATACTATGCTCCTTCTGTTGCAAGCACAACCTATGCATCAGATAAAGGGAACGGTGATTGACAAGAATAGTCGTCAGCCATTGGAATTTATCAATGTGATGATTATCGGGCTGAATAAGGGCAGTGTCACCAATGTTGAAGGGCGTTTCACCATTGAACAAGTGCCGCCGGGCATTTACCGCCTGCAAGCATCGGCAATCGGATACAAGAACGTTACGACCTCCGAATACATCTTATCTACCAAAAACCTGAACATCCCGATAGAAATGGAGGAGAACCTGACCGAACTCGAAGGAGTGACAATCACCGCCTCCCCTTTCCGGCGCGATGTGGAAAGTCCCGTCAGCCTGCGCATTATCGGAATACAGGAAATAGAAAAGAGTCCGGGAGCCAACCGGGATATTTCACGCATCGTGCAATCTTACCCCGGAGTCGCCTTTTCACCGATAGGATACCGCAACGACCTGATTGTGCGAGGCGGGGCGCCTTCCGAAAACCGCTTCTATCTTGACGGAGTGGAAATCCCCAACATCAACCACTTCAGTACACAAGGCGCATCCGGCGGTCCGGTAGGAATCCTCAACGCCGACCTGATACGGGAAGTAAATTTCTATACCGGCGCTTTCCCTGCGGATAAGGGAAATGCACTTAGTTCCGTACTCGACTTCAAGTTGCGCGACGGAGATATGGAACGCAATTCATTGAAGGCTACACTGGGAGCTTCCGAAGTTTCTTTGGCTTCCAACGGACATATAGGCAAGAAGACTTCCTACTTGGTTTCCGTGCGCCAGTCTTATCTGCAATTCCTGTTTGATATGCTCGATTTGCCTTTCCTGCCAACCTTTACCGATGCACAATTCAAACTGAAAACCCGGTTTAACGAGCAGAATGAACTGACGGTATTAGGACTGGGCGGAATTGATAATATGCGGCTGAATACGAAAGCTGACAGTGAAGACAATGAATATATCCTGAGTTATCTGCCTAAGATAAAACAGGAGACATTTACTGTGGGGGCAGTCTATCGTCATTATGCAGGTGCACACGTGCAATCGGCAGTAGTCAGCCATAGCTATCTGAACAACCGTAATACGAAATATCGCCGGAACGATGAAAGCCATCCGGATAACTTAATGCTCCGCCTCCGTTCCACCGAACAGGAAACGAAACTCCGTCTCGAGAACAGCACTACTTTCCGTAATTGGAAAATCAATCTCGGCGTCAATCTGGATTACAGCCAATATACCAACACTACCTTTCAACGGGTGTACACTAACCAGCCGCAAACTTTTGATTATCACACGTATTTAGGAATCTTGCGCTGGGGACTTTTCGGAACGATCAATTACACTTCAATGGACGACCGCTTCACTGCCTCTCTAGGTCTGCGGGCCGACGCCAGTGATTATTCATCGACAATGAAGAACCTTTCCGACCAGCTTTCTCCCCGCCTGTCACTCTCCTATCAACTAGCCGATCATTGGTTTGCAAGCGGAAATGCGGGACTGTATTATCAACTCCCTGCCTACACGGCTCTCGGCTTTAAAAATAATAACGGGACTTTCGCTAATAAATACAATCTCCGTTACATGAAAGTGAGTGAAGGAAGTCTGGGAATCAGTTGGCGAAAGGGAGATACCTTCGAAGCATCCGTAGAAGGATTCTACAAAGATTATGATAAGATCCCTCTTTCCGTAGCGGACGGGATTCCTCTTAACTGCAAAGGAAATGATTATGGAGTAGTCGGTAATGAGTTACTTACTTCCACTGCACAAGGGCGCTCCTACGGTGCGGAGATTTTGGTGAAGTGGCTTATTGCCAAGAAACTGAATCTGGCTTCTTCCTTTACCTTGTTCAAGAGTGAATATCGCAACGATAAAGAAAGCGAATACATCGCCTCCGCGTGGGACAACCGCTATATATTCAATCTGCGGGGAACGTATAATCTTCCGCATCAATGGAGTTTCGGCATGAAGGTAAGCTGCATCGGCGGTGCTCCGTACACTCCTTATGACGAAACCAAGTCGTCTTTGGTATCAGCATGGGATGCACAGGGAAAAGCATATTACGATTACTCGAAATATAACAACTGTCTCTTATACACATCTCCGAGCCCACGAGACACTCGCTAATCT
>OWJQ01000504.1_pt1 | contig 23258 bp, 8 predicted proteins | sample 1732711 | NCBI WGS metagenome assembly OWJQ01 (sample SAMN05065745, study PRJEB22554) | human gut metagenome | biome: ENVO:2100002; feature: ENVO:00000062; material: ENVO:00002003 | host: Homo sapiens | place: USA | reverse complement strand
ACACTTATGCGATCGTCGGCAGCGTCAGATGTGTATAAGAGACAGGTATTTATGTGGGTTGTCTCCGGCATTATTTTCCAGCTTGGGCTAGCATGGTTTATGAAAACCAAAAAAGGGTTTGCAGATGTCTTGTAGTGATAATGTGGCCATCTGTATTGATGGCGTAAGTAAGTATTTTGAAATCTACGAAAAACCAGCTCATCGTCTGTTGCAGATGATTTTTCGGGGGCACAGACAGTATTACCGTCCCTTCTGGGCACTGCATGATATTTCATTTGAAGTGAAACGCGGTGAATGTGTGGGCATTATCGGGCGTAACGGGGCCGGAAAGAGCACCCTGCTACAAATTATCACCGGTACGCTGACACCTTCTGCCGGTAAGGTGCACATCAAGGGACGCGTGGCCGCGCTGCTCGAACTCGGTAGCGGGTTCAACCCTGAATTCACCGGACGGGAAACTAATTGTCAACATCGAAGCCGGAAAAAGCCTCAACTGGGCGATTGCCCACGACTGTACTACCGTTCTCTTGCCTTCGGATATTGCTATGCAATGCACGGAAGCTGAGGGAAAGCCCATTGCTTTCACCTTCGGCAAAGATGTGAAGGTGACCAAAGCTACCCGCACTTCCGTCGACACTTCCTTCCCCACTCCTTTCTACAAAAAGGCGAGTGTGAAGGACACTTATAACCAACTCACTCTGAAATGCCGTAACGGCTATAGCATACAGTTCCGCGCCTACGACGACGGAGCCGCCTATCGTTTTGTTTCCGAACTGCGCAAACCTTTCTGCGTGAAGGACGAGATTGCCGAGTTCAACTTCGACCGCGATTACCACGCTTTCGTGCCCTATATTAACGACAATCGCGCCGGCGAGCGTTACTGCTACTCCTTCGAGTCCTACTACGATGAGGCCCCCCTCTCTCGCATGTACAAAGACTCGCTTGCCATTACTCCGCTGATGGTAGAACTGGAGAACGGAAAGAAAGCCGTCATTATGGAAGCCGGATTGTCCAACTATCCCGGCATGTTCCTCACTGCCAACCCACAGATGCCCCACGGAGTGAAGGCAGAATTCGCCCCCTATCCACTGGAAACAGTCATCGGAGGCTATGACCGCTTGAACCTCGTCCCTACCAAACGTGCCGACGTTATCAGCAAGCCCAACAATGCCCCCTACTTCTGCCCCAACGGGCGTCCCACAGGGAAACAGACCTATCCTTGGCGTGCCGTGCTTGTTGTTACCCACGACACACAACTCGCCAACAACGACATGATGCAACGCCTCGCACCCGAATGCCGCATCGCTGACACATCCTGGATTAAACCCGGAAAAGTGGCATGGGACTGGTGGAATACTTGTAACCTGACCGGCGTGGACTTCAAGGCAGGCATGAATACGCCCACCTATAAGAAATACATCGACTTTGCCGCCGAAAACCAGCTGGAGTATATCATCATCGACGAAGGTTGGAGCGGAAAGGAATCATTAATGGAAGACATCAGTCCCGAAATCAATCTCGAAGAACTGGTGGCATACGGCAACCAAAAGGGCATAGGCATCATCCTCTGGGCAAGCTGGCGCAATCTTACGGGAGGAGGCGACATCTCCCCTGCCGTGGAACAAGTTATCAGCCACTACGCACAAATGGGAATCAAAGGTTTCAAAATTGACTTCTTCGACCGCGACGACCAACTCGCCATCTCTTCTACCGAACAACTCGCAGCATGTGCCGCCAAGCATCACATGTTGCTTGACCTACACGGACTGAAACCCTTCGGCATCCAGCGCGCCTATCCCAACATCCTCAACTTTGAAGGGGTGAAAGGACTGGAAAACAGCAAGTGGGAGCCCATCGTGAACGGTGCACCCTTGCATGACTTCCCGCGCTACGACGTTACCGCCCCCTATCTGCGCCAACTCGCCGGTCCGATGGACTATACGCCGGGAGCTATGGTAAATGCTACCCGTTCCCTGTTCCGCTCCGTCAACGACCACCCCATGAGTCAAGGTACACGTGTACACCAGATGGCTATGTACACCGTCTTCGAAGCACCCTTGCAGATGCTTGCCGACAGTCCCAGCAAATACATGAAGGAACAGGAATGCACCGACTTCATCGCCAAGGTTCCCACTACCTTTGACGAAACCATTGCTCTTGATGGTAAAATAGCCGAATACATCACGATAGCACGCCGCAAAGGAAACACTTGGTTTGTAGGCAGCATGACCAACTGGACTCCGCGTAGCTGCACCATCGACCTCTCCTTCCTCAGCGAAGGCAACTACGAAGCCGAAATCTTTGCCGACGGCATCAATGCCGACCGTGAAGCTACCGACTATAAAAAAGAAGTACGCATCGTCACTGCCAAAGACAAACTCAATGTACAACTGGCACCCGGCGGTGGATGGACAGCACGAATTACAAAAAAATGAATCTGAGAAAACTGTTTCTGCCATTGTGTTCAGTAGCCTTGTGCCTGCAATCCTATGCACAAGACAAATCCTTCCTTAAGGATATGCTCTGGTATATAGACAACCCTTCTGTATTTGAAAAAGGACAAGAGGAAGGACACGCTTGGCATATGCCCGAAAAGAGCATGCTACTGAATGGGACATGGAAGTTTTTCTGGTGCGATACACCGGAAGGGATACCTGCACACTTTTTTAACCCCGAATTCCCGGATAAGCAATGGGGCGACATCAAAGTTCCCTCAAACTGGGAAATGCAAGGTTATGGTGACAAGCTGTTCAGAAATGTATCTGCTCCCTTCGGGGTGAATCCACCACATGCTCCCAAAGAGTATAACCCTACCGGACTATACCGGCGAACATTCAAGGTACCTGCAAGTTGGGCAGCAAAAGACCAGATATTTTTAAGGTTCGAGAAAGTGGCATCCGCTTCTTTTGTATGGGTCAACGGTCATGAAGTGGGCTACAATGAAGGAGCACAAGAACCTGCCGAATACAACATCACTCCTTATTTGAAACCGGGCGAAAACACGCTGGCTGTCTGTGTACTAAAGTATTCGGACGGCTATTACCTGGAAGGACAAGATTATTGGCGACTGGCCGGAATCTTTGACGACGTATGGTTGTACGCCACACCTGCTGTCAGGATATTCGACTGGCAAGTAATCACAGAGTTTGATAATACGTATACCGATTCGCAGTTAAGTATTCAGGTAAAAATCAAGGACTACCAAAAGAAGCCAAATGAGAATTATGGATTGAAAGCTTACTTAAAGGATAAAAACGGCAAGATTATCTGTAACTTTTCCGCAGCTCCATTTGAAATGGACGCTGCGGAAAAGACAATACAGTTGCATACCTTGGTACAAGAACCCCGGAAATGGACAGCCGAGACACCCGAGCTTTATACGCTCGGTCTGGAATTATCCAATCCGGCCGGTCTGCAGAAAGACAAGATAGAAACGGTCATCGGATTCAAAAAGACGGAAATCAAAGACGGTGTTTTTTATCTTAACGGTATCCCACTGAAAGTCAATGCACAAAATTCGCACATGCAGCATCCCGAAGAGGGACATGTCATGGACGAAGCCACCATACGCAAGGATTTTGAATTGTTGAAACAGTTTAATTTCAATGCCGTACGTACCTCTCACTATCCTCCGGTGAATAAGTATTTGGAACTGGCCAATGAATACGGGCTTTATATCATAGACGAGGTGGGCGATGAAGCCCATGCCTCGGAATGGATTTCAAGTCTCCCGGAATACGAAGAGATGTATCGCGAGCGATGCCGCAGAATGGTGTTACGGGACAGAAACCATCCCTGCGTCTTGTTCTGGAGCGCAGGAAACGAAAGCGGTGAAGGTATCAACATTACCCACACCATTGAAGAAGGGAAATCGCTGGACCCCACCCGCTTCTGGATGTATGGCGGAAATGCATTCTCCCATCCGGCAGAAGATATTATCGGACCCCGTTACCCTACTCCTATGGAACTGGAAATGCAGGTAGGCATAGGAGAGGATTCCCGACCATCGTTTATGGATGAATACTTATCGGTTGCAGGCAATGCCGGCGGTGCCCTGGACGATTATTGGGAAGCCATCTACCGACATCCCCGCCTGATAGGAGGGGCCATCTGGGATTTTGTAAGTCCGGGACTGACCGAACGGATAAGGCAAGTGGACGACCTTTCGCCCTTCCATACTCCCGCCCATCTGATGGGAAATGCCCGCTTGGTGAAGGAAGGAAAGAACACGGTGCTGGACTTGAACGGTCACGACCAATGGGTAGAGGTCTATCGTGCAGACAATGTGGAGTTGAACAGTAATGAACTGACACTCACTTGCAGAATCTACCCCCGGAAACTGGTAAGCAGTTGCGGCTCATTCATCACAAAAGGCAATTATCAGTTCGGGCTGCAACAACGCGGTAAAGACAAACTGGAATTTTATATCTATACTGATAAAAAGCATTCCGTATGCGCCTCCTTGCCTACTGACTGGGAATACAACTGGCATCAAGTGACGTGCGTCTACGACGGACAGAAAATGTCCATCTATATAGACGGAGCAGAAAAGGCCTCCACACAAGCATCGGGCAATATCCGGAACTTCCCCTACCCCGTCAACATCGGTCGGAATGCAGAAACACACGGCCAAGAGACTTCGGTCTACATCTGCGATGCTCAAATGGACGAAGTCGGCATTTTCGCCAAGGCACTGACTTCCTCTTTTCACCCGGAAGAAGCCGCTCTGTGGCTAGATTTTGAGCAAGAGACGGAAAATGGTACATTCTACAGTTACGGCATCGGTGCACGTACGTACGGCAGCATCTGGCCCGACCGTAGCGTACAGCCCGAAATGTGGCAAATGAAGAAAACCGGACAACCTCTTTCTTTTTCCATGTCGGATGTGACAGAGGGAGTCGTTGAGTTATGGAATCGCAATCATTATACAAATGCTTCCCGATATGCCATACGATGGGAATTGAAAGAAGATGACAAGGTTATTCAATCGGGCGACTTGGCACTCTCAACAGCGCCGCTTAGCCAAGAGCTGGTGCACATACCTTATAAGAAGCCAGCCCTGATTCCCGGCAAAGAATACCGCCTGATGCTTCATGCCGTCCTGAAAAAAGATGAATTGTGGGCAAAAGCCGGACATGAGGTGGCATGGGAAGAACTTGAACTGCCTTGGAGCCTGTCATGCTCTTCGGAAGAAAAGGCTCAAGGCGTACCTTCCTATTCACTTTCGGAGAAAGAATTGGTTGTCTCCGGAGATGGCTTCAAATATGTATTCAACCGTACCGACGGACAACTGACGTCGATGGTTGTTCAAGATATGGAACTGCTGGAATCACCGCTCCGGCTGAATCTTTGGCGTGCCCCGCTGGCCAATGAGCTGGACAACTGGAATGCCTCCAGCGCCCGCTCCTCCAACTGGAAAGAAGGTTACGGATACACGGTAGCCACAGAAATGTATTCTGCAGGGATTGACCGCCTGACACATCAGCCCCTCTCTTTTTCGGTGTCCGAAACCACCGAAGGCGTACATATACACATCATTGATGCGGAATTGATGGGCAAAGGAGAAAAAGAGAAAAAAGACCTCTACATCGAAGGAGTACAGAACAACGGCATCATCAACCACTATGAGTATATTATCAATAGTGAAGGGACGATAGAGATACGCCATGTATTGAAGCCTGAAGGGAAAATGCCGCTTTGGTTTCCTCGCATAGGACTTACGCTGACCGTAAGCGATGCGCTCGACCAAGTGAAATGGTACGGCCGAGGACCGCAAGAGAACTATCCGGACCGGAAAACCGGCTATCCGACGGGGATATATGCCTCTACCGTACAAGCTATGTACGAGCCCTATCTAATGCCACAAGATTACGGATTGCGGACAGATGTACGCTGGCTGCAACTGACCACGGACAAAGGCATCGGCCTTCAATTCAAGATGAACGAATGGTTCAACTTCAACATTTATCCGTACAGCACAGACAATCTGACGAAAGCGATGTATACCTACCAATTGCAGAAGCAGAAAGGCATGACCCTGAATCTCGATTATGCCACTACCGGGGTCGGCTGTACGGCCCGCGGTGTATTCGGTGCTTACAAGGCAATGCCGCAGGAATATCGGAGAACCATCAGCATAAGACCTATGATGAAATAAAAATATTGTATCGGACTGGTAAGATTATGAAAAACAAAAATTACTTTATTCTATTAGTGTTGTTTTTAAGCGCTTTACAAATAAAAGCGCAGTATTCATTCGACAACGTGCTTTATGGTGCAGCCTACTATCATGAATATATGCCCTATGAGCGACTGGATGAAGATATCCGGCTGATGAAAAGAGCCGGCCTGACAGTAGTGCGCGTTGGAGAATCTGCCTGGGGAGTATTTGAGCCGCAAGAAGGAAATTTTGAATTTGAATGGATGGACCACATTCTGGACAAGATGCATGCAGCAGGAATCAAAGTCATCTTGGGAACTCCCACCTATTCCATTCCTGCATGGCTGGCATACAAACACCCGGAAGTGCTGGCAGAACACACCAAAGGAAACAAAGCCTATTATGGAATCAGACAGAACATGGATTTTACAAACCCGACCTACCAATTCTATTGCGAACGGATTATCCGCAAGATGCTGGAAAGATATGCACAGCATCCGGCAGTCATCGGGTATCAAGTGGACAACGAAACAGAAGCGCGCGGAGTAAACAACAGAGACTATTTCTTCGGATTCAGGAACTACATCAAACAGAAATTCAACAATGACCTGAACCTGCTTGCCAAGGAATGGGGGCTGAACTACTGGGGAATGAACATCAATACCTGGGAAGAATTCTATCGGCGCGATGGAGTGACAAGCCCCTCGTACAAGAATGAATGGGAACGCTATAACCGGAAAGAAGTGGCCGATTTCCTGAATTGGCAGTGCGACCTTGTAAATGAATACAAGCGTAAAGACCAATTTGTCACCCACTGCTTTATGCCCGACTTCCATAATATAGACCAAGTGGAAAGTTTCAGGCAGATGCAATATCCTGCCATCAATGTCTATCACGATGTACAGGATAAACAAGACGGCCAGCGCATCGCTTATGCCGGTGACTTCGTGCGCACCGTGGCCGACAACAATTACATCGTCATGGAAACCAACGCACAAGGCATTGGCTGGGATGCCCGCACCCAGTTTCCTCCCTACGACAACCAGTTGCGGCAGAATGTGTACGCACATTATGCTTCCGGAGCCAATATGGTGGAATACTGGCACTGGTCTACCCTGCACTACGGGCAGGAGACATACTGGCGAGGCGTGCTGGGCCATGACCTCCAGCCCAACCGCATATACAAGGAATTCACCACCACCGCCAAAGAGTTGGAAAGAATAGGCAGCCACATCGCGAACCTGAAAAAGAAAAACCGGGCGGCTATCCTCTACAGTCATGATTCTTATCATGCTCTCGGCTTCATGCCCTACACTTACAAGAGCAATTATCCCATTGATATGGTGCATAAAGCCCTCTATTTCCAAAACATAGAAACGGACATCATCCCTTGTGACAAGACAACCGATTTCAGCGGATATGACATGCTTGTCATTCCCCCTTTGTATGTGGCTACCGACCAATTGCTATTAGCCATTGATGAATTCGTACAGTCCGGCGGACACGTGGTAATGATGCACAAAAGCAGTTACTGCAATGAGCACTCCGCAGTTCGGGCCACCTTGGCTCCCGGGCCGCTACGCAAAGCCTGCGGCTTCCATTACCAGGAATTCTCCACTATCGGTGACTTATCATTAAAGGATAACCCCTTTCAATTAGAGGGAAAGAACCAGATAAGCGACTGGTATGAATTCCTGATTCCCGAGACAGCCACCCCGTTGGCTTATGCAGAGCATCCGTTCTTCGGCAAATGGCCCGTTGTCACCGAAAACAAGTATGGCAAAGGCAAACTGACCTACATAGGAGCCTACCCTTCGCAGGAATTGCTGAATGCCATCGTGCGAAAGGCAGCCATCCATGCCGGTATCATCTCTTCAGAGAGCGACGTGTTCCCCATCATACAGCGTTCGGGAATAAACAAAGCCGGAAAAGCCATCCGTTACTTCTTCAATTACAGCAGCGAGAGCAAAGAAATCACTCATAACTATCCGACGTCCAAAGAGCTGATTTCCGGCAAGACTGTAAAAGAAGGAGACCATGTAACATTGCCCCCCTGGGGAGTTCTCATCATGGAAGTTTATTGACCATCAGAAAAAATGAGAAAAAATGAGAAAAAAGATATTTGCCTTTCTATTGCTAAGTGCCCTATATGCCGGCGCCCAAGAAGTTCCGGACTGGGAGAATCCTATTGTAGTCGGCATCAACAAAGAGCCGTATCATGCCACACTGACATTGCCTTCGCAAAAAGCCGATTGCAAAGAAATCAGATCCCTGAACGGCAAGTGGCGATTCCAATGGTCTGCCGACCCGGGAAAGCGCCCGGCCGACTTCTACAAGAATGATTTCAATACCGACACATGGGATACCATCACAGTACCGGGAGCATGGCAATTGCAAGGTTATGGGAAACCTATCTATTCCAACGTAAACTATCCCTTCCAGAAGGATGCACCCAAAGTGACAAGCGAGCCTCCCGCCGAATATTACAGCTACGGGCACAGAAATCCCACAGGCTCTTATGTCACCACGTTCGAAGTGACGCCCGATATGAAAGACAAGTGCCTATACCTTCACTTTGAAGGAGTAAAATCGGCCATGTATGTCTGGGTAAACGGAGAGCGGGTAGGCTACAGCCAGAATTCGATGTCGCCTGCCGAGTTTGACATAACCGAATTTGTGAAGAACGGAACCAATCGTCTGGCAGTGGAAGTGTATCGGTGGTCGGACGGCAGTTATCTGGAAGACCAGGACATGTGGCGGCTTAGTGGAATACTCAGGCCGGTAGAGCTATGGGTACGTCCCCGGACAAATATCCGGGACTATAGGTTCAGCAGCGACTTGTCGGACGACATGCGTTCAGCTACATTCGGAACCGAAATTTGGATAAGAAACCAGACCGACCGCAAAGTAAAAGACCTGACCGTAGAAATAAACCTGGTGGGGAAAGACAACAGAGGAAATAAACTCGACAAAAAAATGGTGGCTCCCGTAGGTACTATTCAGGCCTTTTCTGAAACGAGCGTCACGCTGTCCGAAATGCTCCGGGAGCCTCAACTATGGTCTGCCGAGAAACCGCATCTATATGACATCCACATCAAGCTTCGCAGAAAGAATGAACTTTTGGAATCGTTCGAATACCATTGGGGCATACGGAAAATAGAAATCGCGGGAGACGTCTTCAAAGTCAACGGGAAAGCCGTCAAGCTGAAAGGAGTGAACCGTCACGACTTTCATCCCCGTATGGGATTCTTTGTCGACAGCCGGACGATGGAGAGAGATATCCGGTTGATTAAACAAGCCAACATCAACATGATACGCACGTCCCACTACCCACATCTGCCATTGCTGTACGAGCTATGTGACAAGTATGGAATCTACGTAATGGACGAAGCGAACCACGAAAGTCATGCCTACGGTTTGGGGAACAAAGTATTAGGAGACAACCCTCAATGGACACTGGCCCATGTGGACCGGGCAGTAGCCGTGGTGGAAAGGGACAAGAACCATCCGTGCATCCTATTCTGGTCATTGGGCAACGAGGGTGGAAGCGGTGCCAATTTGCGAGCTATGGCAGACACAATCCGTGCCTTAGACCCCACCAGACCGATATACGACGACACAGACCGCACCGTATCCGATGTCTATGACGAAGCCTATCTGCATCCCGACGCTTTGAAGGAACTTGGCGAGAAAATAACCGACCGCCCCGTATTCATGAGAGAGTATGCCTACGCCATGGGAAATTCCATCGGCAACCTCAAGGAGTATTGGGATGTGATTGAAAAGGACGAAAGTATTATCGGAGCTGCCATTTGGTGCTGGGTAGACCAAGGCATTCCTAAAAAGCTTAACGGTGCACCGTTAAGTTTCGGCGAGAGCCCCTCGTCACTCCCATTACTGCCCGATGAATTCTGGGCGTATGGAGGAGATTTCGGGGACTATCCCAACGACGGTCCCACCGGCATTAACGGGTTGGTATCTCCCGACCGGGTGCCTCACCCCCATTACTATGAAGTACAAAAAGTATATCAATACATCAAGTTTGAAAAGAAGGGAACACAGCAAATCAAATTGACCAACGGGTATGCGTTTTCCGATTTGGATGAATTCGATTACAGCTATGAGTGGATATGCAACGGAAAGGCTGTACGCAACGGCGACCTCCACTTGTCCGAAGGGAATCTGCTGGAGGTACTTTCAAGACCGGATAAGTGTGGGGAACTTTGCCTCAATGTATATGCCACGTTGAAGGAATCCACGACGTGGGCAGAGAAGGGCTTCAAAGTTGCCAAGGAACAACTTACGTATCATGACTATGAATTCCCACAATTGAAGGATGACGGCGGGAAGGCTACATTTAAGGAAACACCCGAAGCGGTAGAAATTATAGCCGCCGATGCCTTGTTCACCATAGAAAAGAGTACCGGTGCTTTAGTGAGTTGGCGAGTCAAGGGAGAAGAGTTGTTGCACAGTGCCTTGGAACCCTATTTTTGGAAACCGGCAAATGACATTCAGGTCCGCAACGGCTACAATGAACGTTTGAGCGCTTGGAAAAATGCAGAGCAAAAACGTATCGTAAAGGCATGCCAAGCAACCGTAAACGATGGTATGGTGATAGTGGATGCCAGTCTCTCCCTCCCCCGGATAGGAGCCGGTTACCATCTCCGCTACACTGTGGACGGCAAAGGCCGCATACAAGTAGAAGCAACCTATCAGCCTGAAAAGGAAGATATTCCGCTGATGCCCAAATTCGGTATGCGCATGAGAATGCCCTCGGCGCTGAATCGGATAGCCTGGTACGGACGCGGCAAGTTCGAGAACTATCCCGACCGCAAGAGCTCCGCTTTCCTGGGAGTCTACGAGTGTGGCATACACGAATTTATCACGAACTACATCGTACCGCAAGACAATGCCAACCGGTGCGATACACGCTGGTTCATGCTGGGAGACAGTGAGCGATGGAAAATACAAGTCAAAGGCCTGCAACCCCTATGTTTCCGTATATGGCCCTACGGGGAAGAAGACCTGGAAGGGAAAGAACATGCGCACGAACTGCCCGAACGCGACTTCATCAACCTGAATATCGACTCTAACATACACGGAGTAGGTGGAAACGACGGATGGGGCGCACAGACCATGAAGCCATACACCATTGACGGCAATCGCTCCTACCGGTATGGATTTATCATGGAGTATATGGACAAAACAGAATAATCCGTTCATCAATGCATTCAAAAAGGGAATAAACATTTTGTAAACAACAATAAAGGTATGAAAAGAAACATCTTTAAAACAATTCTCCTATCTGCCTGCATCCTGCAAGGGGGCAGTGCATTGGCACAACAAGAGAAAGCAGAACCGGGCAAGTTCTCACCCACCTGGGAGTCATTGTCCCAATACGAAGTGCCCGAATGGTTCCGCAACGCCAAATTCGGCATATGGGCACACTGGGGTCCGCAATGCCAACCCGAAGCCGGCGACTGGTACGGTCGTGGCATGTACGAAGAGGGCGGTGCTGCCTACAAGTGGCACTTGGAGCATTACGGACATCCTTCGGAATTCGGCTTCAAGGATGTAATCAACGAATGGAAAGCCGAGAAATGGAATCCGGAGAGGCTGGTAGCCCTTTTCAAGAAAACCGGTGCCCGATATTTCTTTGCCATGGGCAACCATCACGACAACATGGACTTGTGGGACAGTAAATACCAATCATGGAATTCCGTCAACATGGGCCCCAAGCGAAACGTACTGGGCGAATGGGAGAAAGCGGCCCGCAAAAACAAACTGCCCTTCGGTGTCAGCATCCACTCCTCCCATGCTTGGACATGGTATGAAACTGCACAAGGAGCCGACAAGAAAGGCCCATACGCAGGAATCTCCTACGATGCCCGCGTAGTGACTAAGGAAGACGGCAAGGGAAAATGGTGGGAAGGTTACGACCCGCAAGAGCTATACGTACAGAATCATGCCCTGAGCGGACATGCTTGGGTGGCATGGGACTGGCCCGAAGGAACCTCTGTCCCCCCGCAGAGTTACTACGACAACTTCTTCGACCGCACAGTGGACATGATAAACAAATATCATCCCGACCTGGTCTATTTCGACGACAGCGTACTCCCCTTCTGGCCCATCAACGATACGGGGCTGAAAGTCGTGTCGCACTACTATAACCAGAACATGAAGCTTCACAAGGGCAATCTCAATGCTGTAGTCTTCGGAAAGAAGCTGGAAGCCAAACATAAAGAGGCCATCGTATGGGATGTAGAGAAAGGAGTTCCCTCCGAGTGCCAAGACAAAGCATGGCAGACCTGTAGTTGCCTCGGTACTTGGCACTATAACCGCTCTGCTTACGAAGACAACTGGTATAAATCAGCCGAGACCGTCATCCACATGCTCATTGACATCGTCAGTAAAAATGGCAACCTATTACTAAGCGTACCAATGAAAGGAAACGGCACCATCGACGACAAGGAAGAAAAAATTCTGGAAGACATAGCCGCCTGGATGGAGGTGAACGGAGAAGGAATATTCGACACACGTCCCTGGTGTATTTATGGTGAAGGTCCCTCCACAGAAACAGCAATACCTTTGGACGGAGCAGGATTCAACGAAGGCAAGAACGCACCCTACACTTCTGCCGACATCCGGTTTGTGAAAAAAGGGAAATACTTGTATGCCCATATCATGAAATGGCCCTCAGACAGAAAAATACAGATAAAATCACTGGCTACCGGCAGTCCCTACTGCAAAGGAGAAATCGAAAAGGTAGAATTATTAGGAGGCGGAAAGGCAAAGTTCAGAAGAACTTCCAAAGGCTTGCTTATTGACCTTCCCAAAGACAAGACTCCCAATCCTATTTCTTTGGTACTGAAAATCACTAACCGTTAAACTGCTGATATTGTATGAAAAAGAGATTTTTTTTAAGACTATTTGTCCTGCTGATGCTGACATTTTTCATAGCAGAACAAGGCAGAGCACAAACCTACCAACGCACCTCACAAGGCATAAAAAGCACTGTGCAAGGTATAAATATAGATATTAGCTTCTTCTCTCCTGTCACAGTGAGAATCTTAAAATCGCCTGACGGCTGGAAGTATACCAAAGAAAGTTTGTCGGTCATCGGGCAACCGGAAAAAGTAAAACTATCCGTCTCTTCGAAAGGGGGCATATTGACTATCAAAAGCCATCAGCTTACAGTCCATCTCAACGAAGAGACCGGACAAATAACTTTTGCCTCTTCCGATGGAAAATCGCTGTTGCAGGAACAAAATAAAGGCGCACGTTTTGATGATTTCAACGATGCCGGCACAAAAACCTTCAGCGTTTATCAATCGTTCACCTTAGAGAAAGACGAAGCTATTTATGGATTGGGACAATTGCAAAACGGCAAAATGTCGCAACGTAACCAGACCAAACGCCTTATCCAAGACAATCTTGAGGATGTGATTCCCTTCTTCCAGTCCGTCAAAGGCTACGGTCTCTTTTGGGACAACTATTCGCCAACCATCTTCAAAGACAATCAAGAAGAGACATCCTTCCTTTCTGAAGTCGGCGACTGCATTGACTACTACTTCATGTACGGCGAAAATGCCGATGGAGTAGTTGCCCAGATGCGCTACCTCACAGGACAAGTGCCCATGTTTCCATTATGGACATATGGATTCTGGCAAAGCCGTGAACGCTACAAAAGCCAAAAAGAGATTGTTGGCGTAGTGCAAAAATACCGCGAATTGGGTGTGCCCCTCGATGGAATTATCCAGGATTGGAGATACTGGGGAAGCAACTACCTGTGGAACGCAATGGATTTTTTGAACGAAGAATTCTCCGACCCCCCAAAAATGATGGAAGACATACACGGAATGAACGCCCACATTATTATCTCCATTTGGTCAGCTTTCGGACCACATACCAAACCCTATCGCGAGTTGGATAAAGGGAACATGCTCTTCAACTTCCGCACATGGCCCGAATCCGGTTCTGAGAAGTGGCCTCCCAATATGGACTATCCATCCGGTGCCCGCGTGTACGATGCCTACCATCCGCAAGCACGCGACATCTATTGGAAGTACCTGAACGAGAACCTACGTTCTGTGGGTATAGACGGCTGGTGGATGGACTCTACCGAACCCGACCATTTTCACCCCATTCCTGAAGACTTTGACACGCCCACCTATTTGGGGTCATTCCGTAAAGTACGCAATGCCTACCCTTTAATGAGTGTAGGTGGAGTGTACGACCACCAGCGTGCCGTAACTTCGGATAAACGCGTATTTATCCTTACCCGCTCAGCCTTTGCCGGCCAGCAACGTTATGGTGCCAATACATGGACAGGAGATATCACAGCATCATGGGAAGTTTTGGAGAAGCAAATACCTGCGGGATTAAACTTCTCACTATGCGGCATTCCCCATTGGAACAGCGATATCGGCGGATTCTTCCTATGGCAATATCCCTTGATGTTAAATGACCCGGATTATCGCGAGCTCTATGCCCGTTGGATACAGTTCGGTACATTCTGTCCCATGATGCGGTCACATGGGGAAGGTGCTCCCAGAGAAATCTATCAATTCGGCAAAAAAGGCGAGCCGATATACGATGCGATTGAGAAATACATTCGGTTACGCTATAGTTTGTTACCATACATCTACACAACCGCATGGGAGGTAACCGCCAAACAGTCCAGCTTTATGCGTGCCTTGGCAATGGATTTCGCCCATGACCGCAACGTGTGGAACATCCACAATCAGTATATGTTCGGCAAATCCCTATTGGTATGCCCCGTAACCCAACCAATGTATACCAAAACAGTTTCGGACACCATCCGTGTAGAAGATTTCAGTACTGTCAAGTCCATGCGAATATATCTGCCTGAAAATGCTGAATGGTACGATTTTTGGACCGACCAAAAACAATCCGGCGGACAATACATCGTGAAAGATACCCCTATTGACATTTTGCCACTTTATGTGAAAGCAGGTTCCATTCTACCGATAGGTCCCAAAGTACAGTATAGTACCGAGAAGTCATGGGACAACTTGGAAATAAGAGTGTATCCCGGTTGTAACGGCGAGTTCACACTTTACGAAGACGAGAACGATAACTACAATTATGAAAAAGGCATGTACAGCACCATTACGATGAAATGGAATGACCGTGCTCGCATGCTCACTATCGAAAATCGTCAAGGAGAGTTTCCCGGTATGTTGAAAGAACGGAAATTCAACATAGTAACCGTAGATGGCATAAAAAAGACAGTAGCCTATAATGGAAAAAAAGTAACGGTTAAAATGCAGTGATTTCTAAAAACAACTATTGATTTACATTATGAAAATAAATATTCGTATAAAAAAATATCATCATTTTCTTGCCCTTTCAAGTTTGTTCATGCTGCTCGGCATCCTAAAATCGCAAGCAGCGATACAACTCCCTGCCATCTTTTCCAACCACATGGTGTTGCAACGTAACTCAGAACTTACTTTCTGGGGATGGGGTATTCCGGGAGAAACAATTTCCATCGCCCCCGAATGGATGAAAGGGGAAATAATCAAGACCCAAGTCAATAATACGGGGAAATGGTCGGCTCGTGTACCTTCTGACGAAGCGGGCGGACCTTATGAGATTCGTTTCAGCGGCTCGTCAGAAGTAACCTTGACCGATGTCATGCTAGGCGAAGTTTGGCTGTGCAGCGGACAATCCAATATGGAATGGAGCGCCAACCATGGCATAAAAAATGGAGACGAGGAAGTGGAAAATGCCCATTGCCCTAATCTTCGAATTTTTCACATGCCCAAGATTGCAGCTCCGTTTCCTCAAGAAAACTGTTTCTCACAATGGACACATTGTACACCTGAAACAATGCGTAACACGAGTGCCATAGCCTACTTCTTCGGTCGTAACATTCAAGAAGAACTGGACGTACCGGTAGGGATCATCGTAGCCGCATGGGGCGGAACTACTGCCGAGACATGGACTCCGCGCGAATACGTAATGAGCGACCCTATCCTGTCCGACTATCCGTATGAATCCAATCCTTGGTTTCCGGCTGAAACAGGCACGTTGTACAACAGCATGATTTATCCTGTGATGCCCTACGGCATTGCCGGATGCATCTGGTATCAGGGAGAAGCCAACCAAGGCCGTGCCAGCTCCTACGCCCGGGTGATGCAGCGGCTGATAGGCTCGTGGCGTACCGGATTTAACAAGGAATTCCCATTCTATCTGGTCCAGATAGCCCCCTTCCAATACCACTCCAAAGACAACGGACCGGCACTGCTACGCGAGCAGCAGGCCATGTTGCCCGAAATGCTGGACAAGGTCAAGATGATTACCGTGTCAGATTTGGTGGACAATGTGCAGGACATCCATCCACGTGACAAAAGAAGCGTAGGCAAACGTCTCGCCAATCTTGCACTGGACGATACATACCATATATATGCAGGCCCCTATAAAAGCCCGGTCTTTGAAAGCGCCTGCCGCAAAGGCAACCATGTGACAATCTCTTTCAAAGACATAAAGAACGGACTGACCGTACACGGGAAAAGGATAGAGGGGCTGATGATGGCCGCAGCCGGCCAGGAATGGCAAGAGGCCCGGGCCAGGATAGACGGGGGAAAGCTGATTGTCCCGGTAAAAGGAATCGAAAGCCCGGTTTCCATTCGCTACTGCTTCAGTGACGCTGCTCAAGGCAACCTTTTTTCAACGGAAGGCATCCCCTTAGCCCCCTTCCGGGCAGACAGCATTGCCTCTTCTGAAAACATTCCGGTTTCTACAGACAGCGCTTTGGCAGAATCTTTTGAATTCTCGCCCAAGTTCTCTACCGGCAATGCCAATCCCCTTCTCGACTTCCAATACATGGCCGACCCCACAGCAGTGGTGCACGACGGCCGCATTTATGTGTACGGCACTAACGACCACCAGCAATATGATGTAGTGGGCCGTAACGGGAAAAACACCTATCAGCACATCCATTCGCTGACGATGGTCTCTTCTGACGACATGGTGAACTGGACTTATCACGGAGTAATCAATGTAAAGGCTCTGGCTCCCTGGGGAATGGCTTCGTGGGCACCTTCCATCGCTTCGCGCAAGGAGGCCGACGGCAAAACACACTTCTATCTGTACTACTCCAACAGCGGTTCCGGTGTAGGTATGCTGACCGCCACTTCCCCCGTGGGGCCCTGGACAGACCCATTGGGCAAATGCGTGGTAGACGGCAATACTCCAGGACTCGGCAAGTGTAAAGCTCCCTTCGATCCGGGAGTAGTCATCGACGACAAGGGCATCGGCTGGCTCTCCTTTGGCGGGGGCGACAGCGACGACTACATTCCCGGAGACGCACGCATCGTGCGGCTGGCAAATGACATGAAGACGCTGGACAGCGAAATAGTTGAAATAAAAGCGCCATACCACTTTGAAGCAAACGAACTGAACTATCTGAACGGCACTTGGATTTACACCTACAACACCAACTGGAAGAACCGGGATGCATGGCCCCACAAGGATATAGACAAGCCGAGCCGGTGCTGCATGAGCTACATGACGAGTCGCACGCCACTTGAGACAGACAGCTGGACCTATCGGGACAACTACTTCAAAAATCCCGGCGACTATGGCATGTCCGACAGCAACAACCATACACATCTGGTAAAATTTCAAGGGAAGTACTATCTCTTCTACCACTCACTGGGCTTGCAGGACAGCCGCGACCTCAAAGTGGGCGTCCGCAGTATCTGCGTGGAAGAAATAGAGGTGGACGAAAAGGACCTCACTATCCACATGGGCACAGCCACAGCCAAGGGCGTTTCACAAATCAAGCCTCTCGACCCGTTTGCGCAGCAACAGGCCGAGACCACAGCCGCCACACGCGGCGTTGCCTTTGAACCGACCGGACAAACAGGCAACATGTCTGCCGTAGGAAACAAGAGCGGACAGGCCATCTGTGTCCGCGGTGCGGAATTCCCGCAATCACCTCAAGCCATACAGATGAAGATAAAAGGGAAAGGCTCCATCGAAATACACATGGACAGTCCAGACGGTCCGCTCCTATCCACCTTGACCTTTGATACCGATACGTGGCAAACATTGACAAAGCCGTTGGACAAACGGATAAAAGGCAAACACGACATTTACTTCGTATTCGGGAACGGAAAGTTCTTATTTGACGAATGGAAATTCACAAAATAATGAATCCGTCGGCAGAATCTGCCCAGTATCTCTTCACCCTTGTGATGATATCGCTGCACAATTCGAGCCAACACACAACAAGCCAGCAAGTTACTTTGCCAGCGTTTTGCCACCATATTGGCAAAGTTTTGCCATGCCTTTGGCAAAACCTTGCCAACTTGTCGGCAAGAAAGACAAAAGCAACATCGCTGTCCGCAAAGAGGCGGAAGCACGTCCTCAATATAATTCCGCTAACGGGAAAGAGACAGATTAGTTCCATTAACGGGCAGAAGTTTTAAAAAATGGGAAGGATTTGGCACAATAGTTCTGCGCAAATTCTCATTTATCGAACAAAAATTGTATTTTTGCCTGCGACTGAAAAATCAGTAATATCATAGAATAGACAATTCCCGAACAAATATGAGCGAAGATTTTGAAGCACCGAAAGATGATTTGGACAAGGAACTCCCGGCCGGGAGCGAAGAACACTCGGATTACAAACCTGCGGACGCAAAGGATGCCAATATAAAGCACCAACTGAGCGGCATGTACCAGAATTGGTTTCTGGACTACGCCTCATACGTTATATTGGAACGTGCCGTACCCCATATCATGGATGGTCTGAAACCCGTACAGCGGCGTATCCTCCACTCCATGCGCCGCATGGAAGACGGGCGCTACAACAAGGTGGCGAACATCGTGGGACACACCATGCAGTTCCATCCTCACGGTGATGCTTCTATCGGCGATGCTCTGGTACAACTGGGACAAAAGGACTTGCTCGTGGATTGCCAGGGAAACTGGGGTAACATTCTGACGGGTGACAGCGCCGCTGCCCCCCGTTATATCGAAGCACGTCTCTCCAAGTTCGCACTGGACGTGGTATTCAACCCCAAGACCACCGAATGGAAACTCTCTTATGACGGGCGAAACAAAGAACCGGTTACACTACCGGTAAAATTCCCACTGCTGCTTGCACAAGGTGTGGAAGGTATTGCCGTAGGCCTGTCATCCAAAATATTACCACATAACTTCAATGAGCTGTGCGATGCTTCCATCAGCTATCTGCACAACGAAGAATTCAAGCTGTACCCCGACTTCCAGACGGGAGGCAGTATCGATGTATCCAAATACAACGACGGTGAACGTGGCGGTGCGATACGCGTGCGCTCCAAAATAGAAAAGATAGACAACAAGACACTTGCCATTAAGGAAATTCCTTACGGGAAAACGGTGGCCAGTGTATGCGACTCCATCGTAAAGGCCAGCGAAAAAGGAAAAATCAAGATACGTAAGGTAGAGGACCTGACATCCGGCAGTGTGGAAATATTAGTGCATCTAGCCCCGGGTGTATCATCCGACAAGACCATCGATGCCCTCTATGCCTTCACCGACTGTGAAGTGAGCATCTCTCCCAATTGCTGTGTCATCGACGACCAAAAGCCCCACTTCCTCACCGTGAGTGATGTATTGCGCAAATCAGTCGACAACACATTGGCACTGCTACGCCAGGAACTGGAAATCCGTAAGGGAGAGATACTGGAAAGCCTGCATTTCGCTTCACTCGAAAAGATATTCATTGAAGAACGTATTTACAAGGATAAGGAGTTTGAACAAGCCAAAAACATGGATGCCGCCTGCGAACATATCGATGAGCGCCTGACTCCCTACTACCCGACTTTCATCCGCGAAGTGACCAAGGAAGACATCCTCCGGCTGATGGAGATAAAGATGGCACGTATCCTCAAGTTCAACTCCGACAAGGCAGAGGAACTGATAGCACGCATGAAGAAGGACATAGAGGAGATAGACCGCCATCTGGCAAACATCGTGGAATATACCGTCGACTGGTTCCGTATGCTGAAAGACAAGTACGGCAAAGGCTTCCCCCGCCACACGGAACTGCGTAACTTCGACACCATCGAGGCAACCAAAGTCATCGAAGCCAACGAAAAGCTGTACATCAACCGCGAAGAGGGGTTCATCGGAACTGGATTGAAGAAAGACGAATTCATAGGCAACTGCTCGCCCATAGATGACGTGATTATCTTCTTCCGCGATGGAAAATATATCATTACCCCAGTGGCCGACAAGAAGTTCGTAGGCAAGAATATACTTTATGCCAACATTTTCAAGAAGAACGACAAACGTACCATCTACAATGTCTGCTACCGTGACGGTAAGGAGGGGACAAGCTATATCAAGCGTTTTGCCGTCACTTCCGTGGTGCGTGACCGCGAATACGATGTGACGCAGGGCACCCCCGACTCCCGTATCACCTACTTCACCGCCAACCCCAACGGCGAAGCCGAAATCATCAAGGTAACCCTGAAACCCAATCCCCGCGTACGCCGCATCATCTTCGAGGAGGATTTCAGCAATATCAATATCAAGGGACGGCAGGCCATGGGAAATATACTCACGAAACTCCCCGTACACAAGATAGCCTTGAAACAGCGCGGAGGCTCCACCCTGGGCGGACGGAAAGTCTGGTTCGACCGTGACGTGCTGCGCCTCAACTACGACGGTCGCGGAGAATATCTCGGAGAATTCCAGAGCGAAGACACCATCCTTGTCGTACAGAACAGCGGAGAGTTCTATGCCACCAACTTCGACCTGAACAATCACTATGACGACGGCATACGCGTATTGGAGAAATACGATCCGAACAAAGTATGGACCGCCGTACTCTACGATGCCGACCAGCAGAACTATCCTTACATCAAGCGTTTCTGCTTCGAAGTAACCGCCCGCAAGCAAAACTATTTAGGAGAAAACAAGAACAGCAGCCTCATTCTGCTGACAGACGAGTGCTACCCACGTTTAGAAGTGGTGTTTGGCGGTCACGACAATTTCCGAGAGCCGATGGTGGTGGAAGCCGACGAATTCATCGCCGTGAAAGGCTTCAAAGCAAAAGGCAAGCGCCTAACCACCTATACTATAGAAACCATCAACGAACTGGAGCCTACCCGTCAACCGGAACCCTCGCAGGAAACCGAAGAGCAGGAAACGGATGAAGAACCGGAAATTCTGGACCCCGACCACGGTAAAAGTGAAGGGGACATACTGGACGAGCTGACAGGACAGATGAAGCTGTTTTGATGAAGAATGAGAATGAAGGATTAGGGATTGGCTGACGATTACTAATTTGTAATTGAGAATTTAATATGTACGTATACAAGATAATAATCCTATGCGGACTGCTCTTGGGAAGTGCCGGACTGAAAGCACAAGAAGCACAATGCAGCATCGACCGGGAGCTACGGGCTGACTCCACCAACCGCAACCGTATCATCACTCGTGCCACCATGTATGGTATCGGCTTCACCAACGTGTTCGACACTTATCTTTCACCTCAGGAGTACAAGGGAATCGATTTCCGTATCTCCCGCGAAAGCATGCGGATGACACGGTTGATGGGCGGCAACGTATCTCTGCAAACTTTCTTCCAGGCAGACTTGGGATACACACACAATAAAGTAGACAATAACAATACATTCTCCGGACTGGCCAACTGGAACTACGGCCTGCATTATAATTTTCCAATCACGGGCAATTTCAAACTGCTTGCCGGAGGAGTCGGCGACTTCAACGGTGGCTTTGTCTATAATCTGCGCAACGGAAACAACCCCGCCCAAGCACGTGCCTATATCAACCTTGCCGCATCGGGAATGGCTATTTGGGACTTACGCATCAAGAACCGTCCCATCACACTACGCTATCAGGTGAATCTTCCTTTGGCAGGTATCATGTTCATGCCCAACTATGGACAGTCCTACTACGAGATATTTACGTTGGGACATTGGGACGGAGTAGTGAACTTCACCTCCCTGCACAACCAGCCCTCTCTGAGACAAATGCTGACCGCCGACTTTCCGGTGGGACGTGCCCGGATGCGTTTTGCTTACATATGGGACGCACAACAGTCCAAAGTAAACGAAATAAAGACACATACTTACTCGCACGTATTCATGGTGGGGTTCGTAAAGGAACTCTATCTGTTTCCTAACAAGAGAAAGTAAAAAGTGACAAGGTGATAAATGATAAGACGATAAGGATAATGTGCATGAAAAGAATATATATCTTAATAATTTGGAGTGCCCTACTCATGTTACTGCCCCTATTGAACGGATGTATTCGTGAGGAAGAGGTTAACAATACCCCACAAGGCAATTTCGAAGCCTTGTGGAAAATAATAGACGAACAGTACTGTTTCCTGGACTACAAGCAAATAGATTGGAATGCCATTCATGACAAGTACCAACCGCTCATCACCCCGGGAATGAGCTACGACGGTCTATTTGAAATATTAGGTAACATGCTTGCCGAGTTGAAAGACGGACATGTCAACTTGTACTCTTCTTCCAACATGGCACGCTACTGGGACTGGTATCTGGATTATCCCCGTAACTTCAACGAAAGTATCATTGAAAAGTACCTGGGAAGAGACTACCGCATTGCCGGAGGCGCCAAATATACCATCTTGGAGGACAACATAGGATATATCTATTACGGTGATTTCTCCAGCGGCATCGGAAACGGCAACCTGGATGAGATTCTGTTATACCTTTCCGCTTGCAATGGCCTGATAATCGACGTGCGCAACAACGGTGGCGGCAACTTGACAAACGCCACCCGAATGGTACAACGTTTCACGAATAAAAAAGTACTGACGGGATATATTCAGCACAAAACTGGCAAAGGCCATAGCGATTTTTCAGATCCGACTCCCATTTATGTAGAACCTTCCAACAGTATCCGCTGGCAAAAAAAGGTAATTGTCCTGACAAACCGTCATTCCTATAGTGCAACCAATGATTTTGTCAATTCCATGCGCTGTTTTCCCAATGTCACCTTGGTTGGTGATAAAACCGGCGGAGGGTCGGGCCTGCCATTCTCTTCGGAACTGCCCAACGGCTGGGGAGTACGCTTTTCT
>OWJQ01000488.1_pt1 | contig 23677 bp, 28 predicted proteins | sample 1732711 | NCBI WGS metagenome assembly OWJQ01 (sample SAMN05065745, study PRJEB22554) | human gut metagenome | biome: ENVO:2100002; feature: ENVO:00000062; material: ENVO:00002003 | host: Homo sapiens | place: USA | reverse complement strand
CCCTATGGCTATGCTGCCCTTCTGTGGGTACCACATGGCCGACTACTGGCGGCACTGGCTAGATATGGGCAAAGTGCTGGGCGACAAGGCCCCCAAGATCTTCAACGTCAACTGGTTCCGCACCGACGACGAGGGGCACTTTCTGTGGCCGGGCTTCGGCGACAACCTGCGGGTGCTGGAGTGGATCATGCATCGTTGTTTTGATGAGATCGAGGCAGTGAATACCCCCATCGGCTTTGAGCCCAAGCCTGAGGATATTGACCTGGAGGGTTCCGGTGTGAGCCTGGAAACTCTTAAGGGCCTGCTCTCTGTGGATACCACCCTCTGGAAAGAGGAAACCAGAGAAATCAGTGCGTTTTATCAGAAATTTGAGCCTAGGGTTCCAGCTCCCCTTCTGGAACAGTTAAATACACTGAGGAATCTTCTATGAGTAAAATATTGCGCTTTGCTTATTGTAGTGGAGATTTTGAGAGGAACCATTTTTGCTGACCCACACGCTGACCCACACGGGGAAACGAGCGGGCGTAAACAACGGACACAAGAGTGCCAAATAGTGCGGTCCGTCGAACGGAAGAAGACACAAAAGCGCCCGAAAGCAAAAAACCTCACTCTCCCAATCAGTTGGTAAGGATGAGGTCTCCGGTTCAAATCCGGATAGCAGCTCCAAAAACCCCTGAAAACCTTGGTTTTCGGTTTTTTTGTTGCAAAAAGTCACTTTGCGGGCTGGCTAAAAATTTCTGACCCACACGCCGAAACGGCCGGAAAGGACAAAAGAGCACCGGACGGGAAGATCTGCCTTCCCGCCCGGTTTTTTGTTGCCGTTCTCTCTTATATGACTTGCCCCAGGACGTTGCCCATGGTCTGGGCTGCCTCATCTTGCTTCTGCCGGGTGGCGTGGGTGTAGGTGCGCAGGGTGAACCAGGCGTCAAAGTGCCCCAGCATGGAGGACACCGTTTTTACATCTACGCCATTTTGCGGGGCCGTGGTGGCGAAGGTGTGCCGCAGATCGTGGAACCTGAGATGTCCCAGTCCGGCATCCTTCAAGATTTTCTTGTGGAGATTCACCACGCTGTCCGGGTGGTACATCTCCCCAGTGAGGGGCGAGAGAAACAGATAGGGGTGTCCGGGTGCTTGTCGTGCTCCTGGATGAGCAGCTCTACCGCCGCTTGGGGGATGGATACCAGCCGCACGGAGTTTTCCGTCTTGGGCCGGGTCAGCTCCAGGGAGCCATCCGGGTTGCGAACGTACTGCCTGCTCACCGAGATGGTTCTGCCTTGGGTGTCTACATCCACCTACCGCAGGGCTACCAGTTCCCCCTTCCGTAGGCCGCTGGCCAATTCCAGATAGAACATGGGCATGAGCCCTAGCGCTTGGGCGGCCTCCAGGTAGGCGTGGATGTGCTCCGGCGGCAGGATTTTCATATCCAGCTTCCGGGGCTTGGGCACAATGCACTCCTCGCTGGGGTTGCGGGGGATCAGCCGCTCCTTTACTGCCCGATCCAGGGCACAGTGGAGCATCAGGTGGACGCTGCGCACGGTGGTAGTGCTGAGTCCCTTGTCCTGGTTCTTTGTGATGTGTATTCTGCCGCCCTCCAATAACTCTTTGTAGAGCTTCTGTAGGTGCCGGGTGGTCAGTTCCTTCAACTTGACGTTCCCGATACGGGGGATGGTGTAGCTTTCGATGATCAGCTCGTAGCGATTGGCTGTCGCGGTGCGGACGTTGGGCTTGGCGTAGAGCTCATACCAGGTCCGCAGCCAGGTGGCCACGGTGTAGTCCTCAGAGCGGGCTACATCGATACCCTTGACCTCCTCCAGTGCCGCCTTGAGCTTTTCCTTGACCTCCACCTGGGTTTTGCCTAACACATTCCGGATGACTCGCTTGCCGGTATTGGAATCATAGCCGGCGGTATAGCGCCCCTCCCAGCGGCCGTCCTTGCGCTTGCGGATGTTCCCTTCCCCGTTGGCCCGTTTCTTTGCCATGGTAATCGCCTCCTTACCTTCTCGTGGATAGCCATACCAAGCGGCCAGAGTTATTATCCTGATAACAGTGGCCGGTTACACTGGCTATCCACGAAAAGATCTGGTATGGTGTGCTTCCCAGCGATGGGGACACGCCATACCAGATCTTTTACGGAGGTGAAATCCATGGCGGAGAGGATAAGAAGCCAGGTGGTTGCCTTCCGAGTGAACAAAGCAGAACGGCGGCAGATCGAAGGGAAGATACGCAGATCCGGCCTGAGCCAGCAGGCGTATCTGCTCCGGGCCGCACTGGAGGAACCCATCTATGTGGTGGGTGAGCTCAAGCCCATCCTGGTGGAGCTGCGGGGCTGGGGCCGGAACCTGAACCAGCTGACGGTGCTGGCCCACACCGGCCGGGTGCAGACGGTGTACCTGCGGGAATGCATGGAGGTATTGGGCAAGACCTACGAGGCGGTAAACCGGCTGCTGACAGAGAAAGGCGGGGTGATCTCCCATGGCGACGTGCAGCTTTATCAAGGAGAGTAAGCAGACCGTCGGCGCCATGGGCCGGGTGCTCCGCTACGTCTCCCAGGAGAAAAAGACGGTGGATCCAGATGGGCGGGAGTATCTCTCCGGCATCAACTGCGGGGCAGAGGTGGCTCAGCAGAGCTTCATGGCCACCAAGAATCTGTACAGCAAGGCCAGCGGCACGTTCTTCTACCACTATGTCCAGTCCTTCTCTCCGCAGGAAAACGTGACTCCGGCACAAGCCCACCAGATCGCCCTGGAGCTGGCGGAGCGGTTCTTCCCCGGTTGCGAGGTGCTGGTGGCCACCCATGTGGATGCGGAACACCCCCACTCCCACTTCGTGGTCAACTCTGTCCACCCGGACACAGGGAAGAAGCTCCACTTTACGCCTAGGACGCTGGAGCAGATGCGGGCGGCCAGCGACCAGCTCTGCCTGGAGCACGGCCTGTCCACCCTCAAACCGTATCAGCAGAACCGGCGCACTAAGGGGCTACGGCACCGGGGAGTATCGGGACGCGGTGCGGGGAGAGAGCTGGAAGTTCCAGCTCATCACCACCGTGGAGGCGGTCATGGAGCGTGCCGGCAGCCGGGAGGAGTTCATCCGGGAAATGGAGCGGCGGGGTTACCGGGTGCGCTGGGAGGACGCCCGGAAGTGTATCACCTACACCACCCCCACCGGGATGAGGTGCCGGGATGACCGGCTACACGAGGAAAAATTCAGAAAGGAGAAGATGGAGCATGAATTCCGAATCCGGCAGCATGCAGCACAACAGTGCGCTGGACATGCTGAAACAGAGGCAGAGGATGTCCGCCGGGCCGCCCACCTTGATAGACCAGCAACCCAACGTCCTCTACACCATGTCTCCCCAGACTGTGGAGCGGCTGGAGGATGTCCTGCGGAAAACCCTGGCGCTCCAAGAGACTATCCGGGCAGACATGGAACCGCTGGCCACCAAGGAAAGCCTGGAGCCACTGGCTACTTCACAGCAACTGTCAGAATGGTTGAGCCAGACCAACCGTCTTCATCAGAGGTTCCGTCTATCTCTGCAAGAGACAGTCTCGGAAATGAAAGAACAACAGGAACAGGATGGGAATCGGCGCGAAGAATTTATAATGCAGCTCTCCGAGCAGGCCAAGCAATTCCGAGGGGATGGCTACGAGCTGATGCGTACCTTCCGGAAATGGGAGGCCCGCACCATCCTGAGTTCCGCAGCGGCAGCCCTGGTGATCAGCATTCTGATTTGCCGGCTGCTGACGTGACCGAAGATGTCCTCCGTCTGCTGGCCAGGCTGGAGGGCCGTACCGAGGAGGAAATCATGGACGCCACTATGAGGCGCCGGCATGGCGACCGGAAGACCCTGGCCAGGGAGCAGAGAAAGAAGATTGCTATGGGCCATAAGGCCGACGACCACGAGCTGGGACGGCAGATGGGCTGATAAAAGCCCCAGTCTCCGCACTAAAATTCGATGTGGAGACTGGCTTCTTTAGGAGCCGCCCACTCAAATCCTGCGCCGCATAAACAAAGAGAGGGAGTGCAGACCTTTAGAAGGAAGCCTGCCTCTGTGGGCGCACCCCCTATCTACTCCTGGAGACAGGCCAGGTGGCCGCAGAAAGGCCCCTGTGAGCGCCGTATCGCCCCTGTGTGCCGTTTTTAGGCGTGGGAAGAGTAAACGCAAATTGGAGGGTGTTACTGACCAAAATATTTAAGTGCAAATGATAACAGTTTGTTATCAATTGGCCCCGTGGGGTGGCCCCCGACGGGAAAGTGGGTGCGGGCTTCTGCCTGCAAAATGCGTTTGGCGGCCGCTTGCGGCAAGCCAAATGCTCTGCTTGCCCCACCCGAGGGTGGGTAAATCCGCTCCCCCGGCCGTGCAAGTACCAACGACACAGGCGCTCTCCGCACTGCGGGGAGATGTGGAATTTGGGGTTATCCTGCTTCGCCCCTCGTCCCCGAAGGGCCTCCGAAACTGGGCCGAACCCGGCTCTCAAAACCTCAGGGAAGGGCCCTGCCCCTCCCCTCATCGAGGCACACAGGGCTTACAGCGAGGCACAGAAGCCATCTCCGGTGTGCTCCTGAACCCAGCGGATGAACTGCTCCTTTGGCACGACCATCCGGCTGCCTACTTTCAGTACCGGGAAGCCTGGCTCGTGCATCAACTCGTATCCGCTGGATGGGGACACACCCAGCACCTGTGCCACCATCTTCGCATTGAGGAACAGCGGCAGCTCGCCATAGCTCCTGTACTCAGATGCTATCACTGCTCCATCCCTCCGTTCCGCAATGTCAGCTCCGCCACGTGCATCCGCTGGTTCTGCAGTTCCAGATTTCCATCTGAGTGCGGTAGTGCGTGTCGACCACCTCGTGGAACGGACAGATGGTATACATCAGATGTCCGTTCATGGGCCGCCCGTCTCTTGCACACATGATGGTATACGCCGTGGTGATAAGCCCGTGTTCCTCCAGCATTGCTACATATTTGCGCACGGTGTTCTCACTCATGCCTACCGCTTTCCCGATGTTCCGGTAGCTGGGCCAGCACTGATGGGTCTTCCGATTCTCCAGATACTTCAGATAACAGTAGACTGCCAGCTCTCCATGCGCCAGTCCCAGCAGAAAGATTTCATTAGGGAGCGAAAAGAAATGTGAGAGTTTCTGTTGGTTGTTCCATCCCTGGAAACGCAATGTTCACCTGTTCCCTTTCCCGGCGGAGCAGTCACTCCGCCGCAACTGTCGTGGAGACTTCTCTTTGCCGCCGACCGTACGGCAAACTCATGGTTGACTTTTTCTTGCGCGAGGTGTAGACTCATTAAATAAAATTATCTTAATTAGACTAAGCATAGCATAACAAACTTTGTATCCATCGTCGAGTCTAATTGATGATTATATATAACGATTAGTCTATCCAAGGTGACCTACCATGCCAGACTATGTATTCAAGACTTATCTTGCCGACGGCAGAGAACATTTTCTCTATGGAGAGATGGGGGATAGCCGGGCACAGCTCACAAAAAAAGACTTTCCGTTTCCGGAAAGCCTGCTGCGCTTATTGTATCTGGACATCTGGGCCTATGACGGGCAGATTAAACAGTTTGACAAACTGCTCATGGAATTGTACCGCACCAGGGAGGAGAAATGTGCCCGGCAGCTTCTTCCGCTGCTGGACGAGCTGGCGGAGAGCCACATTTATTTCCAGCTGCTTCGCCTGGACTGGCGGGCGCGGCTCCGGGAAGCCCGGAGGCGGAACTACGAGAATATCCTTGACCTGCTGCCCCACAAGGAGATCACCCACATCCCCAGCAACATCCACGCCATACAGACCCAGGTGCTGGGCCTGATTCAGAAGGCGCTGGACACGGACGCGCGTAAGGGTTCTTTGGAGCAGAAGCTGGCGGACTACTACGCCCGGGAGGAGCGGGAACCGCTGAAGGTGTTCCACTTCCGCCCCCAGCTCATGGATTTTGAGCGGGCGGAGGGCCAGGGCTTTGTGGAGGTTCTGCGCCCCAGGAGCATCTATGACCTCATTGACTTCAGTGTGCGGGAGTGCATCAAGCGGGAGATTAAAATGCGGGTGTGCAAGAACTGCGGCCATTGGTTTGCCATTACCGGAAGGACGAATGCCGAGTACTGTGAGGTGAGCCGGGACAGCAAAGGCCGCACCTGCAAGGAGATTGGCGCCATCGCCCTATGGAACAAAAACAAGAGCGAGGACGAGGTCTTCAAGATTTACCGCAGAGAGTATAAAAAGCGCTTTGCCTGGATCAAGGCCAAGCGGATCGACTCGGCGGTGTTCTACGAGTGGAGCGCCAAGACCCGGGAGAAGAAGGACGCCTGTGAGCGAGGGGAACTTACCCTGGAGGAGTTCCAGGCGTGGCTGAAGCTGTCGTGAGAAACAAGGGAGCCTGGGCCGACCCAAACGGTCAACCCAGGCTGTATTGATTCTAGGCGGCACAGGGGTTGCGCATAGCCGTACTTTGCCTCATCCCAAAGGAAGTTTACAGTTGCAAAGTGTTCTGCAATATTCCATCAGATGGATAAACAGTAACCAGCGCGGATGAAGCAATTGCTCCATCCGCGCTGGCCTTTTGTGGAGAAATAGGGGAGAGAACCGTTACACCTTGGGAGGCATGACTTTTGCTGTGCCAGTAACCACCTGCACCCCGTCCTGGTTGGTACAGACGGTGTCCAGTTCTGCCCGGTTGCGCTCCGGATTCAGGGAACGGACGGTGACGGTGGCGGTGATGGTATCCCCAATGCGGACGGGGGAGCGGAAGGAGAGTTCCTGGCCCAGGTAGATAGTCCCCGGCCCCGGCAGATGCATTCCGATGACAGCGGAGATCAGCCCGGCCGACAGCATCCCATGGGCAATTCGCCCGTGGAACTGGGTTTGCCGGGCGAAAGGCTCATTAATGTGGGCGGGGTTGAGATCTCCGGTGACACCGGCAAAGGTGTAGACGTCGTGCTCGGTGATGGTCTTGGAAAAGGAGGCCGTCTGGCCGGCCTGGAGCTGATCCACAGAGTAGCTCATTTCAGAACGCCTTCCGGGTCAGACCATAGATCTGGCGGGCTTCATCGGGAGTGGCAGGTTCCAGATTGTTCAGACGCAGGGCCTTTACAGCCCGCTCCACCAGTTGGGCATTGGATTTGGCCAGCACACCCTTGTCCATGTAGAGGTTGTCCTCCAGGCCCACTCGCAGATGTCCACCCAGGGCGATGGTGGCCATCATGATGGGCAGGTGGCCGGAGGAGATGCCGCAGGCCGCCCAAGTGGAGCCCTCGGGCAGAAGATTCTTTAGGTACACCAGGTTCTCCACGGTGTTAGTCATGCCGCCGGCACAGCCTAGGACGATCTGGTAGTGGCAAGGTGCCTTGAGCACGCCCTTCTTCATATAGTAGATGGTGTTGTAGATCATACCGGCGTCGAAGATCTCGATCTCTGGCTTGATATTGCTCTCCTGGAGGGCATAGCCCAGCTTCTCCAGGAAGGAGGGGGGATTCATGAACACGGTGCGGTTCTGCCAGTTGAGGGTGCCGGCGTCGTAGGAGGCCAGCTCGGGGAGCAGCTGCTGGAGGGGATAGATGCGCTCCTCGTCCCCAAAGTCCACGGAGCCGGAGGAGGTAATGTTGATGCACACGTCACAGTCCTTGTAGGCCCGGATGCGGTCCACCGTCTCCTTATAGAGGTTGAAGTCGGTGGAGGGGGTGCCGTCGGGGTTGCGGACGTGGACGTGAACGATGGCCGCGCCGGCCTGCCAGCACTCGTATGCCTCCCGGGCGATGTCCTCCGGGGTGTAGGGTACGGCGGGGTTCATGTCCTTGGTGGGCCAGGAGCCGCACAGGGCAGCGGTGATGACACGCTTGTTTTTCAGATCAGACATGGTTGATCTCCTTTCTGTCGGGTGAAGGTAATTTCGGGAGGAATGGTTTCATAGATCAACTTGTGCAAGCGGCGTGCCAACTAAAACCGCGTCATGAGGCGAAATTGTTAAAACGAAAACGAATGAAAAGTCGGATTCGATTTATCAAAAATCGAATCCGACTTAAATTTGAGAAGAAATCAGCGGAGAAAACGAGCCGCTCGAACCTACAGATGAAATTTTTGTTTGCGGCGCATGATAGACGCCTGACTGGTGCCCAGGGCCTCAGCCGCCTTATAGGAATTTCCGTACTTCTGCAGGGCATAGGCCACGTAGTTCCGGCCGCACTGATCCAGATACTGCTGGAGGGAGACGCCGGAGGAGATCATCTGCTCGTACCGGGCGGAGACGGCGGGCGAATAGACAGAGGCGGAGTCCTCTCCTGGATGCTCCGGCAGGGGAGAGGCAGGCGCGGGATCCAAGAAGGAGGAAACATCAGGAATGGCAATCTGCCGGCCCAGGCTCATGACCACCGCCCGCTCCACAAAATTCCGCAGTTCCCGTACATTGCCGGGCCATGGATATTGGATCATCAGCTGGAGTGTCTGGGGGCTAAACTCCTTGTCCTTGGCATACTTGCGGCAGAAGAGCTTCAGGAAGTGCTGGGCCAGCGGGATAATGTCCTCCCGCCGCTCCCGCAGGGGCGGCAGCCGGATGGGGATCACTGCCAGGCGGTAATAGAGATCCGCGCGGAATTTTTTCTCCTCCACCAGGTGATAGAGATCCTCATTGGAGGCGGTAAGCAGGCGGAAGTCCACCTTCTTGGACCGGGTGGAGCCCAGACGCTGGATAGTCTTGGTCTCCAGGGCCCGGAGAACCTTGCCCTGGAGGTTCAGGGGCATAGAGTTGATCTCGTCCAGGAAGAGGGTGCCGCCGTCGGCCGCCTCAAACAGGCCGGCCTTGCCGCCCGGGGCCGCGCCGGTGAAGGCCCCCTTTTCATAGCCGAAGAGTTCCGCCTCCAGCAGGTTTTCCGGCAGGGAGGCGCAGTTGATCACCACCAGGGGCTTGCCGGAACGGGGGCTGGCGTCGTGGATGTACTGGGCCACAACCTCTTTGCCGGTGCCCGACTCCCCGGAGATCAGCACCGCCGAGTCCACGGCGGCCACGGTGGCAGCCGTGGACAGGGCCGCGCGCATGGCGGGGCTCTCAGCGATGACGGCGGAGCCCTTTACCGGCGGCGAAGCCCGCAGGCCGCTGATGGAGGAGACGGACTCCGCCTGGGTGGCCTGGTAGTAGAGCTGGTTCAGCCTGTCCAGGGGGCGGACTACCGCCAGAATGTTCCGGATTTTGCCGGAATCGTCGAAAATCGGGGTGGAAATGATCATCTGGCGGATGGTGTCCCGGCCATAGTTTTGGGTGTCCAGCACGTCCTGAAACATGACCACCTGGCGCTTCTCCCGGTAGACGATATCCGAGACACAGATGTCGATCTGCCCGGTGTTCAGGAAGTCGTGGACATTATAATGGAGCAGTACATCCTTGGGCATGTTCAGGGCCTGAACATAGGCGCTGTTAACGAAAATATAGTTGCCCCTGTCGTCTAACACATAGACGCCGTCTGGCAGGTTATCCAGGATGACCTCCAGCAAGTGAAGCTGATCCATACGGTTCGTTACACCCCCTATATCCCGCAGTAAAGAGGTACAATACCAGTATAACAGATGGGGCGCCGATTGTCACGAAGGAAGCTGCTTTTTCCAGCTTGGCACGCAGTTTGCTGTTACACAGAAATGCAAAAATGATAAGGAGGTTTTCCCGAATGAAAGTTGCAATTCTGGGTTGCGGAGCCATGGGCACCGTGTTGGGCGCCTACATGACCAAGAACGGATGTGACGTGGAGATGATCGACAGCTACCAGGCCCACGTGGACGCCCTCAATGAGAAGGGCGCCCACATTGTGGGCACCGTGGACTTCACTGTCCCCGTCAAGGCCGTCACCCCCGAGCAGATGGAGGGTATCTACGACATTGTTTTCCTCTTCACCAAGCAGACCGCCAATGACGTGGTGCTCCCCAACCTGCTGCCCCACCTGGGGCCGGACAGTACGGTATGCACCCTCCAGAACGGCGTGCCCGAGCCCTATGTGGCCAGCTATGTGGGGGAGTCCCGGACTATGGGCGGCACCGTCCTGTGGGGAGCCACCTTTATGGAGCCCGGCGTCTCCGAGCTGACCCAGGACCTGTCCCGCAACGACCACCTCTTTGAGATCGGAGAGATCGATGGTTCCATTGGCCCCCGCATTAAGAAGGTGGCCGAAGTGCTGGGCTACATGGGCCCCACCGCCGTGTCTGACAGCCTGATGGCCTCCCGCTGGGGCAAGCTGATCAACAATGCCTGCATGAGCGGCATGTCCGCCGCCTGCGGCACCACCTTTGGCGGCGTACTGGACAACGACGTGGCCAGGGCCTGCCTGAGCTATCTGGGCCGGGAGGTCAAGCAGTGCTGTGAGGCGGCGGGCTACAAGCTGCCGATCCTGCTGCATGAGCAGTCCCCGGAGACGCTGGGTATTGTCGACCAGGCCATGTTCAACGCTGACCAGGAGATGTTCCTCACCATGTACTCCGACATGCGCACCGCCAAGGCCAGCATGCTTCAGGACCTGGAGAAGGGCAAGCCCACTGAGGTGCGGATGATCAACGGCTACGTCTGCCAGACCGGCGACAAGTACGGCATCGAAACCCCTTTTAACGACAAGGTGGTGGAGATTGTCACCAAGATTGAAAAGGGCGAGCTGCCCCTGTCCATGGACAACGTGAACCTCTTCGACCGCAAGCTCTTCGACTACGAGCTCTACCACGTGTGAGCCCAGCGGGCTTCTCCGCGTTATCTTGACTTGACCAGAAAGAGAGGGTAATCTTATGTCAATGGTCGGAATCATTGGCCTGCTGCTGGCCATCGCCATCCTGATCTTCGGCGCCTACAAGGGACTGGGCGCCCTGCCCCTGACCATGATCGCCGCCCTGGTGCCATCGTATTCAACGGCATCCCCCTGTGGGAGGGGTTTGCCACCCACTACATGGCGGGTTACACCAGCGCCTACATGAGCTACTTCCTCATGTTTGCCTGCTCCGCTCTATACGCCAAGCTGATGGACGAGTCTGGCTGCGCCACAGCCATTGGCTACAAGTTCATCGACTGGTTCGGCCGCAAGAACATCATGCTGGTCACCATCCTCATCGTCTCCGTGCTGACCTACGGCGGCGTGAGCCTCTTCGTGGTAGTGTACGCCGTGGCCCCAATCATGTTCCTGCTGTTCAAGGAGGCCAACCTGCCCCGCCACCTAACCATGGCCTGCCTGATCGTGGGCTCCGCCACCTACACCATGACCACACTGCCCGGTACCCCCCAGCTGACCAACGTAGTGCCCACTGAGTACCTGGGCACCACCATGACCGCCGCCCCGGTGCTCAGCATTATCTGCACCGTGGCCATCTTCGCCCTGTGCCTGCTCTACTGCACCTGGGCTAAGAACAGGGCTGTGGCCCGGGGGGAGGTGTGGTCCTACCCCGACAACGTGGATCCCGCCCTGTTTGAGATCAAGGACCGCAGCCTCCTGCCTCCCGCTTGGAAGGCATTCCTGCCCATTGTGGTGCTGCTGCTGGTGATCATCGTGGGCGGCCGCTTCGTGTCTAACTCCACCATGCTGGCCACTTGCGCCATGCTGCTGGGCGCAGTCCTCACCTATGTGCTCAATTTCACCAAGTTTAAGGGCAAGGACTGGAAGGCCCTGCTGGGCGACGGCCTGGGCGGCGGTATCTCTGGTATCGGCGGCCTGGCGGCCGTGCTGGCCTTTGGCACCGTGGTGCAGAACTCCGGTGCCTTCCAGGATATCGTGGACTGGGTGCTCAACCTGGACATGAACCCCTACGTCCGGGGCGTGTTCGCCACCAGCGTGTTCTCCGGCATCACCGGCTCCTCCTCCGGCGGCCTGCGGCTGATGTACCAGTCCCTGGCGGACACCTTTATCAGCTCCGGCTGCAATCTGGAAATCCTCCACCGGCTGACCTCCATCGCCGCCGGCGGCCTGGACACCCTGCCCCACTCCCCCGGCCTGTTCCTGATGTTCAGCGTCCTGGGGCTCAACCACAAGAACGCCTACCGCCACGTGTTTGCGTGCAGCGTGGCCATTCCCGTACTTGTGGTGGTGGTGGCCACCGCCATCTGCGTGTTTGCCGGCATCTGATTTCGGGCAGACACAGCAACCGGCCTATTTTGACAGAGGGCAGCCGTCATGGCAAATCTGAAAATGGGCGGGAAAACGTCCTGGTGGACACCGGCATGCGGGTGGAATACTTCGCACAGATGGCCATCGGCGATGTGAAGCCAAAGGGCAGCACGGAGATCCTGCTCGCCTCCCTGGCGGAGGAGGGCCTGAAGCCGGAGGATATCGACACCGTCATCTACACCCATCTGCACAACGACCACGCCGGCAACGCCGACCTGTTCCCCGACGCGGTGACCTATGTCCAAAAGGCAGAGTACGATAATATGCTGAGTCCCTATCCTTTCCAGAAAGCCCGGATGGACTATTTTCCTGACACCCCGGAGCGCCTTTCCAAGGTCAAGCGGCTGCTTCTAGTGGACGGCGATCTGAAGCTGGCCAACAGCCTGGAGTTCTACCTGACTTCGGGACACTCCAGAGGCGGACAGACCATTGTGGTGCCCACGGAGAAGGGGCGCTATGTCATCACAGGTGACAACCCGGCCACAAAATACTGGCTCTTCGCGGACATGGATAAGATGCCCCTGATGGACGGCACCGTCATTGACATCACCCCCGACCACACGGTTCCCCACCTGACAGGGCGCTTTACCACCGACCGTTTTGCCGTCTATGACAGCGCGAGGAAGCAGCTGGCCCTGGCGGAGAAGCCGGAGCCCGAGTATTTCCTGCTCTCTCACGATACAGAGACGGCCTATCGCCGACACTTCGGTTGAGCAAGGGCGGGTAGTATCATGATGGAGAATAAGGCGCCGCAGGCGTTGGATGTGACAGTCAAAAACTACGAGGGTGTGGCGGCTCTCTCTCCTGTGGGGACCTTTGTGTTCTGCATCCTTTGCTTTGCCTTTTGGGCGGTGGATCTGGGCTTTCTGGGGGATGGAGCCACCACGGCGATTGGTTTCCTGGGCCTGGCGGTCTTTGTGCCGTACCTGGTGGCCGGGGTGGCTCTGAGCAGGAGGAGACTGTGCCTGGGCGGGAATACCTACATACTCTTCGGCGCAGTGTTTGGGTCATGCGGCGGTTTGTTCAACACGTTTGATGCCGTGTTCGCAAGGGCCGGGATTCCCTTTGACTACTCTGTGGTGGGCATCGCCTTCACCCTGGCAGGCCTCTATCTGGCGTGCATGCTCCCGGCGGTCAACCTGCCGCTTGGCAAGCTGCCCACCTTATATTGTTTTGGCCGGGCAGAGCCCTTTTATTGATTATACCGGCGCAATTCCTGAGTAGTTGGATTGGAACGGTGGCTGGACACATGATTGGACGGAGCCAGAAGTTTCCCTTTTCTTTTGCGTCGGCCTATGCTATATTATCAGCAGAAGGGCAGGTGGGAGTGATGGCGGAAGATGTATTGGCGCTCAACGGACTCTCCATTGAGTTGCTTACACAGCTCTCCTATCGGTCTCAACTTGGCCTGTTACTGAAACGGACATTGCGGCATTTTGAGCGAGAGGCACTGATCGCGGAGTTGGTATCCATGACCGAATGGCTGGATGAACAAACCGGACTCTCCGAAATCGCACTGGATTACCGAATCAAGAGTTATGCCTCCATCGTGGGAAAGTACGAGCGGTATTTCAACTCTTCCCGCCATGTGAGCCAGGTGTTTAATGACGTTCTGGGATTTCGGGCTTTCTGTGATAGCTATAACAGTGCACTGGCCCTAACTAGTACATCATTCGGTGTGGCAGATTTTTCCAGGGAGCAAGGCGGTGGATGACGGTTACCGGGGTGTTCATCTGTATTTTCAACTGGACAGTAATCACTATCCCATTGAAATCCAATTCAACACTCTATACGATCGGCAGCTTAACAACTGGCTGCACGACTATCTCTACAAAAAGACATACTCCAATGAGGTCGGACAGCAGTTGAGAGCCCGCTATGAAAACGGGAAAATCAGAAATCAGTCTGAATTTGAGGAGGCGCTGAACGATGTGCTATCTGGTGGCTAAGGATACAGAAAAGCGGGGCTGTTACGCCCTGAAAACCACCCATGGAGAGCGGCTTGTGAATTTGAAACGGGCTCTGGATCAAGAGGTGGGAGTCAAAGGTATCCAACTGGTGACCATTAGCCGTCCAACGGCCTACGGCGAGTATGCTCCCTATACATTTGCAAAGGACGAGCAGGAGTTCAAGACGTTGGTTCGGGCCATGCGCGCCTGACCCACACCCTGACCCACACGAGGAAAAAAGCGGACGGAATCAACGGAACAGAAAGTACCAAAGACCGCATCCTTCTGGAATAAAAAGAACCCAAAAGCCCTCAACCTCAACGGGTTGAGGGCCCCCAATTAGTTGGTAAGGATGAGGTCTCCGGTTCAAATCCGGATAGCAGCTCCACAAAACAACCGCTTTTCACCCGAAAAGCGGTTGTTTTATTTGTTTTTTGCAACTATTTTTGCCGGTTTGAATTTCGGCTTTCGCCTTTGACCACAGAACAAGCCACAGACAGGAAAAAGCCAGGCCTCCGAGGGCGCTTTGCCCTTGGAAGCCCGTTTGCGCAATACGGCAGGTTCTCCCGGTTAACTTGCCGCACTTTCCTGCTTTGTCTGTTTTTTTCCGGCGGCGATCTCTGCCTTCATTTCCCGGATCAGTTCTGCCAGCTTTTTCTCACACTCGTCTTCCGTTTTCGCGTAGACATTCCGGGCCATGCGCTTTCCATCGACGATGGGGGAGTAGCGGCCCTCCCAGAGGTGGTCGTTGATCTGGCTGACACAGCCGGTGCCCGGTTTGCGGCGCTGACCCTTGTAGGGCTGGAAGGTAGAGGGCGGCGGGTTTCTTGGCGCCGTATCAACCTCTTGGGCGGCCTCGCTTTTGATGATCCCACGGTCGATCTTGGCTGCGGCAGTCCGCTGCATCTCATCGGTCACATGGGCATAGATATTCAGCGTGGTGCTGCTGGACACATGGCCGATGATGGTCGAAAGGGTCTTCACATCCATGCCGTGCTCCAGGGAAGCGGTGGCGAAAGTATGCCGCAGATCGTGGAATCGAAGTCTCTTGCAGCTGGCCCGTTTCAGCACAGTGGACAGCCGCTTTCGCACTGCCGCGGGGTCCATGGGGGAGTCCTCCTTGACTGGCGAGGGGAACATCCAACGGGAGGTTGAAGTGGTCCGGTAGGATTTGAGTACATTCAGGACTGGGGGAGGGAGGAGCACCGTCCTCCGGCCTGCCTTGGTTTTGGGCGGAGATACCACCAGTTTCCCTCGCACCCGGTGGACCTGTCGTTCCACTTGGAGCGCTCCCGTTTTGAGATTCAGGTCATTCCACTGGAGGGCGCAGATCTCGCCCCGGCGCAGGCCAGTGGATAACTCTAAGAGCAGAAGCTCATAGCAGCCATCCTCTCTGGCCTGGATCAGTAACCGCTGGATCTCCTCCGGTGTCAGCACCTTCATTTCTCTGGGTTTGGCAGAGGGAAGCTTACATCCGTCTGAAGGATTTCGGAAAATCAGGTTTTCTTCCACGGCCTTATCCAGGGCGGCGTGGAGGGTGGTGTGGATGCCCCGGACAGTCTGATCTGAAAGTCCTTCGCCGTAGAGGTCGGCTCGAATCAGCCGGCCGCTCTTTTTAAGGGATACATAGAATTCCTGGATGTCAGCGGTGGTCAGTTTGTCCAGTTGGGTGCCGCCCAAAGCAGGGATGATGTGTTGATAGATTCGCCGCTCATAGGACATTTGGGTGTTGGGTCGGAGGTTTGGCTTCTTGTACCCTTGATACCAGAGATTCAGCCAGTCTGCCAGTAATATTCCGGGCTTGGGCTGGTCCGGCGCAGGCTCTTTCAGCGTGTCCCGGAGCTGCGCTAACTTTGCCGCACATTCCGACTTGGTCTTGGCGAGGACATTTTTGGTCACGGGCAGGCCCTTGTCATCGTAGCCCATTACATATCGGCCTTCCCAGCGGCCGTCTTTTCTCAGGTGGAGGCTGCCGTCGCCGCGGTTCCTACGCTTTGCCATGGAGCCATCTCCTCTCCTAAGTAGTCCGTTAGGAATCCGCCGACGATTTCGGCGGCCTTTTTGTGCATATCTGTGGTGGTGTGGGTGTAGGTGTCCACCGTGAAGCTGGCTTTGGTGTGGCCCAGAATACCGGACAGGGTCTTAGCGTCCACGCCATTGGCCAGCGCGTGGGTGGCGAAGGTGTGGCGGAGATCATGGAATCGAAGGCCGGGCAGACTGTTTTCTGTCAAAATTGCTTTCATCTGTCGGTATGCGGCGCTGGGGTTCATGGGCATTTCGGGTTTGAGTGGGTTGGGAAAGATCCACACAGAATAGGAGTGCTTCTTACGATTTAACAGCAACTCCGCTGTGGTGGATGGCAGGACGATTTTTCTGGTTCCGGCGTAGGTCTTGGTGTCGCCTGTCACCAGCCGCCCGCCCTGTTCCTTGTGGAGGGTACGGTTGATATTCAGAGTTCCTTTCCTGGCATCGAAGTCAGACCACATCAGTCCGCAGATCTCACCCAGCCGCAGGCCAGTGGTCAGTTCGGTGTAGAAAAAATCTTTCCAGATGGGGTCTTGCTCCACCGCTGACAGAAAGGTATCCAACTGCTCATCATTCAGAATTTTCATGGGTTTGTGGGACACCTTGGGCGGCTCCACATGGTCAGCGGGATTGTGAGGCAGCAGACGTTGGTCTACCGCGGACTTCAGCGCATGGTGCAGGGTGGTGTGGATGCCGTGGACGGTGGTGGTGGACAACCCACGGCTCTGGCCGGGGCGGGGATGGACCCTGCCATGCTGTTTTAGAGTGTCGTAGAGCTTCCGCAGGTCTGCCGGTGTAATTTGTGTAAGTTTCTTTTGACCCAGATACGGTTTGACATGATGCTCCATATCGCTATGGTAGTGTTCCAGCGTGCTGAGCCGGAGGACGGAGGCCATCTGCTCCAGCCATCGGTCCAGCCATTCCGAGAGGGTCATCCTGCACTCCTCTGTCAGATCCACGCCCTGATAGGCGGTGATGTTTTGCCGGAGCTTGGCGGTCAGTTCTTTTTGGGTGTCGGCGTAGATGTAGCGGAAGATGGGATCGCCGTTCTCCTTGTGGCCGATGACGATGCGACCCTCCCAGCGGCCATCCTCCCGCTTGCGGACCATTCCGTCACCGGACGGTCTTCGCTTTGCCATGTTCTTTTTCACCTCCGAGGTTTTTATCTTTGATTTGCGTCGCAGGACTTGCGTGGGCTACCGGATGGATGGGAACCTGTGGGGCTCCGCCACCCATTGATACACCACAGCCCCGCAGCGGCGGCAGATCAGATATCGAAGCCGGCTGCCCAGGAGTCCGTGCTTCTTGTAGGTCACCAGCGCCTCGCCGTGCTGTCAGACCAGCCCCAACTGCCGCAGTAGCGGCAGCGTTGGATTGAGGGGTGATTGGTCATCATGGGTCATCCCGCCTCATCAGCAACACACAATACCACAAAAACAGGAAATAGCGAGGGGCACGGCGAACTATTATCAAATTGTTATCATTTAAGTGGCTGGTTTTGCGGGCAGATTCCACTGGTTTTCTGATCCCGAAGGCTTTCTGTTGTTTACAGTGCCGTAATTTTTGAGGGGGGAGTCACATCCCACCCATGACCATGCCGCCCTGGCTCTGCTCCTCCTCATGGTCATCCGGTTTGTGGCCCATAGCGAGTTTCTTTGCCTGGATTTTTCTTCTCAGTTTGCTGTCCACCTGCAGGCCGGTGCTGGATCGGGGCAGAGAGTGATCCTCGAAGATCCGGCTCATGTGGTAGAGCAGGTGAGTGACCGCCAGCATAACAGAGGGTGGACGGAGGTCATCCTGCCGTTCCAGGAAGAACTGCGCGTACTGGTTCCCCTGGGCGGCGGAACGGCTGAACCAATCCATCGCCTGGGCGAGATCCTGTTGCACACCCCGTCCCGTTAGGTACAGCTTGCCCAGCATGTACTGGGCGTACTGGTTGCCCGCCTCCGCCGACTGGGTGAACCATTTTGCCGCTTTGGAGGTATCCCTGGTCACCACCTCGCCGGTCAGATATTCTTTGCCCAGCCGGTAGGCGGCCCACTGGTTCCCGTTCTTCGCTGACTCCTTCAGCCAGCGGATGCCCTCCTCCGGGTTCCGCACTTCCCAATCGTCGGAGAGGAGCAGCTTGCCAAGGGCGTACTGGGCCTTGGACAGGCCACGATCTGCCGCTTGGGTGAACCAGTTTTTCGCTTTTTGACTGTCTGGGATCAGCAGAGGACCGTCCCGGTAAAGCTGACCCAGCAAGTATTGGGCGTGGGCATCACCTCGCTCCGCCAGCCGCTCCAACTCCTCCGCTGCGCCGTCCCGGTCTGCCAGAGAAAGGGACTCGTCCCGGACGATCTGCCGCAGTTCCCAGCAGGAATCGGACTCACCCCGCATCTGTTCCGGCTCGTCATGGCCGGCCAGGTCAGCGTCCTCGAAGGTGATTTCTCCCAGCCGGATGCACTCCGCCTCTTGGATGACGGTATTTTTGATCTGCCGGAACGCCTTCTCCTGGGACAGTTTTTTCTTCTCTCTGGGCTTGTCGTGGTAGTAGCTCTCTACCTCACTTTGGAGGACGCACCATTGCCCATAGCACTCACGGACCACCGGCAGCACTTCCAGCTTGTCCACCACCTCGTCCACGGTTTTCTTCACGGACTTGGGGAGATAGCCGTAGGACTTTTTGCCCTTGACCGTCTCCAGTTGTCCGGCCAGCTGCTCCATCTTCTGCTCGATCTCCGGAACTGAGCAGATGCTCTGCACCATTTCACGGGTCAGATGTCGAATGGCCCTTCGGGTCTCCCGCACCAACTCGTCCCGTGACTGGGACTTCTGTTCGTAGGTGTGGAGCATTTCCTGTTTGAAAATATCGTTGGTGAGTTCGGACTTGATCTGGCGGATGCCGTCTTTGGACAGGTATGCCTGCCCTGGATTTGCAGACCACGCCATCATGTGGATATGGGGATGATCACCCTCATCGTGAAAAGCGGCGTACCACCGAAAGTCGTTTGGGGGGATGTTCATCGCCGCGGCGATGTCGTTGCGGTGCGCCCGGAGGAGATCCCGCCACGCCTTGGCGTTGTCGTAGCCCAGCCGCATCGCGTCCTCTCGCTTGAGGGAGATGATGTGGGTCCACACATTTCCGGTGTACTGCTCCAACTCGTCCATCGCTGCATCCAGAGAGACTGCATCGTCGTCACCGAACAGACCGTGGCTGCCCAGCCGCTCTGCCCTGGGCCGGGTGGCGATGTACCCGGCGTAGCCCTCCATGGTGGAGAGCTTGTCCCAGTTGGACTCCAGCGCCATGGTGATGAGCGTGGAGGCATTGGACTTTGTCGGCTTTTCAATGTAGTCCTCATACTCATAGAGGGGTTTGCTGTCAGGAAAATCTTTCACCAGTTTTGTGATGAGCTGCTCCTGCTTGCGGGTGGGCGGACGGTCATCCGGCAGCAGTTCCACCCGTTCCCGCGTGGCGATGTAGCGCAGGTAGCCGCTGAGGGTGGCGTTCCCGCCGCACTTGTAGTAGGGACTCTTGACGATCAGTCTTGCCACTCATCCCCCTCCTCCCAGACTTCACGCACCCGTTGGTCCAGGGAGATGCGGCCGTTGGTTTTCTTCACATTGTTGATACTCTCCGTGCGGCGCCGCTGAAGATCATCTTCGTTGAATTGATAGGCGTCCGCCAGAATGCCGGCCACCATGTCCTGCTCCACTGCTTGCTTGTACAGCAGAGAGGCCATCCGATTCTCCAACTGTCCCAGCCGTCCATCCACATAGGACTTGATGGAGGTGGGGAGAAACAGTCCGGCATTGTTGGCGCTGAGATAGTCCAGGTAAAAGTCCACCGCCCGCTCAATGAAGGCGGTGATGCTCCGGCTCCCATCCTCCTGATACCGGCGCTCCAGGATGGCCTTTTTCTCCGGTGAGAGGTAGAGGGGGAATTTTTCTTTTTTGCTCATAATGTTCTCCTTTCCGGGGGTTGCCCCCTGTTTTTTCCTTGTGACAGTAGGCTTTCGGGGATTATGACCGCAGAGATGATATCACGGCCCGGATTTTGACCCCATTTCCAATCCCCGCAAAAGCCCCCGCAACTGCCCGCACTGCGGGCAGAGGTGCTCCAGACAGGGGCGCTTGCGACCCCGTTGTTTATCCTGCTCTTTCTTTCGTCCCTCGGTTCCGTTCAAAAAGGGCCGGAAGCCTTGTGCCGCAACGCCTCCCACAACCGGCCCACACCGGCCCGAACCGGCAGGGAGGGGCAGGGGCCCTGCCCCTCCCGTCATCGGGCCACACAGCGGCCCACAGGGGCGCACAGGCGGGAGGATAGCGGGCCCCGGGAAACGCTCTCCCGGGGCGGCCGAAGCCGTCTGTGAAACTGCCGGAAGTCTCCCGCGCATCCCTGCGGGACCATGCTGTCGTACAACAGCCACTCGCATATCATCCTGCGGATGCCGCTCTGGATCTCCTCCCTGCGCATTTTTGCGAAGGCCCGCTGCTCCTCTGTCAGATCCCCCTTGGTCTCGTCGCACAGGAAGAGCGGTACCGCATCTTCGCTGATAGGTGTGTCGTGGGCGTCGTTCCAGCTGTTGACGATGTACCGCACGGTGAGCGCGGTTCTCCAGGCGGACAGCTCGGAATCGCTTTCGATGAGGCGGTCGGTCATCTCTCTCCACATCACGCCGGCGCACCTCCTTCCCGGCCATACTTCTCCAGCCGTTTCTGGGTTTTCCACTTCTCCAGCATCCCGTCGGCCTCCGCCAGCTGGTGCAGGTGGTACGCCTCTACCACCTGCTGGATGGGGAGGATGGTGTAGCGCAGACAGCCGTTGAGGATGCGGCCGTCCCGGGTGGCGACGGTGGTGCGCTCCGTGATGATGAGGCCCCGCTCCTCCAGCTCCGCCACATACTTGCGCACCGTGTTCACGCTCATGCCGGTGGCGTGCCCGATGGTGCGGTAGCTGGCCGTGCACTGGTAGGTCTGACGGTTTTCGATGCGCATCAGGAAACCGTAGACCGCGATGGCCCCGGCAGACAGCCCCAGGGAGTAGATCTCATTGGGGAGAGGGAAGTAGTTCTTGATGGGGTCCCGCCTGGTCCAGTTCGATTTTCTCATTTCGCACCTCCCGCCTTGCACTCCGCCCACTGCCGGAAGGCATCCCGGGGCACTGCCAGACGGCTCCCCACCTTCAGGGTGGGGAAGTCCGGCTCGTGCATCAGCTCGTAGGCGGAGGAGATGGACACCCCCAGCACGTTGGCCACCGTCCTGGCGTTGAGGAACAGGGGCAGGTCGTCGTAGGACTTGTAGATGGACAGTTTCAAACTTCAGTACCTCCGTTTTCAAATTCAGAGAAAAAATTTCTTGCGTTTCGGGGGTCTCTCTGTTAAACTGAACACAGTATCAGGCTGTGTTTTCCGAAACGCGGTGGGCCGCTGAACTGTTGCAGCAGTTCGGCGGTCTTTTTTTACAGGGGCTGTCCTTGCTGTGCTCTGTCTGGCCATACACCATACCCGTTCCTGCCCTGCGGCCTTGTGTGACCAACACGGCGTTTCCTTCCTCTTGGCACGCTCATCGTCGCCGCAAACTTTGTATCATTCGTTTCCGCGCATGCGCGAAAACTCATTCACGCCGTTGCGGCTCCTCTTCCCACAAAGTCGCAGACTTTGTGGGAGCCCTGTTGGACAACATCCTGGCGCTGCTTCTCCGGAGAGTATCGTCTCTGGTGATGGGTGTTCAATTTTCAAGGTGCCCTTCCGAATGTTTGGAACCAATTTTCCGTTGACAATCGGATCTTCTGGTGTTAGACTATGGTAAGATTATTTTGACAGCCCCCTGTGACTGTATCGTAACACGATTTTCAACCGCTGTCAAGACTACCATAAAAATAATTTGTAATTGTCTATTTCGGAGGATACTGACATGTGGTATGCCAAGATGTACTTCTCTGAGAAAAAAGAGGTCTTTCAATTCGATGGCTACGGCGGCCAGGGCGTGCCCTCGACCTGCCGGGAGCTTCCGTTCCTGGAGAGCCTGCTTTCCTTTCTGGAGATGGACTGCGGGGAACTGACTCTGGCGCTCCGCAGGGTCGCGGAGAACTGGGAGCGCCTGCTTCAGGAGGACGACAGGGAGGCGGGCACCGCCGCCATGATGGAACTGGGTCAGCTGAAGAGCCGGCACATCTATCTGGAACTTCTGTATGTGCGTTGCTATGACCGTTTTTCCCGGATGGGAGCGGGCATCCGGGTCAGTAAACAGGAGGACCGGGAGCTGCTGGAGGAGCTGCGGGGCCTCCCGGAACAGCTCCCGCTGTATCAGCGGCAGATCCAGCGGTTCTTTGACCTGGTGCTGGATGTGGACCAGGCGGGGCGTGATCCACAAAAGCAGGCATCGGCCTACTACCTCTACGACGCCCCCAAGGACCCGTCCCTGTTCTCCTTCCGGCCCATCCCCCTCAGCTTTGAGCCGGTGGAGCCGGGCCGGTGTTCGCCGGTCTTATATCCCCTCCGCATTTCGGACATGATCGACTACTCCCTGCGTAGCTGTGTGGAGCGCGGAATCACCGTCCGGCGGTGCAAGAACTGCGGGCGCTGGTTCCCCCAGACCGGCCGGGTCAGCGCGGAGTACTGTGAGCGACCGGTGGCCCCGGGTCAGCAGACCTGCCGGGAGGCCGGGGCCTTCCAGCAGTGGACCAAGAAGCAGTCCGACGATCCGGTGTTCAAAGCCTACCGCAGGGAGTACAAAAAGCGTTTTGCCTGGATCAGGGCGGGCCGCATCACCGATGAGCAGTTCTACGCCTGGAGCGAGCAGGCCCGGGAGATGAAAAAGAAATGCGACCGGGAGGTCATCACCCTGGACGAGTTCCAGGACTGGCTGGCGAAGTCGTGAGGACAAACTTCAGAAAATAAGCAACGGGATCGGCTGTTCAGCCGATCCCGTGTTCTTTGACTATGTGACGCAGATCCTGATAGACTTGTAGGCTCTTTTCAGCGATGCCATTATGGCTCCGTCTCATAGGGCCAGGTGTTGATGCCGCCAAATTCATAGATGTTGGTGTAGCCCAGCTCCGCCAGGGCGGCGGAGGCGGTCTTACTGCGATTCCCGCTGCGGCAGTAGACCAGGACCGTGGAATCCTTCTCGGGAATCACCTCTGCGGCAGTCGTTTCGTCGATGGTGCCCACCGGCAGGAGAACGGCGCCGGGGATGTGGCCGCTGTCGTACTCGTCCTGCTCCCGCACGTCCAGGATGATGACCACCTGGGTGTCCATCATCGCTTTGGCCTCCTCCTGGCTGATCTGCTGGTAGCCGTCCGCGGAGTCTTCGCCGCACCCGGTCAACAGCAGAAGGGACAACAGCAGGGGTATCATTCGTTTCATCTGAGTTCCTCCAAGAGTCCAGCGGCAAAGGCTCTGTGCCCCTGCTCTGTGAAGTGTACGCCGTCATAGGCCAGGGGGATGTTCCAATTTCCGGCGTCAGCAAAGCGGATGCCCAGCCGCTCCGCCAGGGCCTGGCAGAGTCCGGAAAAGGCACGGGAGTCATCGATGAGCTGTTGGCCTGTCTCTTATACACATCTGACGCTGCCGACGATCGCATAAGTGTAGATC
>OWJQ01000478.1_pt1 | contig 24349 bp, 25 predicted proteins | sample 1732711 | NCBI WGS metagenome assembly OWJQ01 (sample SAMN05065745, study PRJEB22554) | human gut metagenome | biome: ENVO:2100002; feature: ENVO:00000062; material: ENVO:00002003 | host: Homo sapiens | place: USA | reverse complement strand
TCTACGCTTATGCGATCGTCGGCAGCGTCAGATGTGTATAAGAGACAGAGTATCTTGAGTATAAAATTTTTCAAGTAACTGCCAATTCTCCTAATTCAACATTTGAAATGTTTGAAAAGAAAGGCAGAAATGTTAAATAGATATCAGCAGCCTTCAGGGCTGCTTTTTCTATACTCAAAAACAACACGAATAAGAGGTGGTGGTAGTGCCCAGAGCGCCAGACAAACGAATAGAACAAGCAAAGGCAATGTACCTGAAAGGCCAGAAATTAGTTGAGATTGCAAGTCAACTTAATTTGCCAGAAGGTACTGTTCGAAGATGGAAATTCACTGGAAAATGGGATAGCGAACGTTCGGATAAAAATAGCGAACGTTCGGAAAGAAGAAAAGGCGGACAGCTTCAAAATAAAAACGCTATTGGAAATGACGGTGGTGCTCCACCTCGAAATAAGAATGCAGTTAAAACAGGAGAGTTTGAAACTCTCTTTTTTGATACTCTAAATCCAGAAGAAAAACAGTTAGCTGCCATGGTACAGCCAGATAAAGAGCAGCTTTTACTTCAGGAGATCCGTCTTCTGACAGTCCGTGAACACCGGATGCTGAAAAGAATAGAATCTCTTCGTCAGTTAGAAGAACAGGAGTCAGAAACAGGAGATGATGGAGAAATTATCCCTTCAGGAATGTCGGTAACGGAATACAGTTCCGGTATAGAAAAAGGAAAACCTACCGAATTGAGGAAATACGAAGGAATCTTAGGCCAGATCCAGGCGATTGAGGATGCATTGACTAGAGTACAGGCAAGACAGCAGAAAGCTATCGAAACCTTGCACAAATTTGGATATGATGATGCCCGTTTGGAACTTGAGACAATGCGATTTGAATTTGAACTTCTGAAACAGGATGGACAAAACGAAGACACTGAAGATGATGGCTTCCTGGATGCTATGAATGCATCTGCAGAATCTGTTTGGGGTGATGTGGATGTATGAAAAGATATCAGTATTAAGAGAACGCCTCAATAAAATGAAACAGAACCGATCTGCAAAACAGAACGGACAGACATTTCACTTTTCTCCGTTTTCGCAAAAGCAGAAGCAGGTTCTGACTTGGTGGTGTGAAGGTTCATCAGTACACGACAAAGACGGAATCATTGCAGATGGAGCAATCCGATCAGGAAAGACCATCAGCATGTCCTTATCATTTGCTATGTGGGCAATGAGTACTTTTAACGGTCAGAACTTTGCCATGTGCGGAAAAACCATTGGTTCCTTCCGGCGAAATGTTCTGTTCTGGCTAAAGCTGATGCTCCGATCCAGAGGCTATTCCATCACGGATCATAGAGCTGACAATCTCCTGACCATCAGAAAGAAAGGAAAAGAAAACTATTTCTACATATTTGGCGGTAAGGATGAGCGCTCCCAGGATCTGATCCAGGGCATCACACTGGCTGGGGTGTTCTTTGATGAAGTTGCCCTGATGCCAGAGAGTTTTGTGAACCAGGCAACAGGACGTTGTTCTGTAAAGGGAAGTAAGTTCTGGTTTAACTGCAATCCGGATGGACCCTATCACTGGTTTAAACTCAACTGGATAGATAAATCCACAGGATATCTGGGCAAGGAAGAATCAGAAAGAATCAGGAAAAAAGCTGCAGCAGAAGGCAAGGAAGCCGGGTTAAAAGAAATCCTCTATCTCCATTTTACAATGGATGACAATTTATCCCTGGATGAAGAAGTAAAAGCCAGGTACCGGAAGATGTATGTAGGAGTGTTCTTCAAACGCTACATCATGGGATTATGGGCGGCAGCAGAGGGCATTATTTATGATATGTTCGATGAAGAAAAGCACGTTCAGAATATCCGTGATTTCTTCCAGTTACTGATCAATGGCAACAGATACGTATCCTGCGACTACGGTACTCAGAATGCGACCGTATTCCTGCTTTGGAACAAAGGAATCAATGGGAAATGGTATTGTATTCGAGAGTATTACTATTCCGGAAGAGATAAAGGCAAACAGAAAACAGATTTAGAATATGCAGACGACTTAAAGAAGTGGCTGGATGGAACAAAGATTAAAGCGATCATTGTAGACCCATCGGCCGCTTCTTTTATTGCAGAGCTCAGAAAGCGTGGCTATAAGGTCATCAAGGCAAAAAATGATGTCCTGGACGGAATCCGTCTGGTTGGAATGCTACTGAACTTGGAACAGCTCGTGTTTGCTTCTTCCTGTAAGGAAACAATCAAAGAATTTGCTTCCTACATCTGGGATGCAAAAGCTCTGGAGCATGGTGAAGACAAGCCTGTAAAACAATTCGATCATTGCCTCGACGCAACACGCTACCTATGTAGTACCATAATCGGCAATAAACTTGCCAAACTAAAAGACGTAAGGATGTGAGAAACATGTATATATTCACAATTCCAAGAGAAAAATTCGATGAACTGAACCCGGACAAGCAAGTAATTCGTCAGCTGATCAGCAAGCACATCAGCATGGTAAGCCGATTACAGAAAAATATGGCTTACTATGAAGGAAAGCATAAGATTTTAGATGATGTAGGTCGGGAGAATAAGCTCGTCTGCAATCATGCCAAAGATATTGCAGATACTGCCAGTAGCTATTTCATCGGGAATCCAGTATCTTACAAGTCAGAAAGTGATATTACAGATCTGACAGATGCCCTGGAGCTGGCAGGCGCAGATGAAGTAGATGGAGATAACGGCTTAGAACTTTCTATCTATGGACTTGCCTATGAATATATTTATACAAAAGAAAACGAAGACTTTTTGTGTATAAAGAATCTTTCAGCAGAAAACACCTTCATGGTAAAAGATGACAGCATTGAGGAAAATGAACTCTTTGCTGTCTATTATTATATCCGAAAAGATGATTCCGGACAGCGTTCAGATCATTACATGGCAACCGTAGTCACTACTAATTATAAATACGAACTGGACATTGAACATAACAACATACATCAGGAAACAACAGAACCGGCAATCCCTCATTATCTGGGAGAGATTCCAATCATCGAATATCTGAATAATAAACTGGCAATTGGTGATTTTGAGCTGCAGATTCCTCTGATCGATGCCTATAACGTTCTGATGAGTGATCGAGTCACTGATAAAGAGCAGTTCATAGATGCAATCTTGGCAATTTACGGAACATTGCTTGCAGATGAAGAAATAGAAGATGAAAACGGAGAAAAGAAGGATGGTGTGGCTGTAGCCATGAAGCAGTTGAAGAAGAGAAAAGTCCTGGAAGTACCAGACGGTGCCAAGGCAGAGTATCTGACCAGAACATTCGATGAATCTGGAGTGGAAATCCTGAAAAAGGCAATAGAGCAGGATATCCATAAATTCTCCCATATTCCATGTATGACAGATGAAAACTTCGGAGGTAATGTCTCAGGTGTGGCAATGGAATTTAAACTACTGGGGATGGAAAACATCACCAAGATTAAGACCAGATACTATCGAAAAGGCTTGAGAAAGCGTGTTCGGATCTTCTGCAATTTCCTTGGTTTGCATGGAAAAAGCATAGATCCAACCGGAATTACAATGACCTTCACCAGAGCACTGCCAAAGAATCTCCTTGAAATCTCTCAGATCGTATCAAACCTTTGGGGAAAAGTAAGCAGAAAGACATTGCTGTCTCAGGTTCCGTTTGTAGACAATGTAGATGATGAGTTGAAAGCACTGGATGAGGAAACAGAGGAGAATCTGAAGCGGCAGCAGGAAATGTTTGGAATGCAGGGAAATACTCCGCCAGATCAGACAGATCCGGATAAGGAAGAGAAGTCGCCTGAAAAGAAAAAGGATAATGTAAATGAAGAATGATTCCTACTGGGAAAACAGAGCAGCTTGGGATATGTATCATCGAATGGAAGATGCAGAACAAACAGCAGATCTGCTGGCAAAGGTATATCGAAACTCCTCTATGTTGCTTACCCATAAAGCCAAGGACATATTTGAAAAGTATATGACTAAGCATGGCTTATCAGAAACGCAGGCATGGAATTTGCTAAATACCATGCAAGACCAGACATCCCTGGAAGAACTGCTGAATGCTCTGAGAAACAAAGATTCAGATAAGACCAAGCAGGAACTTCTCCGTGAACTGGAAGCACCGGCATACCGTGTCAGGATAGAAAGACTGCAGGATCTCCTGCGGCAAGTTGACACAGTTATGCAGGAAGTATACCAGCAGGAACAGTTATTTGATACCAGTTTTTTTCAGAACCTTTGCGAAGATACATATTATCATTCAATCTATAGTATCCAAAAACGGACGGGATACGGATTTAGCTTTTCAAATATCAGCCAGAAGCAGATTAGCCAGGTACTTTCCATGAACTGGTCTGGAAGTCATTATTCACAGCGTATCTGGAAGAACACACAGGAACTTTCTGAAACATTGAAACAGGAACTACTTGTAAGCTTACTGACCGGCAGGACAGATAGAGAGACATCAGAAGTTATCATGAACCGTTGTGGTGCAGGAGCTATGCAGGCAAGACGCCTGGTAAGAACAGAGAGCTGCTTCTTATCCGGAGAACTGACCGCGAGATCCTATGAGGAATGCGGAATAGAAAAATACCGCTATCTTGCAACTCTGGACCTCAGAACCAGTAAGATCTGCCGGGAACTGGATGGAAAGATATTTTCCATGAAAGACCGGAAAGCAGGAAAGAATTATCCACCTATGCATCCGTGGTGCCGATCCACAACGATCAGCGTCATAGATGAGAATGAGTTAAGGAACATGAAACGGAGAGCCTATAATCCAAAAACAGGACGCACAGAGACAGTTCCTGCAAATATGACATATGATCAATGGTATAAGAAATATGTAAAAGGTAATGCCCAGGCAGAAGCAGAAGAAAAATCCGTCCAGAATGCTGCCGCAGACAAGAAACAGTATGAAAGATACCGGGAAATCCTCGGTAAAGATGCGCCGAAACGTTTTGCAGATTTCCAGGAAATGAAGTATAATGATTCTGAGAAATGGAGATTCACAAAGCTTGACTATCAGAGAAGAAACGAACTATTACAGCATCCGGAACTGAAACTGCCGAATGCAGAAAATGCAATGGTAGCAGATGCCAAATTTGAAAAGTATCTGTTCGGAGGATCACATCCAGAAGGACTTGCAAAAGGAGATGCTTTCTCGAGCAGACTTGGATACGATGCTGAAAACTGGAATAGCCTGAAAAAGCAGATTATAGCAAGAGCACCGCAGTATCCAGCACTAAGCAAAGGCGTAAATGGATATGGAAAACATATGTATGAGCAAAAGATTATTTTATATGGATTAAAAGGAACTCCTGCAAATGTTGTCGTTGGATGGTCTGCTGATGACAAAAGTGTAACTATGGTGAGTGCCTATATCAAGGAGGTAAAGTAGATGAAAATAAAAGAATTTGATACAGTTCTCCTGAAAGACGGAAGAGAAGGCAGCGTTATGGAAGTTTTTCCAGATGGTTCCCTGATCATAGATATAGGCAATTCCCCAGAAAGTTGGGAAACTTTATATGATAAAACAGTAGCAGATATAGAAAGAGTTATTAACAGTTCAGAAGAGTAAACATTAAAGAATAACCACCAGTCATAAATGACAGGTGGTATTTTTATACCATTTTTAAGAATTTGCGCCGGCGCAACTGGGAGGAGGTGAGCAGGATGAAAGTAAAATGCACCAAACGCTACAGCGATGTACGTCTGAACAAGATCATTGAAGCAGAAACAGTTCTGGAAGTAGATAAAGCCAGAGCTGATCATTTGGTTCATGAAGGCGTTGCCGAGATTGTAAAAGAAACTGAAAAAGCAGCAGACACGGGAAAGGAATAGGTGATCCATGCATCTCCCTTTGAGACGCGGGGTGAAGCGTCTTATTTTTGTGTCTTTTTCCGTCAGACGTAAAAGAAGCGGGTTACTCCAAAAACTGAATGGCCCGGGCGTGAAAACGAATAGGCTGGGCAGAAAGGAAATAACATGAGAAACAGATTAGTAAAAGCAATGTGCAAAGTTCCAATGAACCTGCAGTTATTCGCAGAAGGAGACGATGCTGGGACCGGAGATGGCGGGAATGGCGGCGGAGCCGGTGGAGATGGTGGTTCGGATCAGGGCGGTGCAGACAATCCGCCATCCTTTGATGATTTCCTGAAAACAGGAGACAATCAGGCAGAATTTGACCGCAGACTGCAGAAGGCAATCAACACTGCAGTTTCCAATGAACAGAAGAAATGGCAGACAATGACAGATGAAAAGCTTTCTGAAGCAGAGAAGCTGGCAAAGATGACAGAAGATGAAAAAACAAAATATCTGCAGCAGAAGAGAGAAAAGGATCTGACTGTCAGAGAGGCAGCAGTAACCAGAAAAGAACTGATGGCAGAAGCAAAGAATACCCTGGTCAGCGACAATCTTCCGGTAGAACTTGCAGAAGTTCTGGATTATACAGACGCAGATTCCTGCATGAAGTCCATGGAAAAGGTCAAAACTGCCTTCCAAAAAGCAGTAGAGTCAGCAGTGGAAGAGAAATTGAAAGGTGGAAAGCCACCGAAGAAAGCGCCAGGAACAGATACACAGGAAGCCCTTGAAAAGCAGGTATTCAATGCAATGATGGGCATTTATTAAAGGAGAGTGAATACATATGGCAATTAATACATTAGCAACAGCAACCTTATTTCAGAATCAGCTTGATAAGATTGCGGTATTGGAAGCAACAACCGGCTGGATGGATGCCAATGCCGGACAGGTAATCTATAACGGCGGAGCAGAAGTTAAAATTCCGAAGATGAGCGTATCTGGAATGGGAGATTATGATCGTGATAACGGATATCAGAGAGGATCCGTTACTCTGGAATATGAAACCAGAAGAATGACTCAGGACCGTGGACGTCTGTTCCAGCTTGATCCGATGGATATCAATGAAAATAACTTTGTAACTACGGCAGGAGCTGTCATGGGAGAATTTCAGAGAGTGCAGGTTGTTCCGGAGATTGATGCATATCGTATTTCAAAGATTGCGACAGAAACAATCACCGCCAATAAAGCTGGAATGATCGGATATTCTTATATTCCAGGAACAACAGGAACATCTGCCCTGCGTAAAGTAAAAGAGGGCATTAAGGCAATCAGAGAAGGATACAACGGTCCACTCGTATGCCAGGCAACGCCAGACTTCATTATGGAACTGGAATTGGAACTTGCAGGAAAGATTACAGCAGTAACATTTTCTAAAGGCGGCATTGACACACAGGTACCGTCCGTAGATGGCATTCCGCTGATTTCTACACCGTCCAACCGTATGTACACAACAATCAAGATTAATGATGGCAAGACAGATGGTCAGGAAAAAGGGGGATACGAGAAGGGCAGTACAGCTAAGAATCTGAACTTCTTCATTTGTCCGACAACCACACCGATCGCAGTAACCAAACAGGATATCATGCGTATCTTTGACCCGGCAATCAACCAGAAACTGAATGCATGGCAGATGGACTATCGCCGTTTCCATGATATTTGGGTTCTGGATAATAAGCTGGATTCTATCTATTTAAGCATTCAGGAGGCGGAAGGATGAGGTTGATCAGAAAAAACGTGGAAAGAGAAGCAGAGGGAGTGACTGCTCAGAAGCTGATGAATGATGGATTTAAACCTGTAGAGGTTGTATCTCAGAAAACAGCATCAAATTCTACTGATGAAGCCACGAAAAACATTGAAGAAATGACCGTAGAAGAATTAAAGACTCTGGCTAAGGAAAGAGGACTCACAGGAGTTTCCGCCTTAGCAAAACAGGATCTTATCAATATCCTGAAAGGGTGATTATATGGCAGAAGCCAAAGACATAGAAAGAGTTAAGCTCCTGACAGGAGAAACCAATGAAGAACTGATCGAAGCCTATCTGGAAGAAGCTTCAGACTTTGTAAAAGGATATACAAACAGAAGCGTGATCATTACGCCTCTGGAAAAAGCAGTGAGAGATCTTGCAGTTATTGCTTTGAACAGGATGGGGACAGAAGGCGAGACTTCCAGAAGCGAAGGTGGGGAAAGTTATTCATTTGAATCTGCTCCCAGACAGATCTATGACATCTTGAACAGATACCGTCTTGCCAGAGTGGGAGGAATAACTCATGAGAATGCGAAGAAACAGGATTCAGACTTATTATCATAAAAAGAGGATCATAACAAAGGATTCAGAAGGCAGTACCAACGAAGAATATGGTACTGCCTCATCCATTTCCGGAGAATCTTGGCCGGCATCCGGAAAAGCTCAGGCAGAGCAGTATGGTCAGCGTCTGAGCTATATCCGTAATATGCGGCTTGATGGGAAATATAAGATCAGGACAGATGAAAAAGGGAATCCTCACTATATACTCAAAGACGGCACAGACATTCAGGAGCTGGACGGAATCTGTCTGTATACAGAAAAAGACCAGAAACCGGACTATAAGATCATAGCTATAAAACCATACCGTTTTTTGACAATTGAGGTGGAGAAAATATGAGTGATGATTTGATGCAGAAATTCCCAGGACTTATTGATGCGGCTGAGGGCGGTTTACAGTCAAAAGTACACGAACAGGCTTTACGCATTCAGGCACAAGCTAAAGAATTATGTCCTGTCAGAAGGTATGGTTCCGGGGGTGGATCATTAAGACAGTCAATCCATGTTAGTACAGAACGACAGGAAGACTTGATTCACAGTGAGATATACACCAATTCAGAGTATGCATCTTATGTTGAGTTTGGCACTGGCCCCACAGGACAAGAGCATCACAACGGTATATCCCCGGACGTTGACCCTGTATATTCCCAGTCGGGTTGGATGATACCAGCTGACGCAATGTCACCAGATGATGCTGAACAGTATGGTTTTGGTATCGCAAAAGGGAAAGATGGCGAAGTCATTGGATATTATACAAAAGGTCAGGTTGCGCAGCCTTTCATGTATCCTGCTTTTGCAGAATTGAGGGATGACGTAACACAGGAAATTAAAGCAGCGCTCGAAAAAGATTTGAAAAAGGTGACAAGATGAAAAATGTAAAAGATCAGGTATATGCAGCACTTCTCACCGTTACTGAGAATGTGTCAGACACATATCCGAAAGACTGGGCGAACTTCCCAACTATTCAATATGTAGAAGAAAATAACAGCGTGTGGGAACATACTGACAACGCTGAACAGAAGGCTAAGGTGTCATATAAAATTGATATATGGCACAACCAGAGCACATCTGATACAGCCCTTGCAGTTGATGTTGCTGTTTCTGCTTTAGGTCTGGTGAGAACCTATTGCGGTGATGCACCAGATCCAAGCGGATTGAAACATAAAGTAATGCGCTATGAAGGAATCATTGATATGAGTTCCGACATAGTGTACTGGAATTAAGAAAGAGGTGAAGATAAATGTTAGCAAATGGAGCAAAACTGGGCTATTCTAAAACTGCCCCTTCCGGAAGCTCAACAACTTATACAGACCTTCCGGGTTTAAAAGAAATTCCGGATATTGGATCAGATCCGGAAAAGGTGGACAATACGGTCCTGACTGATCCACATAAGAAGTATGAAAAAGGTATCGGTGATCTGCCTGAAATGACATATAAATTCAAATATGATAATTCAAAAGCGGATTGTCCATATCGTGTGTTAAGACAGGCAGATAAAGATGGAACGACACTGTATTTTCGTGAAACTGATGCCGATAAAAGCACAATTGATTTTGCTGCTCAGGTATCTGTTAAGCGTACAGGTGGCGGTGTCAATGGTGCTATCGAATTTGAAGTGACCATGATGGTACAGTCAGATATTACTTATACAGACCCGGCATAATACCGGGTCTTTTATTAAGAAAATTCAGGAGGATATAACATGGGCGGTTTAGATGAAGAAGTAAAAAATCAGGAAGAAGAAACAAAAATTGTAGATTTGGATGAAGAAAAAAAGAAAAGAAAGCTTTTTCATTATTGGACAGTAGGTGGCAGAGATTACCGTCTGAAACTTAAAGCGTCCAATATTGAAAAGCTGGAAAATAAATATAAATGTAACGTTATGCATCTGGTGGATGATATGCCGGCATTATCTGTAATGCTTACTATCATTCAGGCGGCAATGCTTCCGTGGGAACATGGGGTTAAGTATGATGATATTCTGAACCTGTTTGACAAATATGTTGAAGAGGGTGGAAGTCAGATTGATCTGTACAAAAATGTTGTGATTCCGACTCTGGCGGTATCTGGTTTTTTTACGCCGAAGATGGCAGCGGAAATTCTGGAAGCAACAGACGAAGAATTGTAACAACTACAAGCGAATATTTGTGGGCGATTTACCCGGATGCATTAGACTGTGGAATACGGCCTGAATTATTTTGGGATTCCACCTTAAATGAGATCATGGATATGATGGAGAGTTATGTCAGATGCAGAGCAAGAGATAGGAAACAGCAGATCAGTGATAACTTTATTCTGTCAAAGGCTCTGGCACTGAACCTTTCAACCTTGTTCAATGAAAAGGCTGAACTTTGTAATCCATGGGATTTTTACCCACAAACATTCAAAGAAGATAAAGAAAATTATGAACATCAGAAGCTGGAAGCAGAACTTGCTGATTATAGGGACAAGCGCAGACGGTGGGCTGATGAATTTAACAGACGAAGGCAGCAGGGAATGTAACCCTGCTTATTTTATTGTCGGGAAGGGGGGTGAAAATGTATGGGTGATACACTTGCAAAACTGAAAGTCATTCTGGAAGCATCCACAGCTTCTTACAAGAAAGAGATGGAAAAAGCCCAGAAAGTGACTAAAAATGTCAGTGATTCTGTTAAGTCTGAAACATCAAAAGTCAAACAGGCTATGAAAATGAATGATGCAACAGAGTCAGTGAAAAAGCAGGTTTCTGTGTTCCAGAAAATGAAACAGGCGATTACTAAATATCAGGTGAAGGCCGGAATAAAAGTGCCTACACAGGATTTTCAGGAATTGCAGTCTGGTATGAAAAAGGCAGAAGGTACGCTTAGTTCTTTAATTGCAAAACAGGAAAAGTACGAAGCAATTGGTGTGAAAAAGAACAGTTCAGCGTGGAAGTCATTACAGTATGACATTCAGGGAGCCAAAAATGAGATTGAAGGGTACAAAAATGAAATGGCTGAAATGCAGTCAAACGGTACTGCATTTACAAGGGGCTATTCTATACCGAAAGAAATCTTTAAAGGAATTGGTAAAGGTGCGTTAGGTCTTGGAAATTTGGGACTGAATGCTGCTCAAAAGGGCTGGGGTGGTTTGAAAAAGATTATTAGTGGTACAGCGTCTGCATTGACGAAGGTAACTACAGTTATTAAAAGAACATCTGGTGCATTCGCCGCACTCATACAGAAGTTTACAAGCGGTATTCCTATTTTGCGAAGGTTCACAGGTGCAACAAAATCAGCATCTGGTGGACTGGGCGGAGGATTCAAAAACATTCTCAAATATGCGTTCGGTATCAGGTCACTATTTGTTTTGGTAAACAAGCTGAGAAGTGCGTTAATAGATGGATTCAAAAACCTAGCACAGTACAGTGGTGAGACAAATAACAGTATTTCAATGCTGATGTCTTCCCTGACGCAGTTAAAAAATGCTTTTGCGGCAGCATTTGCACCGATATTGAATGTGGTAGCACCAATACTGAATAGTCTCATACAGAAGATCATTTCAGTGGTGAACACATTTGGTCAGTTGACGAGTGCATTAACAGGAAAAGGCACTTATATCACTGCAAAAAAGGTTCAGCAGGACTATGCAAAGAGTCTGAATAATAATGCATCATCTGCAAAAAATGCGCAGAAGGCAAACAAAGACCTGCAACGTACCATCCTTGGATTTGACCAGATCAACAAAATGGATGACAACAGCAGCTCTGATGATAGCGGTAATAATGGAGCCGATACATCAGGTGGCTTATCACCATCTGATATGTTTGAGACAAAAGAAATTCCGTCAAAAATCAAAGGACTGGCCGACTTGATCAAACAGGCATGGAAAGAAGCTGATTTCACAAAGATAGGTGAGATGGTCGGTGAAAAACTGAATGCCGCATTGCAGAGTATTCCGTGGGATAAGATCAAGAACACCTGTAACAAGATTGCAAAGAGTGTTGCCACTTTCCTGAATGGTTTCCTTGAAACTGTCGATTGGAAACTGGTTGGTAATACCCTTGCACAAGGTATCAATACCGCTTTTGGTATGGCAAATACATTTGCCGAAAACTTTCACTGGAAAAGCCTGGGGGATGCAATCGGCAATGGTATCAACGGTGCGCTGGGTGGCCTTGACTGGAATTTGATTTACTCTACTGCTGAAAATTGGGGAAAGGGTATTGCAGAAACTTTAAATGGTGGAATCACTACCATAAATTGGGTTCTGGTAGGGACAACTTTAGCAAATGGCTTAAATACAGTATTCAAATATCTATCCTCATTTACTCGGACATTTCAGTGGAAGACTCTTGGAGATTCTGTTGGAACCGGAATAAATAGTGCGCTAAGCGGTATTAATTGGAATCTCATACGAAGCACAACTAATGGTATCGCAAAGGGTATCACTGATACACTAAATAGCTTCATTCAGACAACTGATTGGGCTTTAGTTGGTCAGTCTTTCGGTAATGGTATCAATACCATTTTGGATTTCTTTCATACCGGTATTAATAACTTTGACTGGACTGGTGCCGGGTTTGCTATTTCTGAATTTATCAATAATGTTTTCCAGACTATTGATTTTGTCAATATCGGTCAGACATTATCTGATGGAATTAAAGGAGTATTAGACCTTGGTATTACTGTGCTGGAAAACACTGACTGGGGGTTAGTTGGTGAGAAGGTCTGGGACGGTTTAGCCGCCATTGATTGGAATGGAATAGCTGACAGGTTATTTGAGTTAATTGGTGCGGCGTTGGGTGGTTTAGCCGCATTTATTGGCGGTTTTATTTCAGACGCTGTTACAGGAGCAAAGAAATATTTCCAGAAGAAAATTGAAGAATGTGGTGGCAATATTCCGTTAGGTATTCTGAAAGGGATAAAAGATGGAATAATTGGCATTGGTGGATGGATAAAAGAACATATCTTTACACCATTTATAAAAGGGTTTAAAAATGCCTTTGGTATTCACTCACCATCAACTGTCATGGCAGAGCAGGGTACTTATATTATCAGTGGTCTGCTTAAAGGTCTGAAAGATAATTTACAGTCACTTTTATCCTGGGTAGAAAAACTTCCAGGATGGATTAAGGACAAGCTGGGAAATGCGAAAGAATGGCTGAAAGAAAAAGGCAAAAATGCCTTGGAAGGACTAAAAACCGGATGGGAGTCTGTAAAGGAAAGCACTGTTGGACAGACAGCATCTAAGATTGGAAGTTATATCAAGACTAAAGCAGGTGATGCAAAATCCTGGATTAAATCAAAAGGTTCAGATGCTATTACTGGTTTAAAGACTGGCTGGGAATCTGTAAAAGAAAGCGGATTTTTGAGGTATGTTGGAAAGATTAAGGATGAAGTATTTACCAAGATTGGAAATCTGAAAGAAAAAGTAACATCAAAAGGAAAAGATATCGTGGGAGGTTTAAAAGGAGGTTTTAATGGTAACTGGAGTACATTTACTACGATTTTAAGTAATCTTCCAAACAAAATTTCGTCTGCAATTCCAAACCTATTTAATGTAGGTCGAAATGCAATACAGAATTTTGCAAAAGGATTCTCAAATTTCCATATCCCTATGCCGCATATCGGTTGGGACTGGTCTGGTGGATCCATTAACATTGGTAATTTTTCATTCTCACTTCCACGTTTCAATTTACAATGGTATGCGAAAGGCGGTTTCCCGGAAGCGGGACAGTTGTTTGTGGCCAATGAAGCAGGACCTGAGATGGTCGGTAAAATGGGAAGTCGAAACGCAGTAGCCAATAACAACCAGATCGTTGAAGGAATCAAGAATGGTGTATTTGAAGCTGTACTTGATGCATTCAACGCCAGCGGAATCCTTGACAGGGATGATGCTGAAAAAGATGTTACCCTTGAATTTACACTGAAAGCCGACAGCGAAACACTGTACAAGGTAGTTCGCAAAGGTAAAAAGAAATATGATTACCGTTTTGCGGTAACTGAGACAATTTGACGGGAGGTGTCACATGGACAACATTGTAATTAAAGTGGGCGGTGTGACACTGCCTAAAGAAGTGTCAAAGTTTAAATGGAAAAAGTCAGATGTTTCTGCAAAGAATGCAGGAAGAACACAGGATGTTAAGATGCATAAGAACAGGATCGCAAAGAAGCGCACCTTGAGCCTTGGCTGGGTAAATCTGACAAAGACCCAGATCACGGCAATCCTTCAGGCGTTTGATCCTGAGTATGTGATGGTTACATACTGGGATCCTTTGGAAGGGCGGGATGTGACAAGGGAGTTTTATACCGGTGACATGGAAGCAGACGTGAAATGGTGGGCAAAAGGTCATGAGCGTTATTCCACACTTGATTTTGACGTGATTGAGAGGTAATGACAATGATTAATGTATCAGCCGCATTCAAGACGGCATTGGAAGATGATAACAGAAATTTTTCAGGATCCTGTACAATTACATTAGCGTCCGGTAAGGCAATACCTATTAATGATAGTCAACTGTGGGAAAATGGATTTATGGTTGATGATTCTACATCCAATACAAACGGTTTTGATATAGGTTCAGCAATCGTCCAGAAGTTCACTTTAAGACTGAACAATATGTATGATGATTTTACAGATTATGATTTTACAAATGCTGTGATTTCAGATGTAAAAGTATCATTAGACTTAGACGGTAAAACAGAATCAGTTAATAAGGGCGTTTTTACAGTAGATGATCCGAGCTACGACGGTGATATCATCACGCTTGAATGCCTGGATAACATGCATAAATTTGATGTGAGTTATGAAAAAAGCAATCTTACTTATCCAGCTACACTTTTGCAGATCATACAGGATGCATGTAGATGTTGCGGTGTGACTTTGGCAACTGATTCTTTACAGTTTGAACATTATGACTATGCTATTTCGGATAAACCTGACGATTCTACAATGACTTTCCGGGATGCCCTGACATGGGTTGGACAGATTTCAGGACATTTCTGGAAATGTAATAAAGATGGACAGCTGACAGCCGGATGGTACAACATGTCAGATCTGACATCCGGCAAGAATATACATACCTTACAGACTAATGTTGTTGCAGATATAACTGCCGATACAGATGATGTAGTAATTACATGTGTAAGGGTTGTTACAGACGGTGGAGAATCTGGACAGGTAACTTATCAGTCTGGATCGGATGGATATGCTTCTGTCATTGATGGGAATAAATTCATCAACAGTACCAACGCTGCTGAAATAGCGTCTATGATTGGTGAGCGTGTTGTTGGATTGAGGTTCAGACCAATGACTGTCAGTTCATTGCAAGACCCTACGATTGAAGCGGGGGATGGAGCAATAGTATATGACCGTAAATTAAAGTCATATAAGACTTTTTTCACTAATGTTGTATTTTCTATTGATGCTGATAATCAAATGTCAAATGACGCAGAATCAGCGTTACGGAATAGTGCAGAAAGATTCTCGGAAGCAACAAAAATCTATCAGAATGTAAGAAAGAACATCAATAAAAATAAATCAGAATGGGAAAATGCCTTAGAGAATTTAAAAAAAGCTATGGAATCCGATAAGGGATTATACCCTGTAATAAAGACGAATGATGATGGGGGTAAACAATACTATCTGTGTGATCATGCGACACTGGAAGAATCCAGCGTTGTTTTTGAGTTAAATGCGAAGGGCTGGGCTGTCTCTACGGATGGTGGAAAAAAGTGGAATGCAGGTCTGACAGTAGACGGTACAATGATAACCAAAATCCTGAACAGTATCGGAATCAATGCTGACTGGATCAATACTGGAGCATTTACAGTATTAGACCCTAAAGGACATATTATGTTTAAGGCTGACACCGCAACCGGACGGGTCGATATTGTAGCAAATTCTTTTTCGCTCAAGGGGAAAACAATTGAAGATGTAGCAGGAGTCGCTGCGGAATCTGCCGCAAAATCTTATGTAGATTCTGCCATACAGGATAAAACAGGAAACTGGTATGGAAACTATACACCGACATTATCTAATCAGCCTGCATCCAGTTGGAAAGCAGCTGACTATGAAAAACACAATGGCGATACATTTATCAATCCGACTACAGGTGATGTCTATGTATTTAGCACAGGTACGGCTGGCTTAGAGATCACTTTCAACGCTTCATGCAAAACAGAGTCAGTAACTTATGACTACATAGAAATTTACTATGATGATAACGGAACAAAGAAAGCCTTGCCTAAGATTGGCGGTTCGTCATTCGGTGGAACAAAGGTTCAAGTACCATCTACAACATTTTGGTTGTACTGGAGAACAGACAGCTCAAGTTGCTCTTTCTATGGCTTTAAGATAGATTCCATTAAATCCGTAGCGGTCGATAAGTCAAAAATAAGCAGTACGACAAAGTCATTACCATCGTATTCTGTAACAAATGTGTCTGGAAGTAATTACCCGGAATCACCTAATCATGGTAATTATGGTAATAACATCAATATGCTCTGGAAGTACACAGGTACACAGACCAGCGCTACGGCACAATGGGTAAAAGTTACAAAGGTGGATGCTTCGGAGATCATAAAACAGTTAGATCAGGAGACTATCTTTAATCTATTGACGAACAACGGCGAAGCAAAAGGAATATGGCTGAAAGATAAGCAGTTATATGTTTCGTTCACATATGCGCAAGGTGGAACACTTAAACTAGGTGGTGCCAACAACGATAATGGTACAATGCAGATTCTAAATTCTTCAGGCGGTGTTATTGGTTCGTGGGACAAAGATGGAATAGTAGCAACCAAAGGAAAGATTGCTGATTTTAGCATAGAAAACGGAGGGTTATATAAAGAAAAGGATGGAATACAGCAATCTTTTGGAACAAGCGGTGCAATCCTTTCGATGTTTAACCCCAGTTTGCGAAAATGGATTATGTATCTTAGTACTGACGGAACAGCTGTCTTTAACATGGACGCTAATTACACATCATCTGATTTTGCTTTTGGCGGATCAGTATGGTTTACTGGTGCTGGCGAATTCGGGGGGAAAGTTAGAGTTGGCGGAGACTTAACTGTATATGGAGATAAAAATCGTGAAGTCGACACAGAAAATTATGGCAGGCAGCTTGCATATTGTTACGAGACCGCAACGCCATATTTTGGAGATTTAGGACATGGAATGACAGATGAAAATGGTGTTTGTTTAATCGAGATTGATGATATTTTCAGAGAAACCGTAGGGGAACAAGAATATCTGGTCTTTCTCCAGCCAGAGGGAGAAGGTAACTTATATGTAAATAAGGCAGAAAAGTACTGTAATTATTTCATTGTTCGGGGGACTGCGAATCTTTCATTTGCGTGGGAAATTAAAAGTATCCAGAAAGAAAAGCAATTTACGCGTTTTGGTACGGATTCTGAAAGAGGGATGCTTGATATTGATTATACTGATTTGGAAGAAACATTGATATCAGATATTAACAATCCACTTATAGAAACGGAGGAAATGTTATGGGAAAATTAAATAAACTTACAGGAATAGCTTTGATGACTACAGGAGAAGGGGACAGAGTCGCATATACATATTCTGTTATTGATGAAGAAGGAAACCTTATTAGTCCTAACAATAAAGGAAATTTTATAGCACTTGATGCAGAACTCATAAATCATATCCAAGCAATTAGGGATTTTGTAAATACCAATAAACTTCCTAAAATAAATATATAAGCAGATCCGAAAGGGCCTTCTTATTATACTTGAAATTGCGCCGGCGCAAAAAGAAGGTGATATAAAAATATGAACAACATCATAACAGCAACATTTAACGATTACACATATGCGAGAACAACATCCCTCTGGCAGTATGACTATGGCCAGATACTGCAGATAGAAGGAATTACTCTTCCTGCAACATTTGAAGTCCACTTTTCTAATCAGGACCAGGAAGGAGAATCTCTGATTCAGATCGGAGCCGTACAAGACAAAACTGCACAGGTACAGATTCCTGACAGCTTCCTCCGGAAGGCCGCAGGAGGCAATTACAGTATCTATGCATTCATCTATCTTACAGATACTGAATCTGGAGAAACAAAATACAAGATTACAATCCCGGTCCGGGCAAGACCAAAGCCAAACACAGATCTTGTAGATGCACCGGAGGAAAAGAAATTCTTCCGGGAGGCGATAGAAGAAGTAAACAATGCTGCTGATCGGGCAGAGAAAGCCAGCCAGGAAGCAAAAGATTCTGTAGAAGAGGTTTCAGAGAAAAGCGAACAGGCAAAGAAAGAGATAGACGATTATGTGAAAGAAAAACATGAAAGTCTGAAAGGCGATACAGGAAATGTTTTCTTTGCAGCTTTTAAAGTTGTCAAGGGCCGTTTAAAAATGTATTCAGACCCAACTATTGATAAAGTGAATTTTAAACGAATCGGATCACGTTTGAAATACCGGCTGAAAGTTTGAGGAGGTACCGGATGTCAAATACAGTAAATAATTATACAGAAACAGATTTAGGAAATATCTCCTTAAACCCACGAGGAGAATATGATAACTCAGCTGCGTATGAATATCTTGATACAGTTTCATATCGGGGCGGCTCATATTTCTGCCTGGCAGAACTGGAGACAACGATCACCGGAATTGCTCCTGATGCGGGACGCAATTCGGAACATTGGCAGATGATAGCAGCACCCGGAGATATGACACCGGAATACACTGCTGCATATAACGATGTGATTAAAAAAGCCGTACAGGTAGAAACATCCAGAGCAGCAGTAGAGCTGGCACAACAGGAAATAGAAGCAGTCCAGACAGATGTGCAACAGTTACATTCCGATACAGTCCAGGCGGTTCAGGAAGCGGAAAATAGTAAAAATAGCGCTGCGAATTCTGCTCAGAGCGCAGAACAGTCCAGAAAGACAGTATCTGAATCTGAGCAGAATATCAATGGACAGATTGCCGGTTTTGACAGTAGAGTGTCCGAAGCGGTTGAACAGTCGAAAGAAGAGATTAATACTACAAAACAACAGGCAATAAATACAATCACCAATCAGCAGGATGCATCGGTCAACATCGTAAAAACTGAGGGAGAAAAAATTATAACCAGAGTGGGGAATGATGCTAAAACCGTTGCGGATGATAGAGCAACTGTAGAAGAAGCCGCCCAAACTGTTTTGAATAATGCTCAGGAAGTAGCACAAAACACTCAGACTGTTGCCAGTAATACGGAAAATGCTGCTGCATCAGCTGAAAGTGCAAAGACTTCTGCTGACAATGCGGTCCAATCTGCAAAAAGTGTAGAGGATGCATCAAAGCAGATCGAACAGAATAAAAAGGATGTTGCTTCACTGAAGGAAGATATAGAGAGCATACAAGAATTAGACAGAATTTATGATGGTGTTGATCTTTCAATTAAGTTTGCAGAAGAAATTAAAAAGTATTCTGACATCTGGCAGTGGATCAAAGCTAGAATCAAGGCAGGGAACTTTGCGGGTATTCATGTAAATGATTTTATCCGCTGGCAGACCACAGATAATAAATGGGTTGAGTCACGCGTCGCAGGTATCAACACTTATAGGAGATACGGTGACCGTGAAGTGCAAAACCACATTGACTTTATCAGTAAAGACCTGTGGCCGACACGGCACATAATGAACCCAGTAGATTACAACAATGGTATTATTCCAACTGAGAACCTGTCCGGTGACGGCACGAAAACAGCTTTTGTACTGACAAACGAAATGGCAGCTGTCGCAAGCGTGACAATCGGGGGCACTGCTACAACAGCGTATACCTATAATGCAGATACGCACACGATCACATTTACCGATGCACCAGCAGCAGGTACAAACAATATTGTAGTAACCGGAACTGGTTCCGAATATCCATGGTTGGCTTCAGACCTGTATTTGTATGTAAACAGCTTAAAAGGACACGTGGCGGGTGGTACAAGTAAAACATCACCTGTAAAATTGGTAGATTACACTAATGATGGTATCTGGTCGAAACTTCCGGAAGCCTTAAAGTCTGTAATTGTGACCAAACATGTATTACTTCCTCAGCGATATTCAACATCCGGGGTGTTATCAAATAGTAATTTCTCGAGCGGGCAGGATATAGGTAAGCTCTGGATTCCATCAGAAATTGAGGTGTACGGATGCGGTATATGGGCTGATAATCTATGGGATAAGAGTGGATTTGTCCAGTATCCAATATTCAACTGCAATATGAGGCGCGTAAAAGGACTTGGTGACGGGGGTGACCGCGACTATTGGTGGCTGATTTCTGCTTGCGCTAGCGTCGCCAACCTGTTCTGCCGTGTCGACCGCTCCGGTCTTGCCAACAGCACCTCTGCTTCAAACGTCTGGATTGGGCTGCCCGTCTGCTTCCGTATCTCATAAAAAAGGAGAAAAATATGAATTATTCGGCAGAAATCACAGCATTAAAAGGTTTATTATCAGACACAGATTACAAAGCATTAAAACACGCTGACGGAGTGATAAGCCATGAGGACTATGAGCCTATTAAAAGGCAGCGCGAAGAATGGAGGAAACTTATCAATGAATATGAAGAAAAGATTAATATGAGCGATGAAACTAATTAACTAAAGCATCACACATGAAATATGCGATTAAAAAAGTAGAGAGCAGAAATGCTCTCTTTTTGCTTAGGAGAAATTTATGAGAAGAATCAGAGCAGAACCGAGAGGTTCCTTTTATTTTATCTAAAATTGCGCTGGCGCAATTGCCAGAAAGGAAAAAGAAATGGAAACAATCATTTCAGCCTGCATCAGTGCGGCGGTTACATTAATTGTATGTGTGATCAGCAATAATGCACAACAGGAAAAGACACGAACTCTTATGGAGTACAAGCTGGAAGAGCTGACTAAAAGAGTAAATGAACACAATAACCTTATCAAAAGAACTTATGCTCTGGAAGAAAAAATGAGTGTACATGAGGAACAGATTAAGGTTGCGAATCATAGAATAGAAGACCTGGAAAGAAAAGGAGAATGATTATGGAACAGATCACAAACTATGTAAAACCGGAACTCATCGTAGTAGCTATTGCCTTATATTTCGTAGGAATGGCACTCAAACAGGCACAGGCAGTAAAGGATAAGTACATCCCGCTTATCCTTGGCGGAATCAGCATTGCAATCTGTGCAATCTATGTGTTTGCCACCTGCACCTGCGGGACCGGCCAGGACGTTGCGATGGCAATATTTACAGCAATCACGCAGGGAATTCTCATTGCGGGACTTTCTACATACGTAAATCAGATCATTAAACAGACAAATAAGGACGAATAATTCAGGGGATGAGTGATCATCCCTAATCCCTATTTTCTCTGTGAAAGGAGACGGACATGGAAATAAGAGGAATAGATGTTTCAGCATGGCAAGGAGCAATCGACTGGGATACCGTAGCAAACTACGGAATGGACTTTGCAATGCTCCGGATTACAGAAGCCGGAAACGTGATTGATAGCTGCTTTGAGAAAAATTACTCCGGATGTCAGAAACATAACATTCCAACCGGAGCATATAAATACAGTTATGCCATGACAGTTGCGGAGATACAGAGCGAAGCCAGAAAAGTAGTGGAAGTTTTGAACGGGCGAAAACTGCAGTATCCGGTCTGGCTGGATCTGGAATGGAATAATCAGAGAAGCCTTGGAGCTGAACAGATCCATAAATTGGCAGAAGCGTTCGAAAAGATTATCACGGCAGCGGGATATAAATTTGGTATTTATTGCAATGTGGACTGGTACCTGAATGTAATCTGCAGCCATCTGAAAAAATATGATTTCTGGATCGCACGTTATCCGGCATCAGATAACGGTACTTTACAGGAACGACTCCGGCCGGACTTTGGTGTGGGCTGGCAGTATTCCAGTAAAGCAAAGATACCTGGCATCAGCGTAACTGTAGATAGAAATATATTTTACAAAGATTATAACGAAGCAAAAGATATAAAAAAGGAAAACACAGTCATGACAAAGAGTGAAGCTATCAACGTAGTTCTGGGAATTGCAGAAGAAGAGATCGGGTACCTGGAAAAGAAAAATAACAGTAAGCTTGACAGCAAGACTGGAAATGCCGGATCAGCAAACTATACAAAATATTGGAGAGATATAAAACCATCCTATCAGGGGCAGCCCTGGTGCGCAGCGTTTATCTCCTGGTGTTTCATGAAAGCTTTTGGTCTGGATAATGCAAAGAAACTCTTAAAACACTGGCCGTATGTATACTGCCCAACCTTAGGCGTCTTATTTGTAAAAAATGCCAATCCAAAAGTTGGAGATATTGTTATATTTAAACACGGCGATACATTTACCCACACCGGCTTTGTAACAAAAGTAGCCGGAGACAGGTTCTGGACGATTGAGGGAAATACTTCCGGAGCATCCGGTATCGTGGCAAATGGTGGTGGGGTGTGCCAGAAGAGCTATTACAACAGTAATCTTCCGGGGACAAAATTTTGTACACCGGACTATTCAATTGTTTTATCTGCAGATAAAGATGAAACAGACAAGACAACAAACCCAGAAGGAGGCAGCTACATGTTTAACCCAGAGACAGTAAAAGCAGGAGACAAAAATACATCTGTGCTTCTCTTACAGGAAATATTAAGAGCCAGAGGCTTTAAAGGCAAAAACGGCAAAGCCCTGAAACTTACATGGACAGCAGATGCAAACACGATTTACGCTCTGAAAGCTTATCAGGAATCCAGAAAAGAAGTTCTGGAAGTGGATGGTATTTGCGGATCTGCTACTTGGAAAGATTTAATTGCGATTTAAAGTAAATATAAATAAAAAAAGAGTAAGGGTACAATGAGTACCCTTACCCATAAGATATTGTATCATTTTTCGGTATTTTTATATTATAGGGTATTGCTATCCGGGCCACCGGAGTGCAGTACCCTATAATAGACCTGCAAACCCAGTGTTTATGTGGGTTTGCGGGATTTTCAATTCTGAAAAAATATTACGAAAGTGTTAAAATGACCGAAATGGCACTTTTTATAGAGGTCTGAAATTCAGGAAATAATGATGTCAAAAGACATTTTCCCGGATTCTTTATCATATATGATCTGCTCTACAACACTTCTGATCAGATTTCCCTTTTCTTCATAACCTACGTCTGGATTCTTCAGGACGTCCGCAACAGAACGGATCTCTTTCAGGATTTCTTCTGTATTAGGTTGTTCTGACTGTTCTTCCTGTAATAGCTGTGAAAGGGCAGCAGTCAATTCTAATCGGTCTGATACCAGACGGTCCTTATTACTCTTATATTCTTCCAGAGTATCTACGCCTGCCTCATAAGCCTCTTTGATTCTGCTTTCTCTCATGGTGAGCTTATTGATCTCTCTTTGTAACTGTTCGATCTGCAGTGAATGATCAGTTTTTTTCTTTTTACATACATATGTAAATTCTGCTCCATCTAAGATCTGATCAAAATAACTTATCACAGCTTCTTCAGCCTTTTTGACTGATAAGGCAACAGAAGTCTTATGAAATCCCTTCGCGTACTTCCAGCACTGGAAATAAGGACACTTATTATTGCCGGTATAAGAAAGCGTGGCCCCGCAGACAGAACACTTTAAAAGACCGGATAGCCAGTGCTTACAGGCAGAGACATTCCGCGCCTTGACTGGGCGTTTCCGGGAAGTGATCAGCTTCTGACGTTTTTCGTACCGTTCCCTGGAAAGACGTACTTCATGGCTTCCTTCAAATTCCACTCCGTTCCAAACAACAGTTCCGCAATAGAAGGGATTTCCAAGAATCCGGTCAACGCTGCGCCGCTCGAAGAGTTTTCCGCGTTTTGTCCGGTACCCGAGATCATTGCAACGCCTGGCAATAGCTGTCTCATCTAAGTTCTGATTATCATACAGGTCCATGATATAAGAGACAATGGCATATTCAGCTTCATTAATGATATAAGGCTTTCCATGTCCAACTGCAGTATAGCCAAGACAGGGAGACGTCTGATAGCCTTTTTGCAGGGCTTTTTCTTTCATACCACGCAAGACCTCACCCGACAATCGAATGGAATAGTATTCATCCATCCATTCTATGATACGTTCGATCAGGCTACCGAAAGGCCCCTCAATCAGTGGCTCAGATACACTGATCACGTCTACATTATCCTTCTTGAGCATACTCTTGTATACGATCTGTCTCTTATACACATCTGACGCTGCCGACGATCGCATAAGTGTA
>OWJQ01000461.1_pt1 | contig 24927 bp, 17 predicted proteins | sample 1732711 | NCBI WGS metagenome assembly OWJQ01 (sample SAMN05065745, study PRJEB22554) | human gut metagenome | biome: ENVO:2100002; feature: ENVO:00000062; material: ENVO:00002003 | host: Homo sapiens | place: USA | reverse complement strand
GGTGTGGAGGAGACCCCCAACGTGGAGGAGACCCCCGATGTGGAGGAGACCCCCGGTGTGGAGGAGACCCCCGATGTGGAGGAGACTCCCGGTGTGGAGGAGACCCCCAACGTGGAGGAGACCCCCGATGTGGAGGAGACCCCCGCTCCCGTAGAGAATAATGACCTTCAGGCGATAAACCTGGAGGAACTGACCCGGGACTGGGACGAGACGGCCAATCCCATGACGGTGGCCCTGGCCGAGGGCATGGAGAGCGTGACCTTTACCGCTCACTTCAAGCTGGCGGAGGTCACCCTGGGCGAGGGCGCGTATCTGAAGGGAAGCGGATCTTCGGGGATCACTGTCAATCCGTCCTTCGCAGAGAAGGAGGGGGACACGCTTCCGGCGGGCAGCCGGGCCCAGCTCTACCTCCCTCTCAGCGTACCATCCAAGATCCCGGACGGACAGCTCACCGTCACGCTCTACGGGGGCAGCTTGGCAGAGGGAGCGCCTCTCAGCAGCAACGTCATTACACAGGACTGGGAGGCCGGCAAAACCTATTGCATCAGGCTCCCCATCGACCCGCTGCCCTACACAGACAAGCTGACGGTGACGGCGTCGGTTCGAACCAACGCGGGCACCACGGAGACGGTGGAGAAGACCTACGAGATCTCGACAGAGGCCAACGAGGCCAACAGCGCGTTCACCTATGTGACCAGCCCCAACGTACCCGCCGGCACCGAAGGCTCCACCACAGAGGCGGGGCCCGACATCCGCGGGGTGTCCGGCTGGACCGATCCGGAGACCGGAGAGGCCGAACTGTACTTCTACGGTAAGGACGGCGTCTACACCTGGGCGGACAGCGGGGACCGGGATCTGATGAGCATCAGCGACGGCCTGCCCGCCGCGGAAGGAGACGCGGCTGGCGTCCTCGCCGTGGGGCCGGATGGACAAGGCGGCCTGCTGGCCGCTGTCAGCGAGGTGGGGAAGGAGATCGATAAGGTCACCTCGCCGGGCTATGTCTCCGCCCCCGAGGGCACGCAGGTTAGAGGCGGCCATTTCCTCTACCGCTACAACGGGACGTCCTGGAGCCAGGTGGAGGACTCCTGCTTCTCCGATTATCAGAAAAACTCTTCTGGCCCCGATTATAGCATACCCAGACTCTACAACGAAGCGTTGGTCATCCTCTCGGACGGCACCGTCTGGCAGTACCGGGGTCACTGGGACGGGATGCAGTGGATTGAGAATGATGTGGAGTTCAACTCCCTCTACCGGGTGAGCGACACGGAGATCTACGCCGGGGCGGCCGACGGCCTGTACCAATACAATGGTACAACCTGGAACAAGGTAGAAACCGCAAACATCTCCGGCTCGCTCGAGGTGGCCAGCGGCAACGCCGACGGCAAACTGCTCCTCATGGCAGGGAAAAATAATTATGACCCGTACCTGTGGGATGGCAGCTCCGCAACGAAGCTGTCGCTGGAAGGGCTGCACCTTAATAATGCAAATAGTGCCCAGAGCAGATTCTTCGGGCTGGACCAGGACGGGATCCCCTATGCGCTTGTCAACGGTTCGGGCGAAGGACGGAACTATCTCGCGGGCAACGGTTATGACGGCAGCTACGTCTATAAGTGGAACGGTGAGAAGTGGGTCTATCAGGTTATGGCCGACTTCAACGACCCCAATGAGGATCCCAACGACCTGAGCAAGAAAATCCGCCCTGACGGTGTGACCGCCTTAAGCGGCGTCATAGACGGCGTCAGCGCCATGTACGGCGAAGACGGCGCGGGCGCGATCTACCTCTCGGTGGATGACGCAACCATTACCTTTGATGCCCAGGGCGGCACGTTTAAAGATGACTCGCTGAAAACCATGACCGCCCCCATCCTCAGCGAGGTGGATTCGTCCAAGGTGCCCAGTGTTGCCAAGAGCGGCAATGCCTTCGGCGGCTGGTACTATGATGCGGCCTGTACCGAGGGCAAGAAGTGGGATGCCAATACCGCCCGGATGCCGGGGAAAGACATCATGCTCTACGCCAAGTGGACGGAGCGCACCGGCCCCGTGGCCCCCGACGACCCGGAGATGCAGTATCACCGGGAATCCGCCCTGGACAACCTGGAAAAAGCATTTAACAAGTATAAGGAAAGCGACTACAGCGAAGCAAACTGGAAAAAACTGGTATCTGCATATGAGCAGGGCATTGCGGATATCAACGCCGCTCTGCCCGCTGAGGACTTCATCGAAAATAACATCATCGCGGCCCTGAACAAGGCGCTGTCCGCTATGCAGGCCATCCCTGCTGACCACGCCGGACAGATCGAGGTGGCGGTGTCTATGGACGCAAACACCTTGAGTCTGGGCTATCTGATTAAGCCGACCCTGGTCACTGTGGATGACCGTACCCCCGCCAGCGTGGTCATTACCGACCTGCTCAGCGAGAACGGCTACGACTGGGAGAACACCGGAAGCATTACCAACAGCTTCTACCTGGCCGGTGTGAAGCCTGTGGACCAGACCAAGGCCAAAATCCCACAGTACATCTTGGACCATGCCGGCTCCGTCAACATGGGTGACAGCAGCGATAAAACATTGAGCGAGTTTGATTACCACAACATGTCCGGCTGGATGTACAGCGTGGACAACGACTTCCCCGGCGTGGGCGCATCGAGCTGGCAGATGTCGGACGGCGAGGTCATGCGCTGGCAGTTCACCGTCTGGGGATATGGCGCAGACTTGAACGCAGACAATTCCGCCTGGGGCAGTTCCAGCATCGTGGATGTGGGCGACAAGGGCTCCCTTACCTGGGCCGTGGCCGAACTGCGGAGCGAGTACGACGACGAGGTTCTGGAGGCCAACGAGGTCTATATGGACGCCATGGAGGTTCTGACGGACCCTGAGGCCAGCCAAAGTAAAATTAACAGCGCGAAAACCGCGCTGGCCAAGGAGGACTTTGACAAGCAGCCTGAAAAACCGGACGTTCCAACCGTGGATGTGAAGCCGGAGGCCAATGTGGATAAGGACGGCAACGCCAAGGTGGAGCTTACCGAAAAAGAGATCGAAACGATGATCGAGAATGCAGTGGAAGGCGAGGCGGAGATCATTGCCATCTCTCCCGAGATGGACAGTGAGGCCACCAGCCTGGAGGTCACATTCCCCAAGGGCGCCGTGGATGCTATTTTGGAAGAGACAAAGGCGAGTGTATCCATACAGAGCGATCTGGGCCGGGTGCTTCTGTCCCGGGATGTCCTGACCTCCATTTCCAAAACGACGGAGGGTGGCGCGGTCACCGTGACGGTGGCCGCCGGTAAAGCTGAGAACGCCGGTGGGCTGCTGAAGGGACAGAAGGATGTGACCGAGGAGGCCCTGAAGGACTGCTCTGTGACCGAGGTGACCATCCGCTCCGGCAAGGAGAAGGTAACCGCTTTCGGCGGCAAGTCCATCACCCTCTATCTGCCGGTGGAGAACAAGGCGTTTGAGGTGGGCAAGAGCTATGTCGTCTATCAGATCAGCGACGACGGTTCTGTGGAACAATTGGTGGGCAAGTGTGTCAAGACTGGCGGAAAGCGCTTTCTTGAGGTGACCACCACCCACTTGAGCACCTTCGTGGTGCTGCCTGTCGAGGTGGTGGATATGCCCTTTACGGATGTGAAGGAGGAGGACTGGTTCTACGGCGCGGTGGTGTATGCCTACCAGAACAGTATCCTGACCGGAACGGGTGAAACCACCTTCTCTCCCAACGGCCCCATGACCCGCTCGATGCTGGTTACGGCGCTGTGGAGACTGGAGGGCGAGCCTGAGGCGTCTGGCGCATCCGGCTTCCCGGATGTGAAGCCGGATGCGTGGTACGCCGAGGCTGTGGATTGGGCCAGCCAGACTGGTATCGTCAGCGGCACAGGTGCGGGCTTTGACCCGGAGGGCAGCGTGACCCGTGAGCAGATTGCCTCCATCCTGTACCGCTATGCAAAGCTCAAAGGCTGGGATGTGAGCAAAACGGCCAGTCTACAAGATTTTGCCGACGGTGCGGATACCTCCGCTTGGGCAACCCGGGCTATGGAGTGGGCCTATGCGGAGAAGCTGATTACCGGAAAGGATGGAAATCGTCTGGACCCGCAGGGCCAGGCCACCCGCGCTGAGGTTGCCGCCATTCTGATGCGGCTTCTGGAGAGCAAGGCGGAGAAGGCCTGAGATTCTGGAAGAACCATAAAGGCCCCGTTTGGCTCCGGTCTGCAAAACCAGGCCGGGCTGTATGGGGGCTCCCCCGGTAAGGATAGAGGGAGCACCTCCTTACTCGAGCAGGAGCCCGGCAGACCGAATTCGACCTGCCGGGCGGCCCTGCCCACAATCAAACAGAAAACACAGTTGGGTGAAACTCCGGGAAACCGGTACGGGCCTGCCCCCGCCGTCCAGTCGGCAAGACCTGATTGTGGAAAAATGGGTGGGATGTACCGATACAAGGCACGTTCACCCAATGGGAGAGCGTGCCTTTACTTGTTGAGGTGAGCGGTATAATGCTCAAAGAGCAAAAGCTGACGGAAAAAGAGCTGCTGGGATACCGCCAGTGGCTCTCAGAGCTGGACGAGGAAAGCCGGGGAGAGCAGGGAACTTCCAGACAGGCGATGGATCCGGACCTGTGGAGAATTTTTGACCCCAAAGGGAATATTGGCCGGCAGATTTATGAGAGCTATACGGATGAGGCGCTTTTGGAGGCTGTGGTGGTGACAATGGACCATCCGGGGCATAAGCCTCGGACATATCAGCTCAGCCCCATTCGCCAGGTTTATTTGAAGCAGCGGTTTGGAAACATCAATAAAGCCTGCTGGGCGGCCAGAGGATTTCGGAAGAGGCTGGAAGAGCAAAAGCGGTGGCCGCCAGACTGGCCGGAGCGGGTATCCGCTGACGGATTCAGGGCGTATTGTGAACGGATTGGTTCTCCCCTGACGGAGCAGGAGGCAGAACTGGCGGAACATATGTGCAGATCTGTCAGAGAGAGCTGGCGCCCACCGGAGGAAGAGGGAATCCCGCCGGAGCTCAAGATGCTGTTTCAAAAAAAGCGATGCAGCAATAAAAAGGCCATGGAGCTGATGGGCATACCCGTCCTTAGCAAGCTGGCCATGAAGCATTTGTGGAGCTATTGGCTCAGTGCCTGGGGGAAACCTGCAGGGCCTTCCGAAGAAAAAGCAGAAGGAGACTCGGTCATATGAAGAAATGGAAACAGCGCGGATTCGCATTTGTGCTTGCCCTGTCCCTGACCACGGGTATGTTGACGGGAGCACAGGCGGCCGTATCCAAAGAGACCTTGAACGATGCGGTGCAGGATACCGCAGAATATATGTACCGCACCGTACAGGATCCGCAGGTAGGGTCTATCGGCGGTGAATGGGCTGTGCTGGGGCTGGCCCGGAGCGGGTACGATGTACCGGACAGCTATTATCAGGACTACTATGCCACTGTGGAGGCATATGTGAAGGCCTGCGACGGCAAGCTGCACGATAAGAAATATACGGAGTATTCCCGGGTGATTGTCGCCCTCAGCTCGATTGGGAAGGACGCCAGAAATGTGGGGGGATATGACCTGACTAAACCGCTGGGCGACTATGACAAGACCATCTGGCAGGGACTTAACGGCCCCATCTGGGCGTTGATTGCGCTCGACTCCAGAGATTACCCCATGCCGGAAAACCCAGAGGCAGAGACACAGGCGACCCGGCAGATGTACATAGACCGCATATTGGAGTGCCAACTGCCTGACGGAGGGTGGAGCCTTTTCGGAGGAACCTCTGCGGCATCCTCCGGAGACGGCGTATCCGACCCGGACATCACAGGGATGGCGCTGCAGGCGCTGGCCAAGTATCAGGATCAGCCAGCAGTGGCAAAGGCGACGGAGGAAGCGCTGGCGTGCATGTCCAAGAAGCAGAACAGCGAAGGCGGTTTTTCCTCTTGGGGGACTAAGAATTCCGAGAGCTGTGTCCAGATTATCGTAGCTTTGTGCGAGCTGGGAATTCCGCTGGACGACCCCCGTTTTGTCAAAAACGGAAACACGCTCCTGGACAATCTGATGACCTTTTATCTGCCCGGAAACGGGTTCCTGCACACGGCAGACGGCTCCGGCTCCAATCAGATGGCATCGGAGCAGGCGTTCTATGGCCTTATTGCCGCCCAGCGGCTTCAGGACGGCAGAAACAGCCTCTACCGGATGAGCGATGCCCGAACCATCCCAGACGGACCGGCGACAGGTCCTGCTAAAGGAGCGGGATTGGAGGGGAAAGATCCGGCAGTCCATTCCAGCCCTATCACTCAGATGGGCAAAACATTCGATGACATTACCGGGGTCAATGCCCATAAAAATCAGCCTGCCATTGAGGCGCTGGCCGCCCGCGGCATTATTGACGGCAAGTCCGATGGAAGCTTTGACCCGGAGGGAAGCATGACGCGTGCCGAATTTGCTGCAATCGTGGTGCGGGCGCTTGGTCTCACACCGGAGGGGAAGAACAGCTTTTCTGACGTTGCAGCAGAGGCCTGGTATGCGCCCTATGTGGGGACAGCCTATTCCTGCGGCATTATTACCGGAGTCGCAGACGGCCGGTTCAACCCCAGCGGCACGATCACCCGCCAAGAGGCCGCGGTAATGGTTTCCCGTGCAGCCAAGCTGTGCGGACTGGAGACAGAAATGGACAATGCAGCAACCCGAAATATGCTGGCGCAGTTCCCTGATTATATGGGTACCGCCGAATGGGCCCGCGCTCCGCTGGCATTCTGCTATCAGGAGAAAATTTTGAACCAGGCTGAGCTGAACATTAGGCCCCTGGAGGCTATAACCCGGGCCGAGGTGGCTCAGATGCTGTTCAACCTTTTAAGCAGTGCCAATCTGCTGTAAATTTATTGTATAGGAGTGAAAAGAACCATGCTGAATCAGAGCTGGTTCAGGAACCAGAATAATGTGGTGTGCTGTCGGAAAGAAGAGGTTCTGCCCAAACTTGCACGGGAGCTGGCAATTCCGGATTTGTCCCAACGAGTGGAGGAATTCCAGAAGACGCCCACAGCGGAAGGTGTGAACATAAGTGGGCGCAAACGGACTACACTGAAGCTCCTGATTCCGAATCTGACGTTCTCTGAACCTATTGATATGGGCGAAAACGTGTGGATCTATATGGGAGAACTGTGTCCGGCTTACTGCCTGTATACGCCGCAGGAGGACGGTGAAGAAAAGAAATGAAGCTGACGAAGGGGAAGGTAATCGGGGCGCTGGCTATCCTGGTGATCCTGGCGGCGGCCTTTTGGTATGGTGGCAATGCACCGGGACTCCAGGGATGGACGGCAGGCGTCCGCGAGAGCAGCCCGGTGCTGGAGAGCATACAGCCCAGCCAAACACCAGAGGAAACAGGGAAAGATGGCAATAGCCCAGAGCCGACGGAGACGGCAGGGGCTTTGGAAACCCCTGCGTCTCCGGGAACCCCGAAGCCCTCGGAAACTCCTGCACCCACGGAGTCTGCGGCTCCAGAGACACCAACGCCTTCGCCGGAGGGGCTGGCATCCCGGCCCGGCGGGCTGGAAGGCGGAATGACGGCGGAGGAAAAAATTGCGGCGGCAGAAGCCATTGCGGGCGGCTCATCCGCCGGTGTGGAAAAGGGAGACAAGGAATACTCAGAAGCCAACGGCATGGAGATCAATCCGGAGACCGGAAAAGACAAGTATCTTACGGATCCGGTACCGGAGGGAAAGCCCCTGCCGGTGGAGCCGCAGGATGTGGAGTTCTCCGATGTGACCCATACCTGCACGCTCTCTGTCCGCTGCGATACTATTTTGGACAACATCGACTGGCTGGACCCGGAAAAAGTGGAGCTGGTGCCGGAAGACGGAGTCATATTCCCTGCGACGACCGTTACGTTCTACGAGGGTGAAAGTGTGTTCAATGTGCTCCAACGTGAGATGCGGAAGGCCGGCATCCACATGGAGTTTGAGGATACACCGATGTACAACTCCGCCTATATTGAGGGGATTAACAACCTCTATGAATTTGACTGCGGAGAGCTGTCCGGCTGGATGTATAAGGTGAACGGCTGGTTCCCCAATTATGGCTGTTCCCGCTATCAGCTCAAAGAGGGCGATACGATAGAGTGGGTCTACACCTGTGACCTGGGTGTGGATGTGGGCGGCTTCTATTCCACCGGCGGTTGAGTACAGACGGAAGCGAGCTTGACTTTATGCCATATGTGGTGGAAACAGGAAAGGCGAAGGTTTCTGTAAAAGAGTATACCGAACGCTGTGTAGATGTAGAGCGGTTTCTGGGATTTTGCAGGGAGTGCAGCAGCTATAACACGCGGTGGTCCTGCCCGCCCTTTTCCTTTCAGCCGCTGCAGCTCTGACATCAATTTAACCATCTGACGCTGTTTGCGCGTATACTGCACCCATCCCCGGATGAAACGCTTCCGGTGCTGATACGGGGAATGCGGGAAGAGAAGGCGGGGATGATGGCGGAGCTGTTGAACAGGGAAAAAGTCTCCCCATACGTCGGCACATTCCGCAGGCGGATGCAGCTTGTGTGAGACAACTGCATCAGGACATGCGGGAGCCCCTGGCCGGAGGAGACGCGCTATTCCTTCAACGTCCTTGGGGGAGACAGCGGGAAAACCATGGAGCTGTATTTTGGACGCCCCATAGTTTGGAGTCATAACGGCGAAGTGCCGGAGTACCTGACTCTCATGGGCGGACTTCTGGTGAACTGACACGCTATTTTCGTGAAAAACTAATAAAAAATTTACGTGGGGCGCGGCGCCTCCCCGCGCCCCACGTCTGGAAGGGATGCCTTATTCAATACAGGGATACATTTTCCAGCTATCACCCTATTATAAACTTTTTGTATTTTGGATTGGTAATTGCTTTTACCATGTTTCTGATGCACCCGGTTTCGCTGGCGATTTCTCTGGCTTCCGCTTTGGTCTATGCCGTATACCTGAACGGACGGCGAGCAGTGCGCTTCAGTCTGTTGTATATGCTCCCCATGATGGTGGTTGCCGCCCTGGTTAACCCGGCGTTCAACCATGAGGGAGCCACGATTTTGACCTATCTGCCCTCCGGGAATCCCCTGACGCTGGAGAGTATCCTGTATGGAGCGGCGGCAGCGGCCATGCTGGCGGCGGTTGTCACATGGTTTTCCTGCTATACGGCGGTCATGACCTCGGACAAGTTCGTGTACCTATTCGGGCGCGTTATTCCGGCCCTCTCTCTCGTCCTGAGTATGACGCTGCGCTTTGTACCAAAATTCCAAGCGCAGCTTCAGGTCGTATCAGAGGCCCAACGGTGTATTGGCCGGGATGTCTCTAATGGTGGGGTGCTCCGGCGGCTTCGCAATGCAATTACGATCCTCTCCATTATGGTGACCTGGAGCTTGGAGAGTGCGATTGAAACAGCGGACAGCATGAAAAGCCGTGGGTATGGGCTGCCTGGACGGACAGCATTTTCCATCTACCGGTTTGACAGCCGGGATCAATCGGCACTTTCATGGTTGCTCTACTGCGGATTTTTCCTCTGCTGCGGCGCGGCGGCAAAGGGCTTTTACTGGCGTTATTATCCTACGGCGAGAGGAGTGCCGCTGACACCGATGACCGTCTGCCTTCAAGCAGTGTATCTGGCTTTGTGCCTGATGCCGGTTATCCTGAATATACGCGCGGACCGGGAGTGGGGAGTGCTGCGCAAAGAAAACGAGGTGCAGCCATGTACCAAACAATGAGCCTCCCGCTGTATTCGGGGAGCTTTGAAGAATACCACGGCTGGGGCGACCTGCGGGCGGAGCTGGCAGCTCTGGGATGCGACGGCATGGAGGGTATCTGGAGCGGTGAGGAATTTCCTGAGGATTTGCCGGCAGACCTGGTTATCGGCTATCACCTCACCTTCTATCCGGACTGGCTGGACTTCTACCGGGATGACCGGAGGGCGCTGAAGCGAAAATTCGGTTCACTGGATGCTGCGGCACGCTTTTACGGCGGTCCAGGGCCGGAGACACTGCTGGAGCAGTACCGGGCGGATCTGCGGCGCGCGGCAGGGCTGAATCCCCACTATGTGGTCTTTCATGTATCGGATGTCTCAATTGAGGAAGGGTATACCTACCACTGGCTGCACACCAACCAGGAGGTCATTGACGCGGCGGTAGAGGTGGTGAACCTCATTCTTGGCGAGGAGAGATGGCCGTTTGAATTCCTGGTGGAAAATCAGTGGTGGCCAGGCTTTACCTTTACGGAACCGGAGGAGACGGCCCGGCTGCTGGAGGGAATCCGCTTTGCGGGGAAAGGGATTCTGCTGGACACCGGACATCTGATGAATGCTTGTACTGAGTTGAAAACTGAGGCAGAGGGAGCAGACTACATCCGGCGTATGCTGAACCGGCATGGCAGCCTGGCAAAGTGGGTGCGGGGCGTCCATCTACACCAGTCCCTGAGTGGGGCCTATGTGAAGGCGCACACTGGTTCACTGCCAGCGGGGCTGCCGGAGGACTATATGGAGCGGTTTGGAGTGAGCTATCAGCACATCCTCCAGATTGATCAGCATCGCCCCTGGACAGACCCCGCCATCCTGTCAGTTCTGGAGCAGATTGAACCGCGATACCTGACCCACGAGCTGTCCTCTCGCGGGCGCATGGCCCGGGCGGAGGCCGTGAGCGTACAGACAAGATTATTACGGCAGGGAGGACGGATGCGTGTCTGAGCAGAAGAAGCCAAGTATTGAAATTGAACACTTTTCCTTCTATTACCCGGAGCAGGCGGAGAAGACGCTGGACGATTTAACGCTGACCGTGGAGCGGGGGGAATTCCTGGTGTTGTGCGGCCCGTCAGGCTGTGGGAAATCCACGTTGCTGCGTCAGCTCAAGACCGTACTGGCCCCCCATGGCCGCCGGATGGGTCACATCCGCTTTGAGGGACGGCCGCTGGAGGAGCTGGATCAGCGCGAGCAGAGCGCAAGAATCGGCTTTGTGCAGCAGAGCCCGGAGAACCAGATTGTCACCGACAAGGTGTGGCATGAGCTGGCCTTCGGCTTGGAGAGCCTGGGATATGATACGCCCACCATCCGGCGCCGGGTGGCCGAGATGGCCTCCTTTTTCGGCATTCAGACATGGTTCTACAAGAATGTCACAGAGCTGTCCGGCGGGCAGAAACAGCTCCTGAATTTGGCGTCTATCATGGCGATGCAGCCCAGTGTGCTCATTCTGGACGAACCGACCAGTCAGCTTGATCCCATTGCAGCGGCAGACTTTTTGGCGACGCTGGGGAAAATCAACCGGGAGCTGGGGACGACGGTCGTGTTGACGGAGCACCGGCTGGAGGACGCCTTCCTGTTGGCCAGCCGTGTGGCGGTCATGGACCGCGGGCGGCTGCTCTGCACAGGGAGTCCCGCGGAGGTGGGGGCGATCCTGCGCGGGGCGGGACACTCAATGTTCCTGGCCATGCCAACCCCGATGCGGATCTGGGCATCCGCGCCGGATGCGGGCGGACACTGCCCGGTCACGGTGCGGGAGGGCCGGGATTGGCTGACGAAGTTCGCGGATGGACACCCCCTGATGGAGCTGCCGTCTGAGCCGCGCCGCACATATCCGAATGAACCGGCCATCACGGCGGAAGGTCTGTGGTTCAAATACGAAAAAGAGCTGCCGGACGTGGTGAAGGGGTTGAGCCTCACCGTGAGGCGGGGCGAGTTTCTGGCCCTGCTGGGCGGCAACGGAACGGGAAAGACCACCAGCCTGAAGCTGTTGTCCGGACTCCAGAAGCCCTACCGAGGCGAGGTGAGGCTGGCGGGGAGCGTGGGCGTGTTGCCGCAGAATCCCCAGGCGCTTTTTGTGAAGAAAACCGTTCGAGAGGATCTCTTTGAGATTCTCAAGGGCCGGAATTTCTCGGGGAAGGCGCAGGAGGAGCGGGTGGCCTGGGCGGTGCGGCTGTGCCGCCTGGAGGGATTACTGGATCGGCACCCCTATGATCTGTCCGGCGGTGAACAGCAGCGGGCGGCTCTGGCAAAAGTGCTCCTGCTGGGGCCGGAGATCCTGTTGATGGATGAGCCGACCAAGGGGCTGGATGCAGAGTTCAAGCAGGTGTTTGCCGAGATCCTGCAAAGCCTCTTGCGTCAGGGTGTGACCCTGCTCATGGTCAGCCACGACATTGAGTTCTGCGCCCGGTATGCCCACCGCTGCGCCCTGTTTTTCGACGGCTCCATCGTCACGGAGGCCCCGCCGCGGGCTTTTTTCTCCGGCAACAGCTTCTACACGACCTCGGCCAACCGCATGGCCCGTGGCCTGCTCCCGGAGGCAGTGACGGCGGAGGACGTCATACTGGCCTGCGGTGGGACGCTCCCGCCTGTGCCGGAACTCCCGGATCGCAGGGAGCCGCTCCCGGAGCCGGAGGAGGCCGGCGCGTACTCCAAACCAAAACCGCTGACCTGGTGGCGCAAGCTGGGCGCGGCGCTGACAGGAGCTATGGCCTTCCTCCTGTTCCTGTCCTTCATGAACATCACAGATTTGACCAAATTGATCACCGCAGGCGGTATGACAGAGCTGGCAAACCATCAAATGTTTCTGTATGCGCTCTTTATTCTCTCGTTGTTCCTGTTTGCTGCCTGCATTACGCGCCGGTCCCACCGGAAGGATTATGTCCTCCAGGTGCCCAGGGCCAAGCGGAAGCTGGCTAAGCGGACCATTGTGGCAGCCGTGCTGATTTTACTGCTAATCCCGCTGACCCTATATATCGGAGTGTTCTATTTGGGGAATAAAAAATACTATTTCATCTCTCTGATGGTGCTGTTGGAGTGTATGCTGCCGTTTTTCCTGATCTTTGAGGGGAGAAAGCCGCAGGCCAGGGAACTGGTGATCATAGCGGTCCTGTGTGCCATTGGCATTGCGGGACGGGCGGCGTTTTTCATGCTGCCGCAATTTAAGCCGGTGATGGCGTTAACGATTGTCGCTGGTGTTGCCTTCGGGGGAGAGACGGGGTTTCTAGTGGGCGCAATGACCATGCTTGCCTCCAATGTGCTCTTTGGACAGGGCCCGCTGACTCCCTGGCAAATGTTCGCCATGGGCATTATTGGCTTCCTGGCAGGCCTCCTGTTCCGAAAGGGACTCCTGCGCAGAAACCGGGGCGCGCTATGCGTGTTTGGCGCGCTGGCCGCCATACTGATCTACGGCGGAATCATGAATCCGGCATCCGCCCTCACCTGGGTGGGAGAGCTCAACGGAACGATCCTGCTGACCTACTACATCTCCGGACTTCCCTTCGACTGTATCCAGGCGGCTGCCACTTGGATTTTTCTCTGGTTTGGGGGAGAGCCCATGCTGGAGAAGCTGGACCGCATTAAGGTCAAGTATGGAATGGTAGAGGTATAATACTTGCTTGGAATCGACTTTGCTGCCTTTTGTCAAAGGTAGGATGATATGCTTGGATGGAGAAATAGAACATAGGCGGAGAAAAGGCTGAAAACATGCGGCGCTCAACCGAGCGCCGCATGTTTTTTCTTGCCGCTTTGATTTGTCCTTACTGTTTAAACGTCAAACCGCCATAGGGCCCGCCTGTATCTCAGGCGGGTCCTATTGGCCAAAAGTGTTTTCGGCAAAATGAAAATTGTAGCAAAGGCTACCCAAAATGTGAGCGCACTAATGGCGAATTAAAATGAGCCATTGTCAGCATCTGAAATAAACGCTACCTCTTAGGTGGGATAACCATAAGGGGGGTAGCAGAAAGGCGTTACGAATGGCTCAAATCCAGTATATCAAATTTCCCCAGATCTAACTACGGAGTATCGTAAGCATTCCAGCCCCAAAACCAAGAGTGCCTGCGGATAGGCATGAAGCGGATTTTTGAGTACATTGGGGGTATTCCCATCAGACTGCGCTTTGACAATATGACCACGGCTGTTGCTCAGGTATTGAAAGACGGTGAGCGTGTTCTGACAGACGGCTTTACCCGATTTATGCTCCACTGCATTTTCCGGGCTGATTTTTGCAATCCGGTTTCCAGCAACGAAAAGGGCAATGTAGAGAAGAAGGTTGGTTACAGCCGCCGCAATGCCTCTGCTTCGGTTCCGTCATTACCTCGTTTGAGGAATTTAATAAATGGTTTTGGGAGTGGTACGAAAAGGACGCCGACCGGCTCCACTACAAATACAAGGTCCCCGCGGTTGTTGAGCCAGGAGCTGGCCGTGATCTACGCCCTGGAGACATACGGCCCGGACCGGCAGGGCAGGTACAGTCAACACTTGCCCAGCAAAAGGGAGTGACAACGCCCGGGTATGGGACACATCTAAACGGGCGATCCAGATTGTCCTCAACAACCTGAAGGGCATCTTCTTCCGGGACGATGATTTGGAGCAAATGACCTTTTCGGGGACGGGGCGGCGGGGGGGAAACAGGTATCACGATCCTCCGCATCTCAGCTTTTCAAGAAGTCGGCGACTACGACTTGGCACCAGCCTTTCCACCAGCGATTTTGCTATACATAAAGATAGTGTCATGGATTTTTATATGTTACCTTGCTACAATAATATTATTTTAGCGCGACCCTGGGATATGGGGCCGTGGGAACATCAAGAAAGGAGTTTACGATCTTGACGAGTCAACGATTAATCCAAGAGGCAAAGAATTTCCTGCGCAGCGGTACTCCTATCCCGGACGAGGCGGTACGGCCGGAGATCCTACGGTCGTGGAAACGTTGCTGGGGGTCCCATGTGCCCATGGAGCACGGGAATAAGGAGATCCTGCCACTGGATGCCGTGGAGGAGCGGATCGCCCGGCGGAACAGTCTGTGTCAGGTGGCCTTCCCCTATCTGGATGGGCTGTACGATTTCATACGGGGCTCGGAGTTTCTGCTGCTATTCAGTGACGAGGAGGGCTATATCCTCTACGCCCGGGGGGACGAGGACATCTCCCGGACCGCCCGGGAGAACGGGCTGGTCAAGGGGGCCTGCCGCAGCGAATCCCGGCTGGGCACCAACGGGATCGGCACGGTCTTGGTGGACCGGATCCCCCTCCAGGTCTTTGGGGCGGAGCACTACTACGAGGTACATGCCAACTGGGCCTGCTCCGGCGCATCGGTCTTTCTGCCCGATGGAGACATCGGCGGCGTGGTCTGCCTGTCCGGCATGGCGGAGCATGTGAACGATCACACTCTGGGCATGGTGGTGGCCGCAGCAGATGCCATTTCTCGGCAGCTGAAGCTGAAAGATGCCTACGACCAGCTGTCCAAGAGCTACCGCAACTTGTCCGCTATCATCGAGACGGTGCCCACGGCCATGTGTCTGCTGGACGAGTCCCTCCATGTGGTAGCCTTTAATACACAGGCCACTCGGCAGCTGGCCCTCGCTCCGGCTGAGCTAAGCGGAGCTGACTTTCTGGAGGTGCTGGGATGTGGGGCGGTCACGGCGGAGGATATCAAGACCTCCCTATCCAACCGCACCATCTCCTTCGAGCGGGGAGAGGGCAAGCACACCATCTCCCTGTCGGTGGAGAGCACCGGCCACCAGGAGTATGTGGCGCAGATTGAGCAGTTGTCCAGCCTTCACAAGCGGGTCAACAACATTATGGGCAACGAAGCCCATTTCAGATTCCAGGACATCATCGGCATCTCTCCGGCCATGGGGGAGGCAGTGCGCATGGCCAAGATCGCCGCCCAGAACGACGCCTCGGTTTTCCTGTCCGGAGAGAGCGGCACGGGCAAGGAGCTCTTTGCCCAGGCCATACATAACGCCAGCTCCCGTCGCCGGGGGCCCTTCATCGCAGTCAACTGCGGCGCACTGCCCAAGAGCCTGATCGAGGCCGAGCTGTTCGGCTATGAGGGCGGGAGTTTCACTGGGGCCCGGCGGGACGGCTGTGCGGGCAAGTTCGAACTGGCCAACGGCGGGACGATCTTCCTGGACGAGATCGGGGATATGCCGGTGGATGTCCAGATCACCCTGCTGCGGGTGCTCCAAAACCGAGAAGTCCGCCGGATCGGGGCCTCCAAGGCGCTGAGAATCGACGTGCGGGTGATAACTGCCACCAACCGGGATTTGGAGCAGCTGGTGGACAGCAAAGTCTTCCGGGAGGATTTGTTTTACCGGATCAATGTCTTTCGGATCAATATCCCGTCTCTGCGGGAGAGGACGGGAGACGTGAGGCAGTTGGCGGGCTTCTTCCTGGCCAAGTACAGTGACATCCGTCCTGGCGGAAGGGTGGAGGGCTTCACGGCCGAGGCCCTGGCCATGATGGAGGCATACCCCTGGCCGGGGAACGTGCGCCAACTGGAGAACAGCGTGGAGCGGGCGGTCTACCTGGCCGAGGGGGAACTGGTCACCGCCGCCGAGCTCCCGCCGGAGATCCGGGCCTTCCAGGGATCGGCGCCCTCGCCGGCTGTGCCTGCGGCGGCGGGAGAGTCCCCCTCTGGGGGCGAGGGGGAGGACGAGGCGGCGCGGATCCAGGACATGCTCCACCGCACCCACGGGAACGTCATGGAGGCGGCCCGCTTGCTGGGTATCAGCCGAAGAACTTTATATCGAAAGCTCCAACGGTATCACATCGACTACAGCTCGCATCGGATCTGATATACCGTATGACACAAATGAAACTGTGACACAACTGTGCGCCATGTGCGGCTGTGTCACAGTTTTTGTCACATATGTGGCACACTCCTGTGGCGCACTGGGGCAGAGAAGTCCCGGTTTGCCTTGGTTTTTCAAGGGTTTGCGGAGGGGAAGAGTTGGCATGGCATTTGCGTGTTTATCAAAAACAAGACCGGGTGCGGTACGCAGATGACCGTCCCCGTTTGCTGGCGGAGCAGGACCCACGGGGACAAATCGAAAGAATGGGAGGCGATCACGATGAAGTATGCCGTTTTGAGCGGCAACGAGCGGTTCGAGATCCGGGAAGGAGAGCTGAAAAGCAATGGATGCGCGGTGCTCCAGGTGACCCATGTTGGCGTCTGTGGCACGGATACCTCTTACTGGCACGAGGGCGAGCGATACCGTGGGGTGGTCATCGGACACGAGTACTCAGGCGTCGTAGTGGCCCCAGGCACCAACCGGGCCCTCAAGCCGGGCGACCGGGTGGCCGGGTACACCCAAAACGTATTTCAGGAGCCCTGCGGCCACTGTGAGGCATGCCTGGCTGGCGACTGGGACCACTGCACCAACCGCAGGGTCTTCACCTGGAAGGGCGGCGAGCTGGGCCATCCCGGCGCTTACAGCCAGTACACCACCTGGTTCCCCCACAGTCTGGTCAAGCTTCCGGATAATGTGACCAACGAGGAGGGAGCCATGGCCGAGCCCTTCGCGGTGGGCCTTCATGCCATCCAGGTCAGTCAGGTGAAGCCCAACGACAGGGTGCTCATCCTGGGCGGCGGGATCATTGGCATGAGCTGCGCGGAGTGGGCCAGAACCTTCGGCGCCAGTGAGATCACCGTCTCAGAGCTCAACCCCCAGAAGCGGGAGATCATCCGGGGCTATCAGGTGGCTGACCATGTGGTGGCTGCCGACGCCCCCGACCTGGAGCAGCAGCTGCTGGATATCTCGGGGGGCGGCTATGACCTGCTGATTGACTGCGTGGGGGTGCCCAGCGCCTTCAACACCGGCTTGCGCGCCCTCAAGCCGGAGTTCTATATGCGGGCCACCGCCGTGGGCCTGCCCCATGCTCAGTTCCCTCTGGACTATGAGCGGCTGGTGCTCAAGCAGGTGCTCCTCCGTGGCAGCAAGGGCCACAACTTCGATGAATTCAAGACCGTCATCAACGCCATGGCCTCTGGCCGGATCTCCGTGAAGAAATACATCTCTCGCCGCATCAAACTGGAGGAGGTCCAGGCGGGCTTTGAGGCCATGAAGGCCGCCCGCGGCCTGAACACCAAGGTAATCATCGAGACGCAGTGACCCCGAAACGATCAAAACAAGTCTGCAAATAAAGAGGGAGGAGAATCATGGACATTATCTCCATACTGGGCCTGGTCCTGGGGCTGGCAGTCCTGATCATGATGGGCTTTAAAGGCTGGGGCATGATCCCCACATCCATCGTGGGCGCGCTGGTTGTCGTCATCACCAACCGCATGGACCTTTGGGAGGCGCTGAGCACCCACTACGGAACCTTTATGAAGAACTATGCGGGCGACTACTTCCTGATGTTTTTCCTGGGCACGCTGTTCGGCGCACTGATGGGGAGCAGCGGTGCGGCCAAATCCATCGCCTGTAAAATCGTGGATCTGATGGGCAGCAAGCGGGCCCTGCTGATTGTGGTTATCACCTCTGCCGTCCTCTCCTATGGCGGCGTCAGCTTTGCCGTGGTGGTGTTCACCCTGTACCCGATCGCCCTGGTTCTGTTCAAGGAGGGCAACGTCTCCAAGCGGCTGTTCCCTGCGGCGCTGTTCGCCGGCTGTGCCTCCTTCACCATGGTGGGCCTGCCGGGCAGCCCACAGATCCAGAATATCATGCCCACTGAGGTACTGGGAACCACGGCCTACGCTGCTCCCCTCAACGGTATCGTTGTTTCCTGCATCATCTTCGCTCTGAGCATGGTATGGCTGGAGTGGAACGACAAGCGGTTGAAGGCGGCCGGCATCGGCTTCGTCCCCGGACAAAAAGACGATCTGGAGGCCATCGATATCTCCGACCGCACCGGGATGCTGCCCTTCGGTCTGGCTGTCATTCCTATCTTATTCGTGGTGCTGTATATCTTTGTGATGCAGCAGGTGCTGAAGGACGCTGTCACCTGGAGCACCAACTACATCGTCATCCAGTCCCTGGCCCTGGGCTGCCTGCTGGCATTTGCCCTGTTCCACAAGCGGATCCACGCCTTCCGCGATTCGGTCAATGATACGGCCACCAACAGCCTGATCGCCCTGATGAACACCGCCGTGGTCACCGGCTTCGGCGGCGTAGTCCAGGGATCCCATGGCTTCGAGCTGGTCAAGGAATTCGCACTGAGCCTGGATATGAACCCACTGATCTCTGCCTGCGTGGCCACCGCCATCGTGGCTGCGGCCTGCGGCTCCTGCTCCGGCGGCCTGTCCGTGTTCCTGGCGGCCCTTGGTCCCCAGTATGTGCAGCTGTGTCAGGCGCAGGGAATCGATCCGCAGATCCTCCACCGCTCCATCACCTGGGCGGGCGCCGGCCTGGACTCCCTGCCCCACTCCGGCGGCTATGTGACGGCCAACATCTACACCGACCAGACCCCCCAAGGAGACCTATCCCTATTTCTTCGTCACTAACATCGGCCTGACGACGCTGGGCTGTGTGCTGACGGTGGCCCTGTATATGCTCTTCGGCCTGGTGTGACCAGGCGGAGAGGCTGGAGAAATCCGATCACGCTCTGAAATCGAGAAAGGAACATTGCTATGCTGGAAATGATCTGGAAGCCGACTCTGTACGGCTTCGACACCTGCAAAGAGTTTGCCGAGGCGTTCCGCCTCAACAGAGACGACCTGATCCTCAGCAACGCCTATATCTATGAGCCCTACTTCGGCTGTATGGAGAACCTGAACTGCCATGTGATCTTCCAGGAGAAGTATGGCGCCGGGGAGCCCACCGACGTGATGGTGGATGCGATCCTGGCCGACGCGGCCAAGACCAGATGTAAGCGGGTGATCGCCATCGGCGGCGGCACGGTGATCGACATCGCCAAGGTGCTGGCCGTCTCTGACGGCGAGGGGGTGGACGACCTTTATGACAAGGCCCCCGATCTGGAAAAGAAGCGGGAGCTGATCATCATCCCCACCACCTGCGGCACGGGCAGCGAGGTGACCAATATCTCCATCATGGCCCGCACCCGCATAGGAACCAAGCTTGGCCTGGTCAGCCCCGCCATGTACGCCGACTACGCGGTGCTGATCCCCCAACTGCTGGAGGGCCTGCCGTTCAAGGTGTTCGCCGCCAGCTCCATCGACGCCCTGGTCCACGCGGTGGAGTCCGCCCTGTCCCCCAAGGCCACCCCCTACACCAAGCTCTTTGGCTATAAGGCCATTGAGATGATCATCCGGGGCTATCAGACCATCGCCAAGAAGGGGCCGGAGAGCCGCTTCTCCCTGCTCAACGACTTCCTGCTGGCCTCCAACTATGCGGGCCTGGCCTTTGGCACCGCCGGCTGCGCCGCCGTCCACGCCACCAGCTACCCCCTGGGCGGCAAGTATCATGTGGCCCACGGCGAGAGCAACTACGCCATGTTTACAGGGGTGCTCAAGAACCACATGGAGCTCCGCCGGGACGGGGAGATTGCGGTCCTCAACCAGTATCTGGCCGACCTGCTGGGCTGTATGCCCGACGTGGTCTATGACGAGCTGGAGAAGCTGCTGGATCAGATCCTGCCCAAGCGGCCCCTCCACGAGTACGGCGTGACCAGGGAGGATCTGCCCGTCTTCGCCCACAGCGTGGTCACCGAGCAGGGCCGCCTGATGGCCAACAACTTCGTCCCCCTGGACGAGGCGCGGGTGCTGAAGATCTATCAGGAGCTGTTTTAAGACCGTTCCAGTCCCGGTTGCCTGTCCCCGCCTTAAAGGGCGGGGATCGCCGGGGGAATCCCTCTGGCCGGGGGAGCGGGACTGGGCGCAATGATAAAAGGAGGAGATTCTCATGGCGCTTATGAGCAAGGCAGCGATCGTGACCGGGGCAGCCCAGGGCATCGGCAAGGCCATCGCCGCGCGGCTGGTGAAGGATGGAATGCGGGTGGCCATCGTGGACATCAACCAGGAGGCCGCCGTTGCAGCCGCCGAGGAGCTGGCCGGGCAGTATGGCGCGGACACCATGGCCGTGCAGTGCGACGTCTCCCAGGAGGAACAGGTCAACATCGCCGTGCAAAAGGTGCTGGAACGGTTCGGTACGGTGGATGTGCTGGTCAACAACGCCGGCATCCTGTCCCTGAAGAAGCCCTTTGTGGAGTACACCAAGGCCGACTGGGACAAAATCTTCGGCATCAACTTCATGGGCGATGTGTTCTTTTGCAAGGCGGTGATCCCCACCATGAAGGAGAAAAAGGCCGGGCGGATCATCAACATGGCCTCCCAGTCCGCCGAGACGGGCGGTCTGGCCGCCTCGCCGATTTACGCCGCCAGCAAAGCTGCAGTCTGGTGCATGACAAAGTCCCTGGCCGGGGAGATGGGGCCCTATCAGGTGACCGTCAATGCGGTGGCCCCCGGCTACATCATGACCGAGATGACCCGCAACGCCGGTTATCGGGACGACATGGTCCCCATGAGGCGCCTGGGCACCCCCGAAGACGTGGCCGACGTGGTGGGCTTCCTGGCAAGCGAGGACAGCCGTTATGTCACTGGCATGATCGTGGATATCAACGGCGGCACGGTGATGCGCTGACTTTGTCTGAACGAGTACGGGTCATCAACTGACATTGGGAGGTAAAATATATGAGCACGAAAAAGGAACCAAAGGAGCTGGCAAAGCAGTTCTATACCGTAATGTACCGGATGCGCCGCTTCGAGGAGGAGGTCTTTGAGTTCTATAAGCGGGGCCTGATGCCAGGCCTGGCGCACCTGTATCTGGGGGAGGAGGCGGTGGCCGCCGGGGCGTGTGTCGCTCTGCGTGAGGACGACTACATCGGCTCCACCCACCGCGGCCACGGCCACCTGGTGGCCAGAGGCGCCGATCTGGACCGGATGATGGCCGAGATCCTGGGAAAAAAGACCGGCTACTCCAAGGGCAAGGGCGGCTCCATGCACATCATGGCCATGGACAAGGGCATCCTGGGCGCCAACGGCATTGTGGGCGGCGAAATCCCCATCGCCACCGGCGCGGCCTACTCCGCCAAGCTCCGGGGCACCGAGCAGGTCACCCTGGCCTTTTTCGGCGACTCCGCGTCCAACGAGGGGACCTTCCATGAGTCCATCAACATGGCCGCCGCCTGGAACCTGCCTATCGTCTATATCATCGAGAACAATCTCTTCGGCATTTCGGTGGATATCCGCCGGGTGACCAAGGAGCACGACCTCTATAAGCGGGCCGAGGGCTATGGCATTCCGGGCGAGGCTGTGGACGGCAACGACGTCTATGCGGTGTACGAGGCCGTCTCCAGGGCGGTTGAGCGGGCCCGCAAGGGCGAGGGGCCCACCCTCATCGAGTGCAAGACCTACCGCTGGCAGGGCCACCACGTGGGCGACCCCGGCGAGTACCGCGCCCCTGAAGAGCTGGCCGCATGGAAGGCCCGCGAGCCCTTGGTGGTGCTGCAGGAGAAGGGACTGCTGAGCGGCGGCGAGATTGAAGAGATCCGCGCCTCTGTGGAGAAGGAGATCGCCCAGGCCTGTAAGTTTGCCGAGGAGAGCGATTATCCCGACGTGTCCGAGGCCTACAAGGATGTGTTTGTGGATATCGCCGCATCTGTTTGATAATAAGGGAGGTTCAGATCATGAGAGAATTGATGGTGAGAGACGTCATCCGGGAGGCCCTGGACGAGGAGATGGCGCGGGATAATACCGTATTCCAGATGGGCGAGGACATCGGCGTCATCGGCGGCAACTTCAAGTGCACCGTGGGTTTGCGGGACAAGTATGGTGATCTGCGTGTAAAGGATACCCCCATCTCTGAGCAGGGGTTCGTGGGCATGGGCGTTGGCGCGGCCCTGACCGGCCTGCGCCCGGTGGTGGAGCTGATGTTCGCCGACTTCATGATGGTCTGCGGCGACCAGCTCTTCAACCAGATGGCCAAGATCACTTACATGTCCGGCGGCCAGTGCAACGTGCCCATGGTGGTGCGCCTGCCCCTGGGTGGCGGACGCTCCTCCGCGGCTCAGCACTCCCAGTCCATCCATGCCTGGGCCGCCCACATCCCCGGCGTCAAGGTGGTGGTCCCCTCCACCGCCGGCGAGTGCAAGGGGCTGCTCAAGACCGCCATCCGGGACAACGACCCCGTCATGTTCTTTGAGCACAAGATGCTCTATACCACCAAGTTCAACGATGTCCCGGAGGTGGAGGAGGATGTGTGCATCCCCTTCGGCAGGGCCCGCATCGTCGCGGAGGGCGCCGATATCACCGTGGTCACCAACTCCATGATGACCATCAAGGCGGAGAAGGCGGTCCGGCAGCTACAGAAGGAGGGCATCAGCGCCGAGCTGATCGACCTGCGCACCATCGTGCCCCTGGACACCGAGACAATCATCAGGTCGGTGAAAAAGACGGGCAAGCTGCTGATCGTAGACGAGGGCCACCTCAGCTTCGGCATCACCGGCGAGATCGCCTCCCGGATCATGCCCGACGTGTTCTATGATCTGGACGCCCCCATCCAGCGGATGGGCACCGCCGACGTGCCCCTGCCCTTCAGCCCCGCGCTGGAGTTCCCGCTGATTCCCGACGAGAAGAAGATCGCGGCCAAGATCCGCGAGATGGTGTAAGGAGGCATCGCAATGGCTGAAGTCGTCATCATGCCTAAGCTGGGCTTCAACATGGACGAGGGCCAGCTGGTCAAGTGGCACAAGCAGGTGGGCGAGACGGTAAAGAAGGGCGAGGTGCTCTTTGAGATCAACACCGACAAGACCACCATGCCCGTGGAGGCCACCGAGGACGGCACCCTCCTGAAGATCATTCTGGAGGAGGGTGCCTTCGCCGAGGTGTTTACCCCCATCGCCGTGACCGGCGCACCGGGGGAGGATCCGGATGCCGCCCTGGCTTCCGCCGGACAGGGGCAGGCCGGTGGAAGCGCGCCCGCCGCCGCTCCTTCGGCCCCTGCAGCGCCGGTGGACATGAAGTCTCTGAAACTGACACCCAAGGCCCGAAAGCTGGTCCAGGACGAGGGCATCGACCCGGCCTCCCTGACCCAGATCAAGGGCACCGGCTTCCAGGGCGGGATCACCTATAAGGACCTCAAGGCATCCCCGCTGGCCCGCAGGGTGGCCCAGCAAATGGGCGTGGATCTGGCCGCTGTCCAGGGTACCGGCGCCGCCGGCAAGATCATGAAGGCAGACGTGGAGGCCGCGGCCGCCAAGGCCGCGCCTGCCTCCGCCGGGTCGGACACCCGACAGGTGGCCTCCGCCGTTCCCTACAAGGGTGTGCGCAGGATCATCGGCGAGAAGCTGGCCCAGTCCAAATTCACTGCGCCCCACCTGTACTTTACCGACGCGGTGGACACCACCGAGCTGGCCGCCTTCCGCAAGCGGCTCAACGAGACCAGCGAGGTAAAGATCGCCGTCTCCGACCTGCTGACCATGGCGGCCTGCAAGGCCCTGAAGAAATTCCCCGGCATCAATGTCACCCTGAAGGACGACCAGGTCGTCACCTACAAGTCCATCAACGTGGGCACTGCCGTGGCTGGTGACAACGGCTTGGTCGTCCCGGTGATTAAGAATGTGCAGAACAAGACTCTCACCGACGTGGCACGGGAGAGCAAGGATCTGGTGGCCAGAGCCAGGGAAGGCCGGCTGGCCCCGGAGGAGTACAGCGAGGGTACCTTCTCCATTTCCAATCTGGGGATGTTCGGCATCGGCAACTTCACCGCGATCATCAACGCGCCCGAATCGGCGATCCTGTCGGTCAGTTCCGTGCGCAAGACCCCCGTTGTGGTCACCGGCGAGAACGGAGAGGACGCCATCGCCATCCGGCCCATGATGAACATACAGATGTCTGTGGATCACCGGGTCATTGACGGTCTGCTGGCCTCCCAGTTCGTGGAGTATATGAAGCAGCTGCTGGAGCATCCTATCCAGATTCTGATGTGAGTGGAGGAGTGTCATGGCAGAGATCATCATCATGCCCAAGCTGGGCTTCAATATGGACGAGGGCCAGTTGGTCAAGTGGCACAGGCGGGTGGGTGAAACGGTAAAGAAGGGCGAGGTGCTCTTTGAGATTAACACCGACAAGACCACCATGCCCGTAGAGGCTACAGCGGACGGCACCGTCCTCCAGCTCATGCTGGAGGAGGGAGCTTTCGCCGAGGTGTTCACCCCCATCGCCGTGATCGGCGCTCCGGGGGAGGACCCCAATGCCTGTCTCTTATACACATCTCCGAGCCCACGAGACACTCGCTAATCTC
>OWJQ01000448.1_pt1 | contig 25615 bp, 16 predicted proteins | sample 1732711 | NCBI WGS metagenome assembly OWJQ01 (sample SAMN05065745, study PRJEB22554) | human gut metagenome | biome: ENVO:2100002; feature: ENVO:00000062; material: ENVO:00002003 | host: Homo sapiens | place: USA | reverse complement strand
CGAGATTAGCGAGTGTCTCGTGGGCTCGGAGATGTGTATAAGAGACAGCTCTTCGGCGGTGTTTTCGTGGGTTCGTGGCGCAAGGTCAACCCCATCCTGCTGATCGTCCTCTCGGCCGGGGCGGGAATCTTGATTTATTACGTATTCTAATCCGACACACCATGAAGAAATCCTTAAAAAACCGGTTTAAAAAGTGGAATATCGGCGACTATGTCCGCCAATTCTCGATCGTTACGGGCGGCGTGCTGCTGACGCTGTGGCTGACGGCCAAAATCGCCGACTCGGCAAAACAGAGGGAGGTGCGGCAGGCCATGCAGCTCGTTGCGCTCGAACTGCGCGACAACCTGCAAGTTATACAGGATTACAAATGGATGTACAACGACGAGAAACGGGTCGCATACCGCCTGAAGGAGCATGATTTCTCGCTCGACGGCCTTCCCGCCGATACGGTAGCTTACTATACCCGGCGGATCACCGGCAGCATGGGAAAACCCTACCGCTTCCTGACCGACGCGCTGGAGATGTTCAAGACGACGGGCATCGCGTCCGACATCGCCGACAAACAGGTCGTCATCGACCTTCTGCGCTGCTACAACGAACTCGGGGCATTCGACAACTCGATGAATATCTACTACGACCAGCGCATGAAAGCCATCCTGCCCGAACAGATGGGGGAAACCTTGTGGTCTGCGGATACGAATATCGACAAGGCATTCGGCAAAATGCTCGCCAGCAAAAAGGTGCGGAACTGGCTCGGTATGATTCCGAGGGCTTTCGACTCACGCTACTTCGAGACGAATGAAGAAAAGCTCGAAACAATGATTGCCGAGCTGGAAAAACGCTACCAGTAGATCAAGTGTCCGCGGATCGGTCAAAAGCCCCGCGATCAGTCCTACCGGCGGTGTAAAGATCACGCCGACGAGGAGTGCTCAATCGCCGTAGTCGTCCCGGTGGGCATACCCGACCGGTTCTTCCACTTCGGTGGAAGAACCTTCTTTGAGGAATATCCCGGAATCGAAGCGCCGGGCGGCCTGATGCAGGGGTATGGACATCTCCGTTCCGGTTTTCACAGGGCCAGCAGCATGGCCCCGCCCGTCAGCGCCAGCAGCAGGAACGCGGCGAAGAACAACAGCCCCAGAATGGCGACGACGGTTCCGACACAACCCCATCGCTGCCCTCCGCCGGGCAGCGGATCGGTCAGCAGGGCGACGATCAGCCCGACGAGCGGCGTGAAGATCAGGCTTATCAGAAACGCCCAGCCGAAGCCGATACGGCGGTGGCTGCCGATGATGCCCACCAGCACGGCGAGGAAACAGCCGCTCAAAATTCCGAATATCACTGCAAGAATACTCATATCACGTGTTTTAAGGTTGATAGAATCCGTCTAAACTCACGGGCGCAGAACCGAAAGGAAAAAGGAACGAAGCCTCCGGGAGCTCCTAAAACCGGCGGGCCTCCGCAGGGCGGAGCTGCGGCCTGCCAACTTGCCCCGGCAAGTTGAAACCGATTTCTTATGCCCTTTTCGGCCGCTGCAATTTCGCAGTCTGCAACTGCCGTTCTGCGCTCGTATTCATAGAACCGGCGTCTTACGCCTGCGCCGCGGAACGCGACACGGGATTCCGACTTGAGGACGGCTGCCAAAAACACAGCGCATCCCCCGCGCCCCCCCGCAAACCCTACCGCGTAAACCGGTAATAGGTTCCCAACGGCAGCTGCTTGCCGGCCCGGTCGGTGAAACACAGCTCGCCCCACTGCTCCTCGCGCGGCGCGCCGAACGCCTGCCTCACAGCCGTGCGTGCCAGCGTCGACGAGAGGCCCATCGAGTAGAGGTTCAGCACCAGAAACGCCCCCCGGGGTTCGAGCAGCTGCGCGCAGCACTCCAGCATCTCGCCGATGTTGTCCTCCAGAATCCACCGCTCGCCGCCGGCCCCGCGCCCGTAAGCCGGGGGATCGAGGATGATCCCGCGGTAAAGGCTCCCGCGGCGCACTTCGCGCCGGACGAATTTCAGCGCATCCTCGACGATCCACCGCACGCCCTCCAGGCCGCTCAACTCCATGTTCTCGCGCGACCAGGTCACCACCTGCCTGACCGAATCGACGTGCGTCACCTCGGCCCCGGCGGCCCGCGCCGCGAGCGTCGCCCCGCCCGTATAGGCGAAGAGGTTCAGCACCTTGGGGGCGCCACCTCGCGCAACGCCCGAACCGACAGCCGCAACACGCTCGCCATCAGTAGGTCCGTCTCCGGCCAAAGCCCGGCAGTTGTCGTAGATGAAATTCCAGTTGGCGGCCTGCTCGGGGAAGATGCCCACATGCTTGAACGACGTAAGCCCCAGCCGCATGCGCAGCCGCATCCGCTTATAGGCATACTCCACCACCCAGCGGTCGGGCATTCCGGGCGCGAGACGCCATTCGCCCCGCTCGTCGCTGCGCGCATCGCGCCGAAACGAAGCGTCGGCCATGCGCCGCCACTCCTCTTCGGCGAGCGAGCGCCTCCAGATGGCCTGCGGCTCGGGACGGCGCGTCACATAACGCCCGAAGCGTTCCAGTTTCTCGAAATCCCCCGTGTCGAGGAGTTCATAATCCCCGAAATCGGGCGTCAGCTGTTCCTGCATACATTATTTTATAAATAGTTACACACCTTCCGGCTCCCGCTTTTCAAGCGGATCGACCAGCGACATTTCGCAGGCCTCGCAGTCGAACGCCAGCCGGTAACGGTAGGCGCCGTGTTCCAGAAACAGGTCGCCGCGCAGCCGCGGATGCTCCCGAAGGCATTCGCCGATCTCGCGGCGGATACAGTAGGCCGAACGCAAGACCACATGCCCGGCGGTCGTCGACGCGAGGTCCAGCCCCCGTTCGATCTGCCGCACCCCGTGGTCGCGGTAGAACGCCTCGGCCAGCCGGTTGGTGACGTTCTCCTCGGCCGCAAGCCGTTCCGACGGATATTTCGCGGCGGGATTCTCGGGCAGAATGCGGTGTTCCGGCCGCCGTTCGCGGCGCGCTCCGGCAAGTGCCGCCAACGCTTCGCGGCGCAGTTCCGCAGCCAGCGACGCCGGCACGAACCACTCCGCGCCCCGCACTTCGGCTTCGCGGACCGCGAAGATCGTGTCGCCCGACTTCATCGCCTGCGCACGCAGTGCGGCGGCATTGGCGTCGGGATTCTTCGCCGGGTCGAGCCGCACGGCCCGCACGGCCGAGGCCGCAACGCCCTCGCAATCCGTATAAGTAAGTTTCAGCCCTTCGGCCGTCGCCTCCGCCGCGGCCTTCGCCGGAATCACCCGCCGCGTGCGGCTGCGCTCCACGGCCAGCGTGAAACGGCGGTCGAAATTGCGGCGGACCTCCGCCCCGGGCGTGATCCCCTCCATGCGATTGGGCGTGATGCGGCGACCCTCCACGGCGTTGACGTTGGTCCCGGTCACGCCGCGCGGCGTCAGGAAACAGATGCCGTCGCCCGGCGCAAGATCGTGCGCACCGTCGAGCGTGAACGTGCCGCCCGAAACGCCCGCCACGCGGCCCACCCGTTCGCCGACCGCCTTCGGGGTGTCGAACGACGCCCCTCCGGCGCGCTTTCCGTCCAGAAAATAGTCGGACTCCCCGCGTGTAAAACTCTTCGACGGGTCGGGCGTGAAATCCGGGACGCTCTCGCCGACGGACGACCGCACCAGCCCCGGCCGCAGGGCCAGCGCCTCGTCCACCGCCCGGCGGTAGTGGGCCACAACGTTCCGGATATAAGCGAGATCCTTGAGCCGACCTTCTATCTTGAATGAAGTGACGCCCGCATCCAGCAGATCGCCAATGCGTTGCGAAAGATTCATGTCGCGCACCGACAGCAGATGCTTCCCGGCAATCCAGGTCCGGCCCTTTCCGTCGGTGAGGTCCCACGTCAGGCGGCAGGGCTGGCTGCACACCCCGCGATTGCCGCTGCGCGCGGACATCGACCGCGAGAGAAAACAGCGGCCGCTGTACCCCACGCAGACCGCCCCGTGGACGAAGCATTCGACCTCGGCCGCGGTGGCGGCGCAGATGGCCCGGATCTCCTCCAGCGTGAGGTTGCGTTCGAGAATCACCCGCGCAAACCCCGCCTCGCCCAAGAACCGCGCCCCCTCGGGCGTGCGGTTCGAAACCTGCGTCGAGGCGTGCAGCTCCACCGGAAGGTCCATCCGCCGCAGAGCCATGTCCTGCACGATCAGCGCATCGACGCCCGCGTCGATCAGGCTGCGGGCCTGCCGTTCGGCGGCCTCCAGTTCGTCGTCCCACACGAGCGTGTTGAGCGTGGCGTGGACCCGCACTCCGAAACGGTGGGCATACTCCACGACCCGGGCGATCTCCTCCGCGGAGTTCCCCGCGGCCTGCCGCGCGCCGAACCGCGCGCCGCCGATATAGACCGCATCGGCGCCGTAGTCCACGGCGGCCGCGGCCGCAGCGTAATCTTTGGCAGGAGCTAACAGTTCGACGAGTTTCATTTTTTTCTTTTTGCAAAAGTAACAAAAAGCGGTCAATATCGGGACGTCGCGGACGGAAAATCGCGGGAACCGCCGCCGGGACGGACATTATCAATTATCATTCAACAGCTTACGCCCCAAATGGTCAATATATAACAAATACACTTCTTTTTCACCGGACCGGAAATATCCCTGCGATGACAATATCCGACAAACAAAACAGTTGCAGCCGCAAAACGGCTGTCATTCTTCAAAATCATTAAAAATCAACCTTATACACACGCATAACACCGAAAAACAAACAATAAGAAAAGACTTTTACGACAATATTTTCAGGATTTCCAGAAAGCATTCGGGCAAATTTTCGTATATTGTGCCGCAAATAAACAAGTCCAAAAATTTCACACGATGCAATTTTCAGCAAATACGGTTCTCCGGAAACGGGATACCGTACCCATTCATTTTTTATTCCTAATCCAATTTTTATGAGAAGATGCTTTACGCTATTGACGGTTCTCGTCCTCTGCGCCTCAAGCGGCTGCGACGACAAGAACAAAGAGGAGGTCGCGGATGTGATCGTCCTCTCGCGAAGTAGTGTCGCGTTCGCCCAGAAAGGCGGAACGACCACCGTCGCGGTAGCCACGCCCTCCGACTGGAAGGTGAGCTGTCCGGACGATTGGGTGACGCTGGCCTCCGAAGAGGGCCTGCTGACCATCTCCGCGGCAAGCAATACGACCGACAATGTCCGCAACTCGAAAATCACCGTGGAAACGGCCGGCGACAAACAGGAAATCGCCGTTCACCAGGCATTCTCGTGGGAAACGGTCCTGCTGTCCACCACCGCTTCGGAGGAAATTTCGCTGGATTCCGAAGGTGAGAGCGTTCTCTTCACCGTGGTCTCCAACGGCCAGTGGAGCGTCACGAGCGACGCCGACTGGGTTTCGGTCGAAAGCGACCCGGTCAGCGGAACGGTACGCGTCGGCGCCCCGCGCAATCCCGACGCCCACCGCAATGCGACGCTCACCGTCCGGGCGACCAAAGGCTCCGCTACGGAATCCTGCAAAGTGACCGTTTCGCAAATCTCACGCGAGGAAAACCCCTACTACCAAATGCTGGGATATTACGGACTTCATGCGGAAAACTGGTATTACGGCCGTGAACCGATCGGCGTGAGCGGCACGGGTACGTTCTGCACCGTCGAAGAGAAAGAGTACCGCAAGAGTTTCTACATCAAGAACCTGTTCCTGACGGGCACGGTCGTGGAAGCCACCTATGACAAAAACACCCAAACCATGTCGATCGAACTGGGCAGGCTCTGCTACACCCGCGAGATCTCCCCGACGGTCTCCCGCTTCCACTACCTGTACTCGATCAACATGCAGGGCGGAGGTTTCCACAACGGCATGCTGACCGGCAGGCTGGGAGAGGGCTACAACGACGACGCGGACGAAACCCGCAAGGCGATCCTCCTGAACGGTTTCGAATCGCCGTACACCACGCTGGGCATCATCGGATATCAGGAGCAGCAGTGGCTGTCGTTCGGCGACCTCTACTACGCCACCGGCACGATGTACCTCGTGGACTGGGACATTCCGGCCGACAGCGGCACGGCTTCGACCTCCGTCACCCGGGCCGCCGACGGCATCGCACCCTCGGGCAGCACCTTTCCCGTATCGAAACATTAAACCGCAGCACACATGAAAAAATTATATGCACTGACAGCTTTACTGCTCGGCATGACGGGGTGCTCCGAAGAGACGATCACCTACACCAATCCCGTCCCGGGCGACGAACCGTCCGGCATTGCGGCCGAACTGGGCATCTCGTCGAAAAACACATGGTTCGCCGCTGAAGACGAACGCAACGCCTCGATCGGCTTCAAGAGCCTGGGCGGAGAGGTCGTCGTGGACATCCAGACCAACACGACGTGGAAATACGACGCCGTCAACGCCGGCTGGCTGACCATCGAGAAAGACGACGTCGCCGACCAACTCGTCCTGAACTGCGAGGGCAACAAGGTCGAGGAGCAGCAGCAGGCTACGATCACCATTACCGCCGGCGACAAGACCGCGACCATCTCCGCCACGCAGAACGCGTACGGCACGCTCGAAATCGCCGCATCGAAAAACAATTTCCAGATTCCCGCCGTCGGCGAACTGACCGCCGAATTCGAAGTGCAGTCGACCGACGAAGACTGGATCTTCGAAACCAAAGACTGCCCGTGGCTGCTTCTCGAACAGCAGGGCGACAAAGTCACGATGACGCTCGACCCCAACGAGGAGATCGAGGACCGCGAAACGACCTTCGTGCTGATTGCCGGCGAGGGGGGGGGTAATCCCGTCTCTGAAACGATCCGCGTCACGCAGGACCGCGCCGTCTACGTCAACGTTTCGCTAAAAACCATTCCCCTCTCGCCCACTCCCACCGAATCCGACAAAAAAGAGTTGGGAATCAGATCCAACTACGACTGGGAGTACACGCTTTCCGAAAATTCCGACTGGCTCTCCGCCACGAAAACCGAGCAGGGACTTACAATCACCGCAGAGACCAATTCGAGCGGATCGTCCCGCACCGCAACCATCACCGTATCGGCCGGCGACGGCAAACAGAACCAGACCGAACAGGTCGTCACCGTCTCCCAGACCGGTCTGGACCTCGACGCCTTCATCCTCGGAATCGACATCACCTCGTCGAGCCTGAAGACCTATCTGCCGTTCGACAAGGCCATCGACGCCACCATCGACTGGGGCGACGGCAGCATCGAGGAGAACGTCACCTCCGCCTACCCCTCGCACACCTACACCGACCCGGGCTACTACATCGTCTCGGTCAAGGGCAACGTGACGTCGCTCAACTCCTACGACATCCCCGACTACGGACTGGGCAACCAGTTCAAGGAGGTTTACAACTGGGGCCGCACGGGGCTGACCTCGATGGCGCGCGCATTCCAGAACTGCCGCGAGCTGAAACGGATTCCCTCCGACAACACCGAAGCCTTCGCCAAGGTCACCACCTTCCACTATGCATTCACCGACTGCCGCGTCCTCGAAGCCGTTCCCGACGGGCTGTTCGACCATGCAACCGAGGCGGAAACCTTCGCCTACTGCTTCCAGAACTGCAACATGGTCACCGAAGTGCCCGCCGACCTGCTTTACAACTGCACGAAGATCACCTCGGTAGGTTCGCTCTTCTCCGGCACGGCGATCACCCAGATCGACGAGGATTTCTTCTCTCGCAACACGGAGCTGACCGACTGTTCGATCATCTTCTCGAACGGCAAACTGAAGACGGTTCCCGAAAAACTCTTCGCCAACAACAAGAAGGTGACGACCTTCAACTCGCTGTTCGCCAACACCGAGTCGTTCGAATCCGTCCCGGCCGGCCTGTTCGCCAACAACCCCGAGGTCGACTCGTTCCGCATGCTCTTCTCGGGAACAAGCCTGAAATCCGTCCCGGCCGGCTTGTTCGCCAACAACCACAAGGTCACCAATTTCCAGAGCGCATTCAGCAAAACGGCCATCCAGAGCGTTCCCGCCGACCTGTTCGCAGGCTGCGACAAGGTGACGACCTTTATGAGCTGTTTCACCGGATGCAGCGAACTGCAAAGCGTCCCGGCCGAGCTGTTCAAAAGCAGCGGAGCCTTCACGACCGTGACGAAGACCGCCTTCAACAACATCTTCAAGGACTGCACCTCGCTGACCGAAGTGCCCGCAGGGCTGTTCGACGGCTTTACCCTGGTCACCGCCTTCAACGACGCCTTCAACGGCTGCGCGTCGCTCACGACGCTCCCCGCAGGGCTGTTCGCCACCAATACGGCGGTCACCTCGTTCACCAATGTCTTCAAAGGCTGCACCTCGCTCAAAAGCATCCCCGAAGGCGTCCTCGGCGGACTTTCCAAAGTCACCTCGTTCTCGGGCCTGTTCGCAGGCTGTACGGGGCTTGAAGAGATCGGCGCCAACATCATCTCCGGCTGCGCCGCCTGCAAGAATATCTCCTCGATGTTCAAGGACTGCGACAACCTGAAAACCGTTTCCGCGGAGGCTTTCGCCGGCGCACCCGCGATCACCAGCATCGGCAGCCTGTTCGAAAACTGCACGCTGCTCGAAAGCGTTCCGGAGGATATTTTCGCCGGGATGCCGAATCTGGCGACCGCCACCAGCGTATTCGCGGCGTCGGGACTGAAAACGGCTCCCGCCGGTCTGTTCAGCCGCAATCCCTCTGTCACGACCTTCGGCAAGGTGTTCCAGAACTGCGCCGCACTGACGACGCTGCCCGACGGACTGTTCGCCGGCAACCCGAAAGTGACGACCTATTCCAACGCCCTGGAGAACTGCACGGCCCTCGAATCGGTCGGCCTCCTCTTCGGGAAGAGCACGGCCTCGGCCAAATGCGACCGCCTCTTCGCAGGGGCCACGGCACTGAAGAGCGTGCCCGCCGGAATCTTCGACGGACTGACCGGGGCGACGGCCTTCAACAACACGTTCTCCGAATGCTCCGCCCTGGAGACGATTCCGGCAGGGCTCTTCGCCAAGAACGTCAACGCGACCACCGTGGCCCAGTGCTTCCTGAACTGCACCCGCCTCACGATGGTTCCCTCGCGCCTGTTCGAAGCCAACACCAAGACGAAGACCCTGACGGAGATGTTCTCCGGCTGCTCGGGAATCGAAAGCATCGCGCCGGACGCCTTCACGGGACTGAACGGCACGTCGCTCAATTTCCAGAAGGCATTCCTCAACTGTACCTCACTCCGGGAGATCCCCGACGGGCTGCTGAAAACCACGCAGATTTCAACCTACACCAGCCTGTTCGCCGACTGCACGGGACTGGTCCGCGTCGGGTCGGAGGTGTTCAACTGCGCTTCGGCCACCATGTTCAATTCGGTCTTCGACGGTTGTACGTCGCTCGAAGAGGTCGGCAAGAACATGCTGGTCAGCCCCGTCAAACTGACCAGCGTCGCGAATCTCTTCCGCGATTGCGGGATGCTCAGGAGCGTTCCGGTGAGCCTGTTCGACGAAGCCGTGAAGCTCAAGACGCTGACTTCGACCTTCCAGGGCTGCGCGTCGCTCGAAGGCGAATCGCCCTACACGGTCGTCGACGGCGTGAAATACCACCTGTACGACCGCACGGCGGAGAATGCCGCCGCCTCGGGACTCACCGCGATCACCGCCGCCAAGAGCAGTTTCGCGGGATGTACGAAACTCTCGGACTACGACAAGATCCCCACCACGTGGAAGGAATAGACGAACACAAAACGATCCCGAACATGAAAAATACGATAATATGCAGCATCGCAGTGCTGTCGGCCGCACTGCTGGCAGCCTGCACCGAAACCACCCGGATATGGCCGGAGGAGGGCGAAAGCAAGGCCTACGTGGAGGTGTCGAGCCAAAAAGTGATCTTCGACGCCGACGGAGGCAACGCCGTGATCACCGTGGCGACGAACGCCGACGGCTGGGACTACGCCGCCGAAGGCGACTGGTTCACCGTCGCCCGGCAGGACGGCAACGCCCTGCTGGTCGAGACCCTGATCAACGCCGGAGCCGAAACCCTGACGGGCAAACTCACGGTCAGCGCCGAGAAGAACGGGGAGACCGTTTCGCAGGAGGTCGCGCTCGTACAGCGCGCCGAACGGAGCGTCAACCTGAGCGCCGAAGGCACGGCCAACTGCTACATCGCCCGGACCGGCGGCGTCTACAAATTCGACGCATCGGTCAAGGGCAACGGCGGCGGCGACGGAGTCAGCGACTACATCGCCAACTACGGACTCGCCATCGAGGACGGCGCCTTCGCCGAACTGCTCTGGGAATCGCGCCACGACGGCGACAAGACCATGTCGCGCGAAATCATCGACGGCGCGCCGATCTACCGGGGCGGCTACGTGACCTTCTCGACGGGGCGTTCGGAGGGCAACGCCGTGATCGCCGTGAAGGACATCAAAGGCAACATCGTCTGGAGCTGGCACATCTGGGTCTGCAACGACGAAATCACGGCGCACGACCACATCGACTCGGAAGGCAAAGTCGCCGCCGTGATCATGGACCGCAACCTCGGAGCGCTGAACAACACCCCGATGGACGTGGGCAACCGAGGCATGTTCTACGAGTGGGGCCGCAAGGACCCCTTCACGCCTTCGCGATCGCCCTACCACGCGGATACCGACGGCAACAACGTCCCGGCCTACAACGAACCGAACACCGCGATCGGCGACGGAACGGGAACATGGGTCTACAACGCGCAGGCCGCCGTGCTCGCCACGCCGCCGGCCAACATTCCCAATTCGATCCTGAACCCGATGACCTACCTGCAATCGCCGTACAACGGCCACGCCGACTGGTACTGCACGGGAACAGACCCGAAGGCCACGCATCCGGGGCTGTGGGGTCCCGAGAAGACCATTTTCGACCCCTGCCCTCCGGGCTACAAGGTCCCGGGACCCGATCTCTGGGGCATTCCCGCTGGAAACAACTCGATCACCAACGGCGGCGCCGCGGCGGATTACGACGAAACCGGCGTCAGCGTCAAATGGGACTGGAACGCCTACGAAGACTGCGGGCGCCGCTGGAAAAACACCGGCGACTACTACCCGATGGCCGGCAACATCTACTACACGGACTACATCTCGGTGAGCATCTGCAACTACACGGGCGGCATGGCATTCTACTGGACCGCCCAGGCGACTCCCGATGCGACGAAGTCATCGGCCTACTTCGTGAACTTCAACCCCAACTGGTGCAATTACAGGCTCGGCGCGCACGACTGTTCCGCACAGATACGCTGCATCCGGGAATAACACTAAAAACTGATCGTCTATGAAATATCCATTCAAATCGCTTCTCCTGGCGGCAACCGTCCTCGCGGCGGCATCGTGCGCCAAGGACGACACGCAGAGCGGCGGCGAAGAGACCGCGGGTCCCGTCATCGTCAACGCCTCCCCGGCGGCCATCGGCGGCGAGATCATCCTCAAACTGAAGACCGAGGCCTCCGGCATCGTGGAAAAGAGCCGCGCGCAGGGCGTTTCAAAAGGCAGCGGCATCGACGAGATCGACCGCATCCTCAACACGGTGAACACCGTACGTTTCGAACGGCTCTTCCCGGACGGCGGGCGTTTCGAAGAACGCACCCGCAGGGAAGGCCTGCACCTCTGGTATTACGCCAAATACGACCCGTCGGTCCCGACGAGCGAGATGGCCAGCCTGCTCTCTTCGTGCAAGGACATCGAAATCATCGAATACTCGCTGGCCGCCGAAACTTCGGACCACCGCCGCGCGGCATCTCCCGCCGCCGGGGCGCAGAGCGTCACCCGCGCCATCGCAGACGAGGTGCGCAACGTCCCCTTCCCGTTCAACGAGAGCGAACGCTCGCAGCAGATGCAATGGCACTACAACAACACGGGAAACATCTTCGCGCAGACGAGCCAGCTGGGCGCCGACGCCAACGTATACGCTGCCTGGCAGCTCTCGACGGGCAATCCCGACGTGATCGTCGCCGTCGTGGACCAGGGCGTCAAGTACGACCACGAAGACCTGGCCGCCAACATGTGGGTCAACGAGGCCGAACTGAACGGCACGCCGGGCGTCGACGACGACGGCAACGGCTATGTGGATGACATTTACGGCTACAACTTCACCAAAGAGACCGGCGAACTGGATTTCTCGGCCGAACTGATGCACGGCACGCACGTCGCCGGCACGATCGCCGCCGTGAACAACAACGGCGTGGGCGTCTGCGGCATCGCAGGCGGCTCGGGCAGGGGCGACGGCGTGAAGATCATGTCGTGCGAGATTCTCGGCAAGTCGGAGTCCGGATCGTCGGGCGCCGGACTGGCCGGACAGATCCGCGCCATCAAGTACGCCGCCGACAACGGCGCCGTGATCTGCCAGAACAGCTGGGGATACACCGCCGGAACCATCTCCGTGACCGACTGGACACGCGGTTCCTACTCGGCGCTCTCGCGTGCCATGGAGTACTTCAACAAATATGCGGGACTGGACGAAAACGGCAACCAGACAGGCCCGATGGCCGGCGGCATCGTCCTCTTCGCCGCGGGCAACGACGCTTCGAGCGAGGTCTGCTATCCCGCCGCCGACGCCAACGCGATCAGCGTGGGCGCAACCGCGTTCACGGGCGCCCCGGCCTACTACACCAACTACGGCACATGGGTCCAGATCTCGGCCCCGGGCGGCGACCAGATGCTGAGCAACGCCTACGGCGGCGTTTACAGCACGAGCGTGGCCGCCGACGGCTCTTCGGGCTACGAAGGCAGCCAGGGGACCTCGATGGCCTGCCCCCACGTGTCGGGAGCCTGCGCGCTGGCCGTCAGCTATTACTACGGTGCTGAAAAACGCAAGGGCCTTACGGGCGAAATGCTCCGGCAGGCGCTGTTGAGCAGCACCCAGTCCGTCGACCGCTACTGCACCGGCAAATACCAGCAGTATCTGGGCAACATGGGCATCGGCAGCCTCGACACCTACAAGCTGCTGCGGAACATCGCCAAGATCGACGGCATCCCGGCGCAGCGGGTCGGCGTGGGCGACACCGTCAGCATCGACCTGAGCAACCACTTCACCGCCACCAATGTCCTGGGGTACACCGTTTCCGTTCCCGACCTCGTGAAGATCGAACTTCGGGGCGGAGTGATGAAGCTCACCGGCCTCAAGAAAGGCCGGACGACGATCATCGTCTCGGACGGCGCGGCCATTCGCAAACCGATCGAGGTAACCGTCGAATGACACATTCACTAACGCAAAAGAGAATCAAACCTATGAAAACCTTTTATAAATACGCGGCATTCGCGGCGGCGGCCCTCGCGGGACTGTGCGCCTGCTCGTCGGACGACGACGCGGCGGAGACCGGCTCCGGCCTGCAACCCGTCGCACAGCCGCAGATCATCGTCAGCGACCTGACGACCACCGGATTCACCCTCCGCTGGGAAGCCGTCGACGACGCAGGGTCCTACGTCTACACGTTCGACGGCGGGAGCGAGACCTCGACGACCGGCTGCCGGCTGGAATTCAACAGTCTGGAACGGCAGAAAGAGTATGTCGTGGCGGTCAAGGCCTGCCCCCGGGACCCGGCCGAATACACCGAATCCCCCTTCACCTACATCCACGTGCTGACCGACGATCTGGAGCAGCTTCCCCAGCCGAAGATCACGCTCGGCAGCGCCTATGCGTCGAAAACCGTCATCTCCTGGACCGAAGTGCCCGAAGCGGAACTCTACGAGTTCTCGGTCGACGGCGGGGAGGTGTCGACCACCCGAAACCGTACGGTCATCCTGTCGAAACTCGACAAGGGCCGCACCTACTCCTTCTCGGTGCGCGCCATGACGTCCGACGCCACGCGCTTCACCAACTCGGAAGCCGCACAGCTCTCGTTCGTCACCTCGGACGCCGACGTTCCGCCGCTGGTCATCGCCCCGACGACGATCATCTCCGACGCCGTGGCATTCGACATCTACGCCTCCAGCGACGAAACCTACTATTATGAAATTCTCCCGGCCACGACCTTCGCCAAGTATTCGCCCGAAGAGCTGATGAACGCCTTCCAGACCTATATCGTCGAATTCGCCAAAAAGCAGGGCATCAGCCTCCAGCTGGCCATGGCCTCGATGCTCAAGTCGGGAACCCAGAGCCTCCAGATGACGGGACTCACCCCCGAGTTGAGCTACGTGATCTTCGCCTTCGGCATGGACCTGCGAGGCAACATCACCTCGAACCTCTCCTCCACGCAGTTCAAGACCACGGCCGACGGCTACTCCGCCGGTCCGAACTACGGCGGCAGCGACTGGTTCACGCAGCGGTTCTACATCACCAACGCCTACCTCGCCCTGACGGGTTACGGCTGGACCAACTCCGTGTGGACCCACTGGAAGGGAGACGACGTGACGGACGTCCGCTACCGTACGCTGACGACCAAGCTCTTCAATCAGGTCTTCTCCGATCCCTACGACCGACAGGCCATCGCCGCATTCCTGAAAGACCCCAATTACGGAGTCCAGTTCAACCCCGAGCTGCTCTCGGCGACGGTAAACAGCGCCGACGGTTACAACGGACTTACGGAAGGAGTCAGCGCCGGCACGTCCTACACGCTGCTCACGCTGGCCACCTCGTCGAGCGGCGCCGAAACGGTCTGCGTCAACTCCGTCACCACGAAGACCAGCACGGCCGCAGCCGCGTGGTTCGCAGCCGCAGCCTCGACCAACGCCAACTACGGCCCGACGCACAACACCGTGGCCGGCGTCATGAAGGGCATCGACATCGCAACGGTGCGTTACGCGATTTTCAAACAGAGCGCCCTGGCGAACGTCAGCACGGACAACTATCCGGCCGTGATCGAAGAGTTCGGACACGACCTCAAGGAGGAGTACCTCCCCTACATCAACGGAAACGGCTTTGCCATCCTCTTCACCGGGGAGAGCGGCGTAACGCCCGAAACCACGTACGTCTTCATGGCGACGGCGACCAACACGGTCGGCGACAAAGTCACCAAATGGGGTTCGGCGACCACCAGCGCGGCTCCGGACGCCGCCCGGGCGAAGGCGCAGGCCGCAACCCGAACGGACGAACCGCTCCGGTCGCCCGCCGGGAAACCCATCGCCAACCCCGAGAAGTTCATCTACCCGATGGAGAGCGTCCAGCTGCCCGCCGGAGCGAAACCCGAAGGCGACCTCTGGACCATCATTCACAACACGCACAACATCAAATAAGAGTACATCTATGAACAAGATAGCAGCAATTCTCTGGTGCATCCTGTCGCTGGCATGGACGACGGCCTCCTGGGCGCAGAACGTCGCCGTCAGCGGCAAAGTCACCGGAGCCAACGGCGAAGCCATCATCGGCGCGAACGTTCTCGTGGAGGGCACTACGCAGGGCATCACGACGAACGTCGACGGAGACTACACCCTGACGAACGTCCCGGCCAACGCCACGCTCGTCGTCTCCTACCTGGGCTACAAGACCGAGAAAATCCCTGTCGGCAACAAGACCCGCATCGACGTCACGCTCCGGGAGGACACCGCCGAGATCGAAGGCGTGATGGTCGTGGCCTACGGTACGGCCAAGAAGGAGTCGTTCACCGGTTCGGCCGCCGTCGTCAAAGGCGGCGAACTCCAGAAGCGCGTCGTGGGCAACGTCACCAAATCGTTCGAAGGAACCGTAGCCGGCGTGCAGGTCGCCTCCGGCGGCGGCCAGCCGGGCGAGGCGGCATCGGTCATCATCCGCGGCATCGGGTCGGTGAACGCCTCGGCGACACCGCTATACGTGGTCGACGGCATCCCCTTCGACGGGTCGCTCAGCGCGATCAACCCCGCGGACATCGAGACGATGACCGTGCTCAAGGACGCATCGGCAGGTGCGCTCTACGGCGCCCGCGGAGCCAACGGCGTCATCGTCATCACGACCAAGAAGGGCAAGAAGGACAAAATCCGCATTTCGTACAAGGGCAACGTCGGAATCGCCTCGCGCGCCATCCCCCGCTACGACCTGGTCGACATGAAAGATTACGTCGAGATGAGCTACGAAGCGCTGCGCAACAGCGCCCAATACGGCACGGGCATGGATTTCGAGGGCGCGAGCCGCTACGCCGCCGCCAACCTCGGCCAGCAGATCGGCGGACTGAAGAATCCCGAATACTACAACCCGTACAAGAACTACACGTGGGAGACGCTGATCGACCAGTCGACGGGCAAGATCCGTTCGGATGCCAAAGCTGCATGGAACGAGAACTGGCTGGACGAAATCAGCGACAATTCGGCCATACGCACCGAACACATCGTCTCGGTGAACGGCGGTTCGGAACGCGCCAACTACGTCGCATCGCTGGGATACTACATGGAAGACGGCATTCTCCAGAACACCGACTTCTCCCGCTACACGGGCCGCGTGGGCGCCGATTCGCAGGCCAAGAGCTGGCTCAAGATCGGCATGAACGCCAACTTCGCCCACAGCGAATCGAGCTACCAGAGTTTCGAGGACGCAAGCACGTCGAACGTCTGGTACACGGCGCAGTTCATGGCCCCGGTCTATCCCGTCTACCTGAAGGACATGGCCGGCAACAACGTGCGCGACGCCGACGGGCGGCTGCAATACGAATACGGATCGGAGGATGACAACGGCTACGCCAACCGCCCCTCGGCCCAGGGCTTCAACTCGAAGGCCGAACTTTACAACAACAAGGCCTACTACACCCGCAACTCGCTTTCGGCGCGCAGCTACATCACCTTCGGGACGGTCAGGGAGGAGGCCCGGCTCTACGGACTGAAACTCACGATGAACTTCGGTACGGACTACACCGACTACCAGCGCACGCTGGTCTACGACAAGGAGCACGGCAACGCGGCCCAGCAGGGCGGACGCCTCAGCAAGACCAACACCCGCACGCTGAGCTACACGTTCAACCAGCTGCTGACCTACGACCGCACGTTCGGCGACCACTCCCTCAACCTGCTGGCCGGCCATGAGTACTACCGCTACAAGTACAACTACGCCCTCGGCGAAAAAACCGGCATCGTCGGCGGGATCGACGAGTTGGGACCCGCCGTGACGACCACCGACAACAACAGCTATTCGCACAACTACGGCGTGGAGTCCTACCTCGCGCGCATCAACTACGGCTTCAAGAGCCGTTACTACATCGACGCCAGCTGGCGAACGGACGGTTCGTCGCGCTTCCATCCCAGCGACCGCTGGGGCCATTTCTGGTCGGTGGGCGCCTCGTGGCGCATCTCCGAAGAGCAGTTCATGGAGAACACCCGCCAGTGGCTCGACAACCTCACGCTGAAGGTTTCATACGGCGTACAGGGCAACGACAACCTGGGAACCTATTACGCATGGCAGGGTCTCTACGACTACACGTGGCCCAACGCCACCGATGCGGGCGCCTTCGTCGACAAGCTCGAAAACAGGAAGGTGACCTGGGAGAAGAACGGCAACCTCAACGCCGGCATCGAAGCCACGATGTTCGGCGGCCGACTGGGCGTTTCGGTCGAGTACTACAACCGCAAAACGCGCGACATGCTGCTCAACAGTCCGCTGCCGATCTCGACCGGATTCACGGGCTTCAACGACAACGTCGGCTCGCTGCGCAACCAGGGGCTCGAGGTCTCGCTGCGCGGAACGATCCTCGACAAGCGCGACTTCCGCTGGGACGCGACGCTGATGGGTTCGTTCAACCGCAACAAGGTGCTCTCGCTCACGGGCGGCCAGGATGTCATCACGTCGGGCATCCGCGTCATCGAGGTGGGGCGGCCGATCTACACCTTCTACCTGCCGAAAACGGCCGGCGTAAACCCCGCCACGGGCAAGCAGCTCTACTACGCCTACTGGACCCAGACGGTCAACGACGAGGGGGCGCTGGTGAACACGCGCTGCGACGAGTACATCACCGACAACGTGGCGATGGCCACCTTGAGCAAATACTACCACGAAAGCCGCGAGCCGAAACTCTTCGGCAGCATCGGTTCGACGTTCACGATCCTGAAGAACATCGACGTCTCGTTCCTGACGACCTATTCGATCGGCGGATGGGTTTACGACGGACTCTACAACGGCTCGATGTACGTGCAGTACGCCGGCAACAACTGGCACAAAAACGCCAAACGCCGCTGGCAGAAGCCGGGCGACAAGACCGACGTGCCGATGCTCGAAGTGGGCGGCTCGTACGCCACGACCAGCAACTCGCTGATCGACGCCTCGTACTTCGCCATCAAGAACATCACCGTCGGCTACACGCTTCCCAAGCGCTGGCTCAAGAAGATCGACATCGAGTCGCTGCGCATCTACGCCACGCTGGACAACATCGCCATGTTCAACCACATGGACGGCATGGACCCGCAGTATAACTTCACGGGATCGGTGGCTTACAGCTACACCCCGTCGCGCGTGATCGCATTCGGTATCGACCTGAACTTTTAACCACGGGAGAAAACAACTATGAAAAAAGCAATATATCTTATCATCGCACTGATCGGCTTATCAGCCCCCTCGTGCAGCGACTCGATGCTCGATTTCTCCCCGACCGACTCGGGTTCGGGCAAGGAACTGCTCAAATCGGCATCCACGGCCATCACTTCGGTCAACGGCGTCTACCGCTCGATGTGGACGGCCGGATGGTCCACGACCGCAAACACCCACCAGTGCTTCGGCATCGCGGCCTACAACCTGGCGCTCGACTGCATGGCCGACGACCTGATCATGCAGTCGCAGGGCAACGGCTGGTTCTGGGGCGACCACTGCTACAACGTCAAGAGCAACTACACTTCGTCGGCCTTCCGGTCGTACGACGTCTGGTACGCCAACTACAAATGGATCGCCAATGTAAACTACATCATCGACGCCGAGCCGGAAATGGCCGGAACGGAGGCCGACGTGGCCTACGTCGCAGGACAGGCCTACGCCATCCGGGCGCTCTGCTACCTGAACCTGGCGACGTGGTTCTCCCGCGCCCCCTACAACTCCCTGACGGGCGCTTCGCGCTGGAACGAGCCCTGCGTACCGGTTTACACCACCGGCACGTCGATCGACACGGGCGGACAGCCCCGCGAATCGCTGCGCACGGTCTACGGCCGTATCGACCAGGACATCGACCGTGCCATCGAACTGCTCGAAAAGGCCAGGGAAACCACGCTGGCCGAGAATAACAAATCGCACATCAACCTCTACGTGGCCCTGGGCATCAAGTCGCGCGCCTGTCTGGCGGAAGGCGACTGGGACGGGGCATTCAAGGCGGCCAAGCGCGTGATCGACGAAGGCGGCTACGCCGTCGGCACGAAGAGCGACCTGACGGGCGGCATGAACTCGCTCGACAAGCAGAACGTCATGTGGGGCGCAGGCATTCAGGTGGCCGACCAGGCGGGCGGCTACGCCGGGTTCTTCACCCACATGGACAACAAGGAGGGCGCCTATGCCAAATCGGCGCCGAAGCTGATCAGCAAGCAGCTCTACAACCGCATCAGCGCGACAGACATCCGCCGCGACTGGTGGGACCCCTCGGACAAGGAGTCGCCCTACGTCAGCAAAAAATTCTCGTTCGCCAACGTGGCCTCCTTCCTGGGCGACTACATCTACATGCGCGTCGAGGAGATGTACTTCACGGCCGCCGAAGCGGCCCTGCGGCTGGACGACCTCAAGAGCGCACGCGAACTGATGAACACCGTCATGGCCGAACGCGACCCGGGCTACAGCGCCAACAACCGCAGCGGCACGCTGCTCGGCGCGACGACCACGACCTGGACCGGATCGTTCCTCGAAAACATCCTCACCCACCGCCGCATCGAACTGTGGGGTGAGTACGGCCGGCTGTTCGACGTCCGCCGCCTGGGCCAGGGCATCGACCGCCGGACCGACGACGGCTTCTCCGAGGAGTGCATTTCGATGATGAACCGCCGGAACGTCAACATCACCAAAGCCGACACTTACGACTGGGTGCTGACCATTCCCAAAGCCGAACTGGATGCCAATCCGAACATCAACGAGGAGGACCAGAATCCCTAACGAGCCTTTGAACCGTTGAAAATCAAGTACACTATGAAAAACATATCGAAATATCTGGGTGCGGGACTGCTGCTCTTCACCGCGGCCTGCAGCCAGACGCAGGAGGGCGACCAATACACCCCCAACAAGGACGATGCGAAGGCCATCCACTTCATCCAGTCGTCCATCCAGAAGGAGTTTCCGCAGGACGCCGTGCAGGGCGTGATCAACGTCGAAATCGCGCGTCCGGGCAACAAAGGCGCCTACAAGGTCTATCTGGCGACCAAGGACGACGACTACGAGCTGTTCTCGGTTCCGGCCGAGGCGACCATTCCCGACGGCAGCCACTCCGTGACGGTTCCCGTCGAGGTCGACCTTTCGAACTTCGTCATGGGTTCGAACTACAAGACCACGCTCTACATCAGCAGCCGGGAGGCGCGTCCGGGCGACAACGCCGCGCAGGTGGCGCAGTACTCCGACAAGGTGACCCTTTCGGCCACCTACGAACTGGAGTGGGAGACGCTCTACCGCACCACCGGAGAGGGCGAAGAGATCCCCCAGCTGGCAACCTACCACTACAACGGGTACTATTCGGGCCGCGATTCGGGCCTGGAGGTCGAGAAAGCCGTGGGAGCCAATATCTTCCGGCTGAAGGACTGGGCCAGCGGCGTGACGTTCAAGTTCGTCCTCCACGACGACAACACCTGCACCGTGCCGGCGCAGTCGATCGGCTACTACAACTCGAACTACAACGAGTACGTCTACGTCGCCGACATGGCCGTTTACACCGGCAACGACTCGGCGTACGCCAGCTATCCCTGCACGTTCGACGGCGAGAGCACCTTCTCGTTCTACCTGATCTACTACGTGTCGTCGGGCTATTTCGCCCAGGGGACCGAGAAACTGGTCTTCGACACCGACATCGACACCACGCCCGTCGTGGAGATCGCTTTCGAGGGCATCGAGACCACGAGCACCGGATTCAAGGCTCCGAAACTCCACTTCTCGCCCAACGAATACACGAAGTACTACAAGGCCGCGGTCGTCGCCGGAGACATCACCGCCGACGCCGAACGGCAGCAAGAGGTGCGCCGGCAGCTGATCGACGACAAACTGGAGGCCGTGACCCCCGTGGTGACGCTCCTCGCGGACGACGCCTCGGTCTGGAACGTTCCCTCGGGCAACTACACCGCCGTGGCGCTGGCCTACGACTCGATCGAGAACCCCTGCAAGCTCTACACGCAGCGGTTCACGAACGACCCGAACGACGAATATGCTCCCCGATCGCTCGAATTCGAGTTCTACGCTCCGGAGAACAACCTCAACTACTCGCCCTACAACACGCTCATCTGGCAGATGCAGACCGCGAATGTGGCGGCGATGAAATATCTCTGCGTCAAAACCGCCGTCGCCGACTACCTGTGCGAAGCGCTCGGCATGACACTGGAGGAGGTGACCGCATCCCGGGGCTACGACGTTCCCGAGGAGATGATCGCGCAGCTCAACTCCCCCGAAGGCCGCGGCACGTCGTTCAGCCCGCTCGACGAAGGCAGCACGTACACACTCGCCCTGCTGATGTACAACTCGTTCGGCGACACGGCTTTCGTTTCGAAGAGCGCGTCGACGTTCGGTTACTTCGCCAAGGATTTCGACCGGACGAAGACCCTGGAGGACTTCATCGGCGCATTCGGCGTCACGGCGACCGTCGACGTCGATTCGCAGTCGTCCGAAAAGACCTTCCGCATGGACATCGCGCGCATCAACGACCGCGACGTGCTCATCAGCGGCATGACCGACATGCGCGACTTCGCACCCCAGCTGAAAGGCTACTACGACAAGGAGCTGCACATGCTGATCGTCGAACCCCAGTACGCGGGGATGTACAACGGCGCCTATGCGACGCTCGGCTTCTCGAACGGACTGTCGATCTTCTGGGGCGACGCCGGAATGGCCGTCGGCTACATCGGCGACACGCTCTACTGGGCTTCAAGCCCCTACTCACCCGAAGAGGTCAACAGCTACATGTTCCTGCTCTTCAGCACGCCGCAGGCGTCGAGTTCGAGCTACCTGCGCCAGTACGCCGGTTCGAAAACCTACTCGTCCCTCAAGATGAAGCCCCTCCAGCAGGCGTCCGCACAGACCGCGGCCCGCGCCGCGGAATCGCGGACCGGAAGCATCGAGACCGGCGGACAGCGCTTCACGACCTACCTGACGGGCGAACGCGTCGCCGTTCCGGCGAAAGCCTCCGGAAACACGGCAGCGAAAGTCCCGGCCGAAGGCAAGCGTCTGCGCACGGACCTCGTGCTCCACACCCGCTGATCCGCAGCCCGCACAACCGAAAACCGGATTTCCGCTTTGGGCGGAAGTCCGGTTTTTTCATAAAATCGCAAAAAACGGCGTCTCGGCGTGACAGTTTGGCGCGAATTTACTAATTTTGCAGGTTGTAAGGCGAAAACACAAAAAAAACTCACGATATTATGCTTACGATAAAGCAAATCCGCGATGACAAAGAGGCCGCCGCACGCAAGCTGGCCAAGAAGGGCGTGGACGCCGCGCCTGTCATCGAAAAGATCATCAGCTTCGACGACCGGCGCAAAGCCCTCCAGCTGGAACTCGACAACACGCTGGCCGCCCAGAACAAGGCCGCCAAGGAGATCGGCGCACTGATGGGCCAGGGCCGCCGCGAGGAGGCCGAGGAGCGCAAACGCTTCGTGGCGGACCTCAAGGAGAAGTCCTCGCGCCTCGAAGCCGAGCTGACCGACGCCCGGCAGGAGTTGCAGTCGGCCATCGTCTCGCTGCCGAACTTCCCCGCCGAGATCGTCCCCGAAGGCAAGACGGCCGAGGACAACCTCGTCGTCAAGCTCGTGGAAAGCTACACCGCGCTTCCGGAAAACCCGCTGCCCCACTGGGAGCTGGCCCGCAAGTACGACATCATCGACTTCGACCTGGGCGTGAAGCTCACCGGCGCGGGATTCCCCGTCTACAAGGGCAAGGGCGCACGGTTGCAGCGCGCGCTGATCAACTATTTCCTCGACTGCAACACGGCGGCCGGCTACCTCGAAGTGGAGCCGCCCGTGATGGTCAACGAGGCTTCGGGCTTCGGCACGGGACAGCTCCCCGACAAGGAGGGGCAGATGTACCACGCCACGGTAGACAACTTCTACCTCGTTCCCACGGCCGAGGTTCCCGTGACGAACATCTACCGCGACGTGATCCTCGAAAAGGAGGATTTTCCGGTGAAGATGACCGCCTACACCCCGTGCTTCCGCCGCGAGGCCGGGTCGTACGGCAAGGACGTGCGCGGACTCAACCGCTTGCACCAGTTCGACAAGGTGGAGATCGTGCAGCTCTCGCTGCCCGAAAAGAGCTACGAAGCATTGGACGGCATGGTGGCCCACGTGGAGAGCATCGTCAAGGCCCTGGGCCTGCCCTACCGCATCCTGCGCCTGTGCGGCGGCGACATGTCGTTCACCTCGGCGCTGACCTACGATTTCGAAGTCTACTCCGAGGCCCAGAAACGCTGGCTCGAAGTGTCGTCGGTATCGAATTTCGAGTCGTTCCAGGCCAACCGCCTCAAACTCCGCTACCGCGACGAGGAGAAGAAAATCCAGCTGGCGCACACCCTCAACGGCTCGTCGCTGGCCCTGCCGCGCATCGTGGCCGCGCTGCTGGAGAACTATCAGACCCCCGAAGGCATCCGCATCCCCGAGGCGCTGATTCCCTACACGGGTTTTGATATTATCAAATAAGTTTTTATATTTGCACACACACATTTAACAATAAACACTCAACACAATGGCTTACAAAATTACCGACTCGTGCGTTGCATGCGGCAGCTGCATCGGCGAGTGCCCCGTAGAGGCTATTTCGGCCGGCGACATCTATGTGATCGACGCCGACAAATGTATCGACTGCGGCACCTGCGCAGGCGTATGCCCGAGCGAGGCGATCGTTTCGGAGTAACACGGAATATCCGAAAGAGAAGCACACCTCGGCAACGGGGTGTGCTTTTTGCGGTTTGAAAAGCCGCTTCCCCCACCCAACAACCAACGAATCATGGGCGATCTCGAAAAAATGAAAGCCGGGCTTTGGCTCCACGCCATCTGTCCTGAAATCGGCGGCGCGCTGCTGCGGACCGAGGAGCTGGTGTTCCGGCTCAACCAGCTGCCCCCGAGCCGCCGGGAGGAGCGGGAGGCGATCATCCGGCAGCTGTTCGGACACGTCGGCAAGTCGGTCTGCATCCACAGCCCGTTCCACTGCGATTTCGGAGCGCAGATTTCGGTCGGCGACCATTTCGTCGGCAATTTCAACCTGACGATCCTCGACGAAGCGCCCGTCACCATCGGCGACCACGTCTTCATCGGGCCGAACGTCGGCATCTACACCGTCAACCACGCCCTGCTGCCCGACCAGCGCAACGCGGGCATCATGCGTTCGCTGCCCATTGCCATCGGCAACAACGTCTGGATCGGAGGCCACACGGTCGTGATGCAGGGCGTGACGATCGGCGACAACACGGTGATCGGGGCCGGGAGCGTCGTCACGCACGACATCCCGGCGGGAGTCGTGGCCGTCGGCTCGCCCTGCCGCGTCCTGCGGGAGATCACCGAGGCGGATCGGGTAACGCCCGTATGAAAAAGAAAAAGCGCTCCGATCCGGGGCGCTTTTACGTCATTGCGAGGAGCGCAGCGACGCGGCAATCCGATTGCTGCGCTGTGGCATTACGGCCCAGATCAAGAATCAGACGAACCCGTCCGATAAGTCCTTCCACAATGAATTTTGAGAGTCTATTAACCCGATTTTCCGTTTCCGGCTCCAACTCTTGATTTGTTTCTCCCGGGCGATTGCATCCCGAACGTCCCGATACTCCTCGGCGTAAATCAACTTATGGACGTTATAGCGGCGCGTAAATGCAGACTGACCGGCGGCATGTTCTTTCATACGCCGGGATAACGAGGTCGTAACGCCGACATACAGCACCGTATGCAGTTTATTGGTCAATATATATACATAGCTGCTCTCCATGGCCGACTCTGCGTTTTTTTCGGATTGCCACGTCGCCTGCAGCTCCTCGCAATGACGTAAAACCCCATCATTCTATTCGTAAAGCAAGTACTGCACCCGCTTTTCGCGGTAGCGTTCCACATCGGGAACCCAGCGGGCGCGGATCGCCTCCTCCGAAGCCCCGGCCACGATCATCCCGCGCACCCATCCCGCACCGACCAGCTTTTCGAACATCGGGGTGAAGAACCTGTCCCCCAGCCCCAGATCGCGGTAGGCGTCGATCACGTAGGGCCCGATAGAAAACTGCTCTCTCGGCTCTGACAGCTCGATAAAGCGAAGCTCAAACGGCAGCTCCGGCGCAATCATGCGGAGAGCTCCCACCACCCGCTCCAGGCCCTTTGGGCCGATTACAGTCACCGGCTCCGTCCTCTCGGCATTTCCCATGGTGAGCAAAAGCCCCGGCAGACCGCTGATGTGATCTGCATGGTAATGGGTAAAACAAATGATATCAATGGGTTTGGGACTCCATCCCTTCTCCTTAAGCGCCACCTGCGTCCCTTCCCCGCAGTCGATCAGCAGATTGCTACCATCGCAGCGCGCCATCATGGACGTTAGCCAGCGGTACGGCAGCGGCTGCATGCCGCCGGTTCCCAGTAAACAGATATCTAACATGTATTTTCCCTGTCTCTTATACACATCTCCGAG
>OWJQ01000446.1_pt1 | contig 25689 bp, 24 predicted proteins | sample 1732711 | NCBI WGS metagenome assembly OWJQ01 (sample SAMN05065745, study PRJEB22554) | human gut metagenome | biome: ENVO:2100002; feature: ENVO:00000062; material: ENVO:00002003 | host: Homo sapiens | place: USA | reverse complement strand
GCTGTGGTAAATCTACCCTGCTGGCATTGCTGAAAAATGAAATCAGCGCCGACGGCGGCAGCTACACCTTTCCGGGAAGCTGGCAACTGGCGTGGGTGAATCAGGAAACGCCGGCGTTACCGCAAGCGGCGCTGGAATATGTCATTGACGGAGACCGTGAATATCGTCAACTGGAAGCGCAGCTACACGACGCCAACGAACGTAACGACGGGCACGCCATTGCGACCATTCATGGCAAGCTGGATGCTATTGACGCATGGAGTATTCGCTCCCGTGCCGCCAGCCTGCTGCACGGCCTCGGTTTCAGCAATGAACAACTGGAGCGCCCGGTAAGTGATTTCTCCGGTGGCTGGCGTATGCGTCTTAACCTTGCCCAGGCGCTGATTTGCCGTTCAGACTTGCTGCTGCTCGACGAACCGACTAACCACCTCGATCTCGATGCCGTTATCTGGCTGGAAAAATGGCTGAAGAGCTATCAGGGCACGCTGATCCTGATCTCTCACGACCGCGATTTCCTCGATCCGATCGTTGATAAAATTATTCATATCGAACAACAAAGCATGTTCGAGTACACCGGCAACTACAGTTCGTTTGAAGTACAGCGCGCCACCCGTCTGGCGCAGCAACAAGCGATGTACGAAAGCCAGCAGGAACGCGTAGCGCATCTGCAAAGTTATATCGACCGTTTCCGTGCCAAAGCCACCAAAGCGAAGCAGGCCCAGAGCCGCATTAAGATGCTCGAGCGTATGGAGCTGATTGCCCCCGCGCACGTCGACAACCCGTTCCGCTTTAGCTTCCGCGCGCCGGAAAGCCTGCCAAATCCGTTACTGAAGATGGAAAAAGTCAGCGCGGGCTATGGCGATCGCATTATTCTCGACTCGATTAAACTGAACCTGGTCCCCGGCTCGCGCATTGGTCTGCTAGGCCGCAACGGCGCAGGTAAATCGACATTAATCAAACTGTTAGCCGGTGAACTTGCGCCAGTCAGCGGTGAAATTGGTCTGGCGAAAGGGATCAAGCTCGGCTACTTCGCCCAGCATCAACTGGAATACCTGCGCGCCGACGAATCGCCTATTCAACATCTGGCACGTTTAGCGCCGCAGGAGCTGGAGCAAAAACTGCGTGACTACCTCGGCGGCTTTGGTTTCCAGGGCGATAAAGTGACGGAAGAAACGCGCCGCTTCTCCGGTGGGGAAAAAGCCCGCCTGGTGCTGGCATTAATCGTCTGGCAGCGTCCGAATCTGCTGCTGCTCGACGAACCGACCAACCACCTTGACCTCGACATGCGTCAGGCACTCACCGAAGCATTAATCGAGTTCGAAGGCGCGCTGGTTGTCGTTTCGCACGACCGTCATTTGCTGCGTTCCACCACTGACGATCTCTACCTGGTTCACGATCGTAAAGTCGAACCGTTCGACGGCGATCTGGAAGATTATCAACAGTGGTTGAGCGACGTACAAAAGCAGGAAAACCAGGCCGACGAAGCGCCAAAAGAGAACGCGAACAGCGCCCAGGCACGTAAAGATCAGAAGCGTCGGGAAGCGGAGTTGCGTGCGCAAACCCAGCCACTGCGTAAAGAGATTGCCCGTCTGGAAAAAGAGATGGAGAAGCTGAACGCGCAACTGGCGCAGGCAGAAGAGAAACTCGGCGACAGCGAACTGTATGACCAGAGCCGTAAAGCGGAGTTGACCGCCTGCCTGCAACAGCAAGCCAGCGCCAAATCCGGCCTGGAAGAGTGCGAAATGGCGTGGCTGGAAGCCCAGGAGCAGCTTGAGCAGATGTTGCTGGAAGGCCAAAGCAACTGATGGCGCAGATAACGACGACCGATGCCAATGAATTCAGCAGCAGTGCTGAATTCACCCCTATGCGCGGCTTTAGCAATTGTCATCTACAAACCATGCTGCCGCGTCTGTTTCGTCGCAAGGTGAAATTCACCCCGTACTGGCAGCGGCTGGAGTTGCCCGACGGCGATTTTGTCGATCTCGCGTGGAGTGAAGCCCCAGCACAGGCGCGGCATAAACCGCGTTTAGTGGTATTTCACGGGCTGGAAGGCAGTCTCAATAGCCCTTACGCCCACGGTCTGGTTGAGGCGGCGCAAAAGCGCGGCTGGCTGGGCGTGGTGATGCATTTTCGCGGATGCAGCGGTGAACCAAACCGTATGCACCGCATTTACCATTCGGGCGAAACCGAAGACGCCAGTTGGTTTTTACGCTGGCTGCAACGCGAATTTGGTCATGCGCCAACGGCTGCCGTCGGCTATTCGCTCGGCGGTAATATGCTGGCCTGTTTGCTGGCAAAGGAAGGCAATGATCTCCCGGTTGATGCGGCGGTGATTGTCTCTGCGCCGTTTATGCTGGAAGCCTGTAGCTATCATATGGAAAAGGGCTTTTCCCGCGTTTATCAGCGTTACTTGCTGAACCTGTTAAAAGCCAATGCCGCGCGCAAGCTGGCAGCCTACCCCGGAACACTGCCGATTAATCTCGCGCAGTTAAAATCGGTACGTCGCATCCGTGAATTTGACGATCTCATCACCGCCAGAATTCACGGCTACGCTGACGCTATCGACTATTATCGTCAGTGTAGCGCCATGCCGATGCTGAACCGGATCGCCAAACCGACGCTGATTATTCACGCCAAAGACGATCCGTTTATGGATCATCAGGTGATCCCGAAACCGGAAAGTCTCCCCCCGCAGGTGGAGTATCAGCTGACTGAACATGGCGGTCATGTTGGCTTTATTGGCGGTACATTACTTCATCCGCAAATGTGGCTGGAGTCACGCATTCCTGACTGGTTAACAACGTATCTGGAGGCGAAATCATGTTGATTCCGTGGCAAGACCTCTCCCCCGAAACGCTGGAAAATTTAATTGAAAGCTTTGTGTTACGTGAAGGCACCGATTATGGTGAACATGAGCGTACACTTGAACAGAAAGTCGCCGACGTCAAACGCCAGCTACAGTGCGGAGAAGCGGTGCTGGTATGGTCGGAGCTGCACGAAACGGTCAATATTATGCCGCGCAGTCAGTTTCGCGAATAACCTGCAACCGTCGGCGGACGAGATAATAATGATAGCTAAGTCATGGAGTTACTATGTCTGCCAAACATCCGGTCATTGCGGTAACAGGATCCAGCGGCGCGGGGACCACCACCACCAGCCTCGCGTTTCGTAAAATATTCGCGCAGTTAAATCTGCATGCAGCTGAGGTGGAAGGCGACAGTTTTCACCGTTACACCCGCCCGGAAATGGACATGGCGATCCGCAAAGCGCGCGACGCCGGGCGGCATATCAGCTACTTCGGCCCCGAAGCGAACGACTTCGGCCTTCTGGAACAAACCTTCATTGAATACGGTCAGAGCGGCAAAGGGAAATCTCGCAAATATCTGCATACCTACGACGAAGCCGTACCGTGGAATCAGGTACCGGGGACATTCACCCCCTGGCAACCTTTACCGGAACCCACTGATGTACTGTTTTATGAAGGTTTACACGGCGGCGTAGTCACGCCACAGCATAACGTTGCGCAGCATGTGGACTTACTGGTCGGCGTGGTGCCTATCGTTAACCTTGAGTGGATTCAAAAACTGATCCGCGACACCAGCGAGCGCGGGCACTCACGAGAAGCAGTGATGGACTCAGTAGTGCGTTCAATGGAAGACTATATCAACTACATCACACCGCAGTTTTCCCGCACCCATCTTAACTTCCAGCGCGTTCCCACCGTCGACACTTCAAACCCGTTCGCGGCAAAAGGTATCCCGTCGCTGGATGAAAGCTTTGTGGTGATCCATTTTCGTAATCTGGAAGGGATCGATTTCCCCTGGCTGCTGGCGATGTTGCAAGGCTCATTCATTTCCCACATCAATACGTTAGTGGTACCGGGCGGCAAAATGGGTCTGGCAATGGAATTAATTATGCTGCCGCTGGTACAGCGATTGATGGAAGGGAAGAAAATCGAGTAACTCTGCTATTACGCCGGATAAAATACTATCCGGCTTCACAACGGGATAGTTAAATCACGCGGCAACCACTTCATACGAGTGAGTAATATTCACCGCTTTTTCCAGCATCAACGCCACTGAACAATATTTCTCGGCAGAGAGATCAACCGCACGCGCAACCGCTGCGTCTTTCAGGTCGCGACCGGTGACGATAAAATGCAGATTAATGTGCGTAAACAGGCGTGGTGCCTCTTCGCGGCGTTCAGAGGTCAATTTTACTTCACAATCGACCACATCCTGACGCCCTTTTTGCAGAATAGAAACCACATCGATGGCACTGCAACCACCCGCCGCCATCAACACCATTTCCATCGGACTTGGTGCTTTATCGCCTGAGTTGCCGTCCATTAAAATCTGGTGACCAGAGGCGGATTCGCCCAGAAAAGTTAACCCTTCGACCCACTTCACTCGCGCTTGCATTTTTGCTACTCCACTGCGTCAATTTTCCTGACAGAGTACGCGTACTAACCAAATCGCGCAACGGAAGGCGACCTGGGTCATGCTGAAGCGAGACACCAGGAGACACAAAGCGAAAGCTATGCTAAAACAGTCAGGATGCTACAGTAATACATTGATGTACTGCATGTATGCAAAGGACGTCACATTACCGTGCAGTACAGTTGATAGCCCCTTCCCAGGTAGCGGGAAGCATATTTCGGCAATCCAGAGACAGCGGCGTTATCTGGCTCTGGAGAAAGCTTATAACAGAGGATAACCGCGCATGGTGCTTGGCAAACCGCAAACAGACCCGACTCTCGAATGGTTCTTGTCTCATTGCCACATTCATAAGTACCCATCCAAGAGCACGCTTATTCACCAGGGTGAAAAAGCGGAAACGCTGTACTACATCGTTAAAGGCTCTGTGGCAGTGCTGATCAAAGACGAAGAGGGTAAAGAAATGATCCTCTCCTATCTGAATCAGGGTGATTTTATTGGCGAACTGGGCCTGTTTGAAGAGGGCCAGGAACGTAGCGCATGGGTACGTGCGAAAACCGCCTGTGAAGTGGCTGAAATTTCGTACAAAAAATTTCGCCAATTGATTCAGGTAAACCCGGACATTCTGATGCGTCTGTCTGCACAGATGGCGCGTCGTCTGCAAGTCACTTCAGAGAAAGTGGGCAACCTGGCGTTCCTCGACGTGACGGGCCGCATTGCACAGACTCTGCTGAATCTGGCAAAACAACCGGATGCTATGACTCACCCGGACGGTATGCAAATCAAAATTACCCGTCAGGAAATCGGTCAGATTGTCGGCTGTTCTCGTGAAACCGTGGGACGCATTCTGAAGATGCTGGAAGATCAGAACCTGATCTCCGCACACGGTAAAACCATCGTCGTTTACGGCACTCGTTAATCCCGTCGGAGTGGCGCGTTACCTGGTAGCGCGCCATTTTGTTTCCCCCGATGTGGCGCAGACTGATTTATCACCCCGATATCAACTATGCACTTCGACAAACGCTGGTGCTATGTTTGCCCGTGGCCGTTGGGTTAATGCTTGGCGAATTACGATTCGGTCTGCTCTTCTCCCTCGTTCCTGCCTGTTGCAATATTGCGGGCCTTGATACGCCTCATAAACGTTTTTTCAAACGCTTAATCATTGGTGCGTCGCTGTTTGCAGCCTGTAGCTTGCTGACACAGCTACTACTGGCAAAAGATGTTCCCCTGCCCTTTTTGCTGACCGGATTAACGCTGGTACTTGGCGTCACTGCTGAGCTGGGGCCATTGCACGCAAAATTGCTTCCTGCATCGCTGCTCGCCGCCATTTTTACCCTCAGTTTGGCGGGATACATGCCGGTCTGGGAACCGTTGCTCATCTATGCGTTGGGCACTCTCTGGTACGGATTGTTTAACTGGTTTTGGTTCTGGATCTGGCGCGAACAACCGCTGCGCGAGTCACTAAGTCTGCTGTACCGTGAACTGGCAGATTATTGTGAAGCCAAATACAGCCTGCTTACCCAGCACACCGACCCTGAAAAAGCGCTGCCGCCGCTGCTGGTGCGCCAGCAAAAAGCGGTCGATCTAATTACCCAGTGCTATCAGCAAATGCATATGCTTTCCGCGCAAAATAATACCGATTACAAGCGGATGCTGCGTATTTTCCAGGAGGCGCTGGATTTACAGGAACATATTTCGGTCAGTTTGCATCAGCCGGAAGAGGTGCAAAAGCTGGTCGAGCGTAGCCATGCGGAAGAAGTTATCCGCTGGAATGCGCAAACCGTCGCCGCTCGCCTGCGCGTGCTGGCTGATGACATTCTTTACCATCGCCTGCCAACGCGTTTTACGATGGAAAAGCAAATTGGCGCACTGGAAAAAATCGCCCGCCAGCATCCGGATAATCCGGTTGGGCAATTCTGCTACTGGCATTTCAGCCGCATCGCCCGCGTGCTGCGCACCCAAAAACCGCTCTATGCCCGTGACTTACTGGCCGATAAACAGCGGCGAATGCCATTACTTCCGGCGCTGAAAAGTTATCTGTCACTAAAGTCTCCGGCGCTACGCAATGCCGGACGACTCAGTGTGATGTTAAGCGTTGCCAGCCTGATGGGCACCGCGCTGCATCTGCCGAAGTCGTACTGGATCCTGATGACGGTATTGCTGGTGACACAAAATGGCTATGGCGCAACCCGTCTGAGGATTGTGAATCGCTCCGTGGGAACCGTGGTCGGGTTAATCATTGCGGGCGTGGCGCTGCACTTTAAAATTCCCGAAGGTTACACCCTGACGTTGATGCTGATTACCACCCTCGCCAGCTACCTGATATTGCGCAAAAACTACGGCTGGGCGACGGTCGGTTTTACTATTACCGCAGTGTATACCCTGCAACTATTGTGGTTGAACGGCGAGCAATACATCCTTCCGCGTCTTATCGATACCATTATTGGTTGTTTAATTGCTTTCGGCGGTACTGTCTGGCTGTGGCCGCAGTGGCAGAGCGGGTTATTGCGTAAAAACGCCCATGATGCTTTAGAAGCCTATCAGGAAGCGATTCGCTTGATTCTTAGCGAGGATCCGCAACCTACGCCACTGGCCTGGCAGCGAATGCGGGTAAATCAGGCACATAACACTCTGTATAACTCATTGAATCAGGCGATGCAGGAACCGGCGTTTAACAGCCATTATCTGGCAGATATGAAACTGTGGGTAACGCACAGCCAGTTTATTGTTGAGCATATTAATGCCATGACCACGCTGGCGCGGGAACACCGGGCATTGCCACCTGAACTGGCGCAAGAATATTTGCAGTCTTGTGAAATCGCCATTCAGCGTTGTCAGCAGCGACTGGAGTATGACGAACCGGGTAGTTCTGGCGATGCCAATATCATGGATGCGCCGGAGATGCAGCCGCACGAAGGCGCGGCAGGTACGCTGGAGCAGCATTTACAGCGGGTTATTGGTCATCTGAACACCATGCACACCATTTCGTCGATGGCATGGCGTCAGCGACCGCATCACGGGATTTGGCTGAGTCGCAAGTTGCGGGATTCGAAGGCGTAATGCAGGCTAAACCATCGGATAAGGCATTCACGCCGCATCCGACATCTTTTGCCTGATGCGTCTTATTTACGCCCCAACCACCTTCGCCACCGCGTGGGCGAAACGATGCATCCCTTCATCGATATCCGCATCTTCCACCACCAGCGACGGCGCAAAACGCATCACATCAGGCCCGGCATTCAGCACCATTACGCCTTCCTCGGCCCCCGCATACAGGAAATCACGCGCCTGACCTTTGTACTGTGGTTTCAGCTCTGCGCCAATCAACAGCCCCATACCGCGAATATCGCTAAACACATCGTACTGCTGATCGATCTTCTGCAAATGGTCAACAAAACGCTGGCGTTTCGCCTGAATGCCTTCCAGCACTTCAGGGGTATTGATGATATCAAACGCCGCCCCCGCTACTGCACAGGCCAGAGGATTACCGCCGTAGGTGGAACCGTGAGAACCAGGATGAAACGCAGAAGCAATTTCCGCCGTGGTCAGCATGGCGCTAATCGGGAAGCCGCCGCCTAACGCTTTCGCAGAGGTCAGAATATCCGGCGTAACGCCGTAGTGCATGTAAGCAAACAAATCGCCGGTCCGCCCCATCCCGCACTGCACTTCATCAAACACCAATAATGCCTGATGTTGATCGCACAGCTCGCGCAAGCCCTGCAAAAACTCTGGCGTCGCTGCCGTCACACCGCCCTCGCCCTGGATCGGCTCAACCACCACCGCACAGGTGTGATCATCCATCACCGCTTTCACTGCGTGGAGATCGTTAAAGGGAACGTGGATGATGTCTGCCGGTTTTGGCCCAAAGCCGTCGGAATATTTTGGCTGCCCACCCACCGAAACGGTAAACAGCGAGCGACCATGAAAAGCGTTATGGAAGGCAATAATTTTGGTTTTGAACGGGCTATGACGCACACAGGCGTAATGGCGTGCCAGTTTAAAGGCGGTTTCGTTAGCTTCCGTGCCGGAGTTCATAAACACCACGCGTTCGGCAAACGTTGCCTCAATCAGTTTACGCCCAAGACGCAGCGCCGGTTCATTGGTGAAAACGTTACTGATATGCCACAGAGTTTCGCCCTGGGTTTTTAACGCGTTCACCAGCGCAGGATGGCAATGGCCCAACGCCGTAACTGCAATGCCACCCGCGAAATCGACATACTCCTTGCCTTGCTGATCCCAGATTCGGCTGCCCTGACCTTTTACCGGAATAAACTCTGCCGGAGCATAAATCGGCAGGATCACTTCATCGAAAGTCGCGCGTGTAATTGCTGTTTGTTCAATTGCCATCTCATGATCACCCTGTTACGCATAAACAAATGTGAAATTATAACCACAAAATATGCATAAAAAATCACTAAATGGCAATCAGAAATCAGCGATGCAGGAAATTAGCCAGCAGTTGATGTCCTTGTTCGCTGAGAATACTTTCCGGGTGGAACTGCACACCTTCCAGATCCCACTGGCGATGGCGAATCCCCATAATCTCGCGGGTTTCGCTCCAGGCCGTCACGTCAAAGCACGCTGGTAATGAGTCAGGTTCCACCACCAGCGAATGGTAGCGTGTCACGGTAAGTGGATTTGCCAGCCCCCGAAATACGCCCTCACCGCTATGTGTAATCGGCGAGGTTTTGCCGTGCATGACCTTTGCTGCGCGCACAACTTTGCCGCCAAATGCCTGTGCCATTGCCTGATGACCGAGGCAAACGCCAAGAATCGGCAAGCGCCCGGCATAGTGGCGAATAACGTCAAGGGAGATCCCGGCTTCATCTGGCGTACAGGGGCCAGGTGAGATGACAATTTTTTGTGGTTTAAGGGCGTCGATATCCGCCAGCGTCAACGCATCGTTGCGCTTAACCAGCACATCCGCCCCCAGTTCACAAAAGTACTGGTAGAGGTTCCAGGTAAAAGAATCGTAGTTATCTATAAGCAGGATCATGGCGGCTCCGGTACAAAAGAACCGCGCTATTTTACTCAGATTCCCCGGCTTCGCTTACCACTTTGCTAAATATCATCTGCAGCGCGGTGAGATCCCCCATTGCCCCATTCTGATTTGCCTGATTCCAGGCCTCTTTTTCGATACCCTGCCAGCTCAGTTGATATCCGGCATGAATCGCCAGTTGCTCGAAGAAGATCCGCTGTGCCAAACCACTTCCCACCCGGAAGGGATGCAGCACGTTGATTTCACAATAGTAATGTGCCAGCCGCTCGACGAACTTCTCTTTCTCCAGGCCAACCAGATAACCTTCTTCCTCCAGATCCTGCATCAGGGCATTGCCCTCTTTTTCGATATAGGCAAAGTGGCATAACGGCGTATCGCCCTGATAAATATCAACTTCACGCAATTGCCCCGCCCAGTCGAAAATATCCTGATACAGCTGGCGATGGATAGTGCGCAAATGCGGTAAACCGCGCACCAGCGGACCAAGCTCAATGGTCGCAGCACGCAGCGCCGTCATTTCGTAAGCAGCCTGTTCCAGCCGCTGTTGCTGGCGGATGTTCAGCCGGTTACGCATGATATCAAGGCCAGGATAAAGATACGGATCGCGCCCTTCGCCGAATTTATCGCTCATAGTGCCTCCTCAGCTCTTCAAGGCGCGCTAAAGCCTCTGCGGCAGTAAGAGTGACTAAAGGCATCTCGACGCCTTCAAGACGGCGACTGGCCTGGAAATTACGATTACGCTGAAGCTCCCAGAGACGGGACTTTTGCTTATCGGTGAGTTTCTTCACTTGATGCCTCCCTGAACGTGTCCATTTGCCACAAGTATAAGCGGCAAATCCGGGTTACGCCGGGAGAGCAGAAGCGCGGGCAAGATTGCCCGCGCGAAAAATCATTACGGCAGGACTTTAGCGGAAAGGATAACTACCGGTTTTGACGGCACATTCTGGTACGGACCAACGTCATGAGTCGGCACCTGGGAAATCTTATCGGCAACGTCCATGCCTTTCACCACTTTACCAAATACCGCGTAACCGAAATCACGCTGACCATGGTCAAGGAAGGCGTTATCGGCAACGTTGATAAAGAACTGGCTGGTGGCGCTGTCTTTGTCAGCGGTACGTGCCATCGCGATGGTGCCACGCGTGTTGCGCAGGCCGTTATCGGCTTCATTTTTGATTGGCGGGTTTGGTTTTTTCTGCTGCATCTGCTCGGTGAAACCGCCGCCCTGAATCATAAAGCCAGGAATGACGCGGTGAAAGGTAGTGTTGTTATAAAAACCGCTGTTCACATAATCGACAAAGTTTTGCACAGACACTGGCGCTTTTTGTTGATCCAGCTCCAGTTCGATGTTACCAGCTGAGGTTGTCAACAATACGTGCGGGTCCCCTTTCGCTGCCATTGCTGCGGGAGAAAGAGCAGAAAGAGCGAAAACAGCAGCCATCGCCGCCAGGGTCGATTTGAACATGAGATTTCCTTAACAAACAGAGCAGAAAAAAAGCAAGTGAAGAGATTCTAAATAGCCTTCAAGAACAAGGCCATCCCTTTACCTAATTTTACGTATCTGAAATATATGTAACCTGACGATCACTTTTTATTCTGTGATCAAAATCACCTCTTAAAATGCAATTTAGCAACCGATTGCAATAAAACATTTAAACAGATCACAAAATCACCTAAAATCGCCCGCTCGCGGCATATCCCGCTATGCCATTTTATTTTTGAACGCAGGCCAATCATGACTAACAGCAATCGCATCAAGCTCACATGGATTAGCTTTCTCTCCTACGCACTGACCGGTGCGTTGGTTATTGTCACCGGGATGGTGATGGGAAATATCGCCGATTATTTCAATCTGCCTGTTTCCAGTATGAGTAACACCTTCACCTTCCTCAATGCCGGCATTTTAATCTCTATCTTCCTCAACGCCTGGCTGATGGAAATCGTCCCGTTGAAAACGCAGTTACGTTTTGGCTTTCTCCTGATGGTGCTGGCGGTTGCCGGTTTGATGTTCAGCCACAGCCTGGCGCTGTTCTCGGCGGCGATGTTCATTCTCGGGGTGGTCAGCGGCATCACCATGTCGATTGGTACATTCCTGGTAACACAAATGTATGAAGGGCGTCAGCGCGGTTCCCGCCTGTTATTTACCGACTCCTTCTTCAGTATGGCTGGGATGATTTTCCCAATGATCGCCGCGTTTCTACTGGCGCGCAGCATTGAGTGGTACTGGGTTTATGCCTGCATCGGGCTGGTGTATGTCGCTATTTTTATTCTGACCTTCGGCTGTGAGTTCCCGGCACTGGGCAAACATGCACCAAAAACGGATGCTCCGGTAGAGAAAGAAAAGTGGGGGATCGGCGTACTGTTTCTCTCTGTTGCGGCGTTGTGCTACATCCTCGGTCAGTTAGGTTTTATCTCCTGGGTGCCTGAGTATGCCAAAGGCCTGGGCATGAGCCTGAACGACGCGGGCACGCTGGTGAGTAACTTCTGGATGTCATACATGGTCGGCATGTGGGCGTTCAGCTTTATTCTTCGCTTCTTTGATTTGCAACGCATTCTGACCGTACTGGCTGGTCTGGCTGCGATTCTGATGTACGTCTTTAACACCGGAACACCAGCACATATGGCGTGGTCAATTCTCGCTCTGGGCTTCTTCTCCAGCGCGATCTATACCACCATCATCACCCTGGGTTCACAGCAGACCAAAGTACCGTCGCCAAAACTGGTTAACTTTGTCCTGACCTGCGGGACCATCGGTACTATGTTGACCTTTGTGGTTACCGGCCCGATTGTTGAACATAGCGGTCCGCAGGCGGCACTGCTTACAGCAAACGGTCTGTACGCTGTCGTCTTTGTGATGTGCTTCCTGTTAGGTTTCGTCAGCCGTCACCGTCAGCATAACACCCTGACCTCTCATTAATTGCTCATGCCGGACGGCACTATCGTCGTCCGGCCTTTTCCTCTCTTCCCCCGCTACGTGCATCTATTTCTATAAACCCGCTCATTTTGTCTATTTTTTGCACAAACATGAAATATCAGACAATTCCGTGACTTAAGAAAATTTATACAAATCAGCAATATACCCCTTAAGGAGTATATAAAGGTGAATTTGATTTACATCAATAAGCGGGGTTGCTGAATCGTTAAGGTAGGCGGTAATAGAAAAGAAATCGAGGCAAAAATGAGCAAAGTCAGACTCGCAATTATCGGTAACGGTATGGTCGGCCATCGCTTTATCGAAGATCTTCTTGATAAATCTGATGCGGCCAACTTTGATATTACCGTTTTCTGTGAAGAACCGCGCATCGCTTATGACCGCGTACACCTCTCGTCTTACTTCTCTCACCACACCGCCGAAGAGCTGTCGCTGGTGCGCGAAGGCTTCTACGAGAAACACGGCATCAAAGTTCTGGTCGGCGAACGCGCTATCACCATCAACCGTCAGGAGAAGGTGATTCACTCCAGCGCCGGACGTACCGTTTTTTATGACAAGCTGATCATGGCGACCGGTTCCTACCCGTGGATCCCGCCAATTAAAGGTTCTGATACCCAGGACTGCTTTGTCTACCGCACCATTGAAGACCTCAACGCCATTGAATCCTGCGCCCGTCGCAGCAAACGCGGTGCCGTTGTTGGTGGCGGCCTGTTAGGTCTGGAAGCCGCAGGCGCGCTGAAAAACTTAGGTATTGAAACCCACGTTATCGAATTTGCCCCTATGCTGATGGCGGAACAGCTTGATCAGATGGGCGGCGAGCAGCTGCGTCGCAAAATCGAAAGTATGGGCGTGCGCGTTCACACCAGCAAAAACACCCTTGAGATTGTGCAGGAAGGTGTTGAAGCGCGTAAAACCATGCGTTTTGCCGACGGCAGCGAACTGGAAGTCGACTTTATCGTCTTCTCTACCGGTATCCGTCCGCGCGATAAGCTGGCAACCCAGTGTGGTCTGGACGTTGCTCCGCGTGGGGGTATCGTCATCAATGATTCCTGCCAGACTTCCGATCCGGATATCTACGCCATCGGTGAATGCGCAAGCTGGAACAACCGTGTATTTGGTCTGGTAGCACCAGGCTACAAAATGGCGCAGGTCGCCGTTGACCATATTCTCGGTAACGAAAACGCCTTTGAAGGTGCTGACCTTAGCGCCAAGCTGAAACTGCTGGGCGTAGACGTAGGCGGTATTGGTGATGCTCACGGTCGCACGCCTGGCGCACGTAGCTACGTTTACCTCGACGAAAGTAAAGAGATCTACAAACGCCTGATTGTCAGCGAAGACAACAAAACCCTGCTCGGTGCGGTACTGGTGGGCGATACCAGCGACTACGGCAACCTACTGCAACTGGTGCTGAACGCTATCGAGCTGCCGGAAAACCCGGATTCCCTGATCCTGCCAGCACACTCGGGTAGCGGCAAGCCGTCTATCGGTGTTGATAAACTGCCGGACAGCGCGCAAATCTGCTCCTGCTTCGACGTCACCAAAGGTGATCTGATTGCTGCCATCAACAAAGGCTGCCACACAGTTGCGGCGCTGAAAGCTGAAACCAAAGCGGGTACTGGCTGCGGTGGCTGTATCCCGCTGGTCACTCAGGTACTGAACGCGGAACTGGCGAAACAGGGCATCGAAGTTAACAACAACCTGTGCGAACACTTTGCTTATTCGCGTCAGGAACTGTTCCATTTGATCCGCGTTGAAGGCATTAAAACCTTCGAAGAACTGCTGGCGAAACACGGCAAAGGCTACGGTTGTGAAGTTTGTAAACCGACCGTCGGTTCGCTGCTGGCCTCCTGCTGGAACGAATACATTCTGAAGCCGGAACATACTCCGCTGCAGGATTCTAACGATAACTTCCTCGCTAACATCCAGAAAGACGGCACCTACTCGGTGATCCCGCGTTCTCCGGGCGGTGAAATCACCCCGGAAGGGCTGATGGCGGTAGGTCGTATCGCGCGTGAATTTAATCTCTACACCAAGATCACTGGCTCCCAGCGTCTGGCGATGTTTGGCGCACAGAAAGACGATCTGCCGGAGATCTGGCGTCAGCTGATTGAAGCCGGCTTCGAAACCGGTCATGCCTATGCGAAAGCACTGCGTATGGCGAAAACCTGCGTGGGTAGCACCTGGTGCCGCTACGGCGTTGGCGACAGCGTCGGCCTCGGCGTGGAACTGGAAAACCGCTACAAAGGCATCCGTACGCCGCACAAAATGAAGTTCGGTGTCTCCGGCTGTACCCGTGAATGTTCAGAAGCCCAGGGTAAAGACGTGGGTATCATCGCCACCGAAAAAGGCTGGAACCTGTATGTTTGCGGTAACGGCGGCATGAAACCGCGTCATGCGGATCTGCTGGCGGCGGATATCGATCGCGAAACGCTGATCAAATATCTCGACCGCTTCATGATGTTCTACATCCGTACTGCCGACAAACTGACGCGTACCGCACCGTGGTTAGAAAACCTCGAAGGCGGCATCGATTACCTGAAAGCAGTGATCATTGACGACAAACTGGGGCTGAACGCACATCTGGAAGAAGAGATGGCGCGCCTGCGTGAAGCGGTAGTATGTGAGTGGACTGAGACGGTCAATACACCGTCCGCGCAGACTCGCTTCAAACACTTCATCAACAGCGACAAGCGTGACCCGAACGTGCAGATGGTGCCAGAGCGCGAACAGCACCGTCCGGCAACGCCGTATGAACGTATCCCAGTAACTCTGGTGGAGGACAACGCATGAGCCAGTGGAAAGACATCTGCAAAATCGATGACATCCTGCCTGAAACCGGCGTCTGCGCGCTGTTAGGTGACGAGCAGGTCGCGATTTTCCGCCCGTATCACAGCGATCAGGTGTTTGCGATCAGCAACATCGACCCGTTCTTCGAGTCCAGCGTGCTGTCACGCGGACTGATTGCGGAACACCAGGGCGAGCTGTGGGTCGCCAGCCCGCTGAAAAAACAGCGTTTTCGCTTAAGCGACGGCTTGTGCATGGAAGACGAACAGTTTTCCGTCAAGCATTACGAAGCGCGAGTGAAAGACGGCGTGGTACAGCTGCGCGGTTAATGTTTTAACGGGAGGCGCAATGCCTCCCCTTTTTGCATGGTCCTGTAATAATCTTCGGTATATTGCAGGACATTTTTTAAACTTTTTGTTTTATTTTTTGTTTTTATTTTTTAAAGGATAATCAAATGTTTACAGACACTATTAATAAGTGTGCGGCTAACGCTGCGCGCATTGCACGCCTGTCGGCAAATAACCCGCTCGGCTTTTGGGTCAGCTCCGCCATGGCGGGCGCGTATGTGGGTCTTGGGATCATCCTGATTTTCACGCTCGGTAATTTGCTCGATCCATCCGTACGCCCTTTGGTGATGGGCGCGACCTTTGGTATCGCCTTAACGCTGGTGATTATCGCCGGTTCTGAACTGTTCACCGGACACACCATGTTCCTCACCTTTGGGGTAAAAGCGGGCAGCATCAGCCACGGGCAAATGTGGGCAATCCTGCCGCAAACCTGGCTGGGTAACCTGGTCGGTTCCGTCTTCGTTGCCATGCTCTATAGCTGGGGCGGCGGTAGCCTGCTGCCGGTAGATACCAGCATCGTTCACTCCGTCGCGCTGGCTAAAACCACTGCACCGGCAATGGTACTGTTCTTCAAAGGTGCATTGTGTAACTGGCTGGTTTGCCTGGCAATCTGGATGGCGCTGCGCACTGAAGGGGCGGCGAAATTTATCGCTATCTGGTGGTGTCTGCTGGCATTTATCGCGTCCGGCTACGAGCACTCTATCGCTAACATGACGCTGTTCGCGCTCTCCTGGTTCGGCAACCACAGCGAAGCCTACACGCTGGCGGGTATTGGTCATAACCTGCTGTGGGTGACGCTGGGTAATACTTTATCAGGTGCCGTATTCATGGGATTGGGTTATTGGTATGCTACGCCGAAAGCGAATCGTCCGGTTGCGGACAAATTTAATCAAACTGAAACGGCTGCCGGTTAATTACTAAGGGGTTTTTACGTGGATCATTTGCCTATATTTTGCCAATTACGCGATCGCGACTGTCTGATTGTCGGCGGTGGTGATGTCGCGGAACGCAAAGCAAGGTTGCTGTTAGACGCAGGCGCTCGCTTAACGGTGAATGCATTAGCGTTTATTCCACAGTTCACCGCATGGGCAGATGCAGGCATGTTAACCCTCGTCGAAGGGCCATTTGATGAAAGCCTTCTCGACACCTGCTGGCTGGCGATTGCAGCGACGGATGATGACGCGCTTAACCAGCGCGTCAGCGAAGCCGCTGAAGCTCGTCGCATCTTCTGTAACGTGGTCGATGCGCCGAAAGCCGCCAGCTTTATTATGCCGTCGATTATTGACCGCTCACCGCTCATGGTAGCGGTCTCCTCTGGCGGCACCTCTCCGGTTCTGGCACGCCTGTTGCGCGAAAAACTTGAATCACTGCTGCCGTTACATCTGGGCCAGGTAGCGAAATACGCCGGGCAATTACGCGGGCGAGTGAAACAACAGTTCGCCACGATGGGTGAGCGTCGCCGTTTCTGGGAGAAATTGTTCGTTAACGACCGCCTGGCGCAGTCGCTGGCAAACAACGATCAGAAAGCCATTACTGAAACGACCGAACAGTTAATCAATGAACCGCTCGATCATCGCGGTGAAGTGGTGCTGGTTGGCGCAGGTCCGGGCGATGCCGGGCTGCTGACACTGAAGGGTCTGCAACAAATTCAGCAGGCAGATGTGGTGGTTTACGACCGTCTGGTTTCTGACGATATTATGAATCTGGTACGCCGCGATGCTGATCGCGTTTTCGTCGGCAAACGCGCGGGATACCACTGCGTACCGCAGGAAGAGATTAACCAGATCCTGCTGCGGGAAGCGCAAAAAGGCAAACGCGTGGTGCGGCTGAAAGGTGGCGATCCGTTTATTTTTGGCCGTGGTGGCGAAGAGCTGGAAACACTGTGCAACGCGGGTATTCCATTCTCGGTGGTTCCGGGTATTACCGCAGCTTCTGGTTGCTCTGCCTATTCGGGTATTCCGCTCACGCATCGCGATTATGCCCAGAGCGTACGCTTAATTACCGGACACTTAAAAACCGGTGGCGAACTGGACTGGGAAAACCTGGCGGCAGAAAAACAGACGCTGGTGTTCTATATGGGGTTGAATCAGGCCGCGACTATTCAGCAAAAGCTGATTGAACACGGTATGCCTGGCGAAATGCCGGTGGCAATTGTCGAAAACGGAACGGCAGTCACGCAGCGTGTGATTGACGGTACACTCTCGCTGCTGGGCGAACTGGCGCAGCAAATGAACAGTCCATCGCTAATTATTATTGGTCGGGTTGTTGGCCTGCGCGATAAACTGAACTGGTTCTCCAACCATTAATTTAACCCGGGCCAGAGAATTCTGGCCTTCTTAATGACTCTTTTTATATATTCAGCAAATAAAACATAGCCCCTTAATAAATATTATCTGCTAATGGGTTATATTCACCGTTACAGCGACTTACAAAATTAAGTCATTCGCTCACTGACGCCAATTAAATATTCCTGTATCGTTCTTAACGAGCAGTCTGCTTATATTCATATAAACAATGAATATTAATCAATATATAATACATAGGGAATGTAAATGAACAAATTTATTAAAGTTGCACTGGTAGGTGCGGTACTGGCTACGTTAACTGCATGTACTGGTCATATTGAAAACCGTGATAAAAACTGCTCTTACGACTACCTGCTGCACCCGGCAATTTCTATTTCTAAAATCATTGGCGGTTGCGGTCCTACTGCACAGTAAGTCTCTGACAGAAATCGGCTAACACCGGTTTAATTGCCTGACGCCCTCGGGGTTACCCGAGGGCGTATTTATTTCTGCATTCTTTTCGAAAACATCATGCACAAGATTAAATACTGGCAATACTCTCACGCAAAATCCGCAGCACCGTCTCTTCACCGCTGCGATTTGGGTTAATACGAATCGCGTAATGTTCGAGTTGCGGATTCGCCTGGCGAAACGTTCCGGAAAGTCGATAAAAAAGCGGCGGGATCTCATATTTCGACTCTGCACCAACCGGGTAAGGCAAGGCACCGAGTTTCTGCGCCTCTTCCAGCACTCTGGCGGCAATCGGCTGATGAAATTCCACAATCAACACTTTCGACTGCGCATTGGCAATCACCGCGCTTTTCACTTCCGGCACCGCACCACCGTTAAGCAAAGCCAGCAACCGTTCAGATACCCCCGCCTGCACCGCGTGCATCACTGGCGCAAACACCAGCCCACGCAAGACTTCCAACGCCTGAGCGCCCTGAATCTGGCTGCCGCCGGAGTAGAGCGTGGCGCGAATACGGTTAATAACATCAGCATCGCCTACCACCGCGCCAACACCCTCTGGCCCAAATAGCTTGAAGCAGGAAAATGTCGAGACATTCGCGCCGCATTCACAGCCGATTCGAGCCACCTTCATCACCGCATAGTTGTCATCGGTTAACGCTGGAACACCTGCCGCGCGCAACGTTGCCAGCACATCTGCCAGCACGTAGCTGTCCTGCGGCTGCTGGCGCGTATGCTGCACCAGCGCCGCATCCGGTTGTTGCTCGTCGACGACCTGCTTCAGTGCCGACAGGTCATTGAAATCAACAGTAATAAGCGTCAGCCCCATCTGCTCAATAATAACCCGTGTCGTCGGGTAAACAGGCGCGTCATGCACCAGAAGACGCTGCCCCGGTTTGAGCAAAGCCGCCAGCCCGGCGCGAATCGCGCCAGTCCCCGCGCCCTGCACCAGCGCCGCAGCCTGTGCGTGAAATGCATCAGCCAGCACCTGTTCCACACGCTGGGTAACGCGCGGTTGATTCAGTCCTGGCGTTAAGCCTAAATCACCGCCAGTAAGAAACTCGCTGCCGGGGAAATGGCGACAAATGCTATCCACCAGCGCAAACTGCTTTTGCTGCGCCTCAATAAGCGTCAGGCTTTGCAGAGGAAACGTCTTCATAGGTGCCTTCCTTAAGCCGGAACGAACAGGCCAAGCCAGTAAAGAACATTCAGCAGAATACCGGTGATCATTACTGCCACGACCGGTGCCGCCATTTTCTGTACCGGACGGCCCAGGGATTCGTTGAGGAAGTAAATGGCAACCGCGATAGAGAATCCGGTATAACCCGCCATCTTAATTGCTGCGAAAATCGAACCGACCAGAAGAGCCACTTCCATCAGCATATTCATGGCGTTACGGATGTTATCCGACGCATTACGCACCGACGGGTAGCGTCCCAGCCATTTGCCGATCGAACGAAGCAGCAAGACTTCCGCCGAAATAACCACTGCGCCTAATACCGCTGCAACCATCGGATTCGGCGAGAGATAGCCCACCGCATAAACAAAGGTAAAGCCCGCAACTGCATACACACCAGTGGCTAACGCGGTGGTGGCAATCAACGGCACAAACCCCAGTCCGCGCATAAATTCTGCCAGAGCCGCCTGATTAATCAGCGTTTGCGATTGTTCCGGCGTTACGCCTGCGGAATATGCTTTCTCCAGTGTGAAGATCGACACTTCACTGCCAGCAAAAATCTTCATGCTGGCAACGGCGGCAATCAATGCTCCCACGATGGCGATATACGGTAAGTTTTTGATAATCCGTGACGTGCGTTCTTCAAACACCGAAAGCCCGCTGGCATCAATGTCATTTTCATCACGATGACGCAAGTCGTGAGTTATCGCGATCCCCAGCAGCATCACCATGCCAATAAAGATTTCGATGGATTCAGGGTTAAGATGTGGGAAATAGCGCACGACGACCACACGGGTCATCAGTACCACCACGGCGGCGATCAGACTTTGCTTCCAGCCAAACTGGTAGAAAATCGCCACCAGCGGGAACAGTGCAAAAGCTGAAACCACCGGCGAGCTTAATTCCCCCAGGCTACCTAATACATCCACCGGTAGCGCGGTCAGCAGCTGGTTTACCGGCAACAGGCAAGTAAGGATCAACACGCCCCAGATAGCGCCAAGACCAAACGCCATCAGGCTGTTTATCGCCAGTACGCCGAGGATATCGGTAGGAAGAAAGAGTAACCATGCGTTGAGCAGCCCGGTTTTCAGGGTAAACGAGATCCCCACCGAGGCCACAAAACCAATGCTCAGACCAAAAGCGATACTCCCCGCCTCGCGACGGTTCATATAGCCTTCAATCAGTTGCGGCAGGATCGGGCGGATGCCGTCATGAAAAACAGCCGCCGAGCGATGCGCCAGAAGCGATGTCATACCCGTCAGGCACGCCACCACGATAATCTGAATATACAGATCCATAGTCGTGCCTTTTATTTCAGATGGTTAATCAGCATCGGAATCGCGTGTTCGACGTGCTCAACGGAAAGGCCAAACGCCACTTTTCCTTCAGCGATCATTTTGGCGATATGTTCGTCTTTCGCTTTAATGCCTGGTTTGGCAATGGTGCAACTTTTGTTATAGCCAATCACCGCGATGGCAATCGACAATGCCGCGCCCGCACCGGTATTACACGCGCCGATGTAATAATCCAGTTGCCCGGATTTCACCTTCATTGCCGCTTCCATGTCGTTGTGAATGAAAACTTCAAAACAGCCAGGAGCCGTCGCTTCAATGGTTTTTTTAATCTGCTCACGCTGTAAGCCTGCAACGCCAATCTTTTTCATGAGTCTGTCCTTATTGGAAAAATTGAGAGGGATTTTCACGTAACATCACATCCACATCGGCCTGACTGAATCCTGACTGGCGCAATTGCGGAATAAAGGTGGTTAGTAAATAGTCATAGCCATAACCACCGTTGGCTTTTAAATGGGAGCGGCGCGTAATATCCATCGACAGCATGACGCGGTTCAGCAACCCACGGTCGCGTAGCGCATGAAGCATCGCAATACGCTTTTCGTCCGGGTAGTAACTGTTCTTGCCGATGGTGTCGAACTGCACGTACGCGCCGAGATCGATCATCTTCAAAATGTTGTCGAGGTTGTCTTTCAGATCGCAGTGACCAACGGTGACGCGCGAAAGATCAACCCCGTGGGCTTGTAGCAACGCCAGTTGCTCCAGCCCCATCGTGCTGAACGACGTATGCGTGGAGATCGGGCGTCCGGTCTGGTTATGTGCCAGCGCGGCGGCAATAAATACCTTCTCTTCCAGCGGCGTAATCTTTCCTTCGCTGGTGCCGATCTCCGCGATGATCCCGGCTTTCAGCTCCGTGCCATCGATACCCTGTTCAATTTCATCGACCATCTCCTGCGCCAGTTCCTGCACGCTGCGGGTCGCCACATGTTCCGGGAAAAACGCGTCCTGGTAATAACCGGTACAGGCCACCACGTTGATCCCGGTTTCGCGCATTACATCGAGCATAAATTGCGCATTGCGCCCCATGTAACGGTTGGTCATCTCAATCACATTACGCACGCCCTGGGCCATCAGGTCGTTCATCTCCTGGCAAATGAACGCATACTGATCAAGGCGGCAGTCCACGTTGTTTTTAAAGCCGGAGAGATCAATATGCAGATGCTCATGGGCCAGGGTGTAGCCCGTCGGATCAAAACTCATAGGGTGTCTCCTGCAAACCGGAGGGAGGAAAGAAAAGAGCGACCATTTTGTGGCGGTGGCGCGCGGAAAAATTCACACACGGTAGCCCCCACATCAGAAAGCGTGGTGCGCACACCGAGCTGCGTAGCGATCATCCCTTGCTGATAAACCAGCACTGGCACCACTTCGCGGGTATGGTGGCTGTGACCAATGGTCGGATCGTTACCGTGATCCGCCATCACGACCAGGCAATCATCTGGCTGCATCGCCTCAACAAGCCGGGCAAGGTTACGGTCAACGACCTGCAAACGTTCGGCATAACGTGCGACGTCTTCCGCGTGACCAGCGAGGTCGGTTTCCTGGATATTGGTGCAAATAAACGCCGTCGGATGCGTGTTAAATTCGTCGAGGGTGATATCCATAATCCGCTGGCTATCCACCAGGTTTTGCCAGCTCACGCCATAAGGATTGCTGACGATATCCGCCACCTTACCCACCAGCACGGTTGGCACGCCCGCTTCATACAGTTTTTGCGGCACCTGCACTTTTTCATCAACACCGTAGCCCATATGCACGACCTGGAAGCCGTTGTCATAAGCGCCTGAACGCGGCGCATTAATGCCAATAAAGCGCCCTTCTTTACTTTCTGCGGCATCGAGAATGCGTTGACTGTCAGTTAACAGGCCGCCAAATGTAATGACCCGACCGACCTGTACCTGCTCACGCACGATACGACCAATTTTGATTGCGTCGTCAAAAGAGATCACAGAGAGATTGGCGGTAATGTTATAGACCTGGCCTAAATCCGCCTCGAGATTATCGCCAATCGCAACCGCCTGATTGACCCACAGAAATTGCAGATCATCGCCACGACGCTCAACCTGCCAGCCAGCGGAAACTAATGCCTGCTCAACACGGTCAATCACATCGCGAAAAGGCATCCGCAGCGGCGGTAACGGGCGCGTGCCTAAAATTTCCTGATGCCCCATAAAGGTATCGCCACCTTCATGTTGCAGCTCTGCCACGCCCCAGGTTGCGGAATCTGACGGCTGCATATCGCCTGGCGCATAACCCAATGCGTTGATTAGCCCCAGCTTCTCCAGCGTTGGTAGCTGCAAATGCGGCAACTGGCTCAGGATGTGACCACATGTATTCGCTCCCGCATCTTGCGGACGCACCAGCGTGACATCTTTCATTGCCCCTACGCCAAAGCTATCAATCACTAACACCACAAATCGCGCCATTACGCCCCCAGAGAGTTTCCAAGACTGTCATAACGACCGACGATTTCCGGTTCGCCACGATGAATACCGGACACCAGCACCACATCGCTACGGGTGACAAAAATCTGCGTGCGAAAACAGAGCACCACTGCACTGCTTACCGGAAACTCGCCTGCCAGCGGCAGGGTGTAGTCGATACTGCTGTCATCCACAGTTTTGAGATTGGTTTCAGTAATCTTTTGATTTTCTGGCGTAAACACCAACGCATGTTGCGCATGACCACGACGATAGTAACCGCCGCCGTAGCAGTAGCTGTCGCCACGGAAATGATGGGAGATTTCACTTAACCAGAGCATCGCGATACGTTCAGGCTGATCGCCCTGCTGGTTTGCCGGAATAGTGCCCGTCAGCGCATGACCGGGTTCGGCATGAGTCACACCGTATTCCGCCAGCAATGGCAGCGAAGTGCAGCTGGTCGCTGAAGGCGCGTTCAGTTGCTCAATCGCAATACCAGATTTCGCCAGTTGATCCCGTGCTTGTACCAGCGTGTGAAGATTCGGTGTCGGCAAAACTTTCCCGGCAGCCTCATCCCAAAGCAGGCAAGGGAAATGGGTTAGTCCAGCTAAATGCAGCCCCGGCAGTTTCTTAATTTCAGCAACCACCTCGTGCAGCGAATGCTGTACAAAACCGCTCTCCTGCCCCGGATAAAGAAAATCATCGTCGCTATAAACTTTGAGCAGCACAGACTGGACTCGTCCGGCCTTCACCGCTGCCGCAGAAACTTCCCGCGCTTTGTCGAGAGTAAACACGGTGATGACGTCGGTGCCCTGTTCAACGGCGTCAGCAACCTGATGACAAGGGATTTGTACCAGATGCCCCTGATGCGCCACAGGCAAACCAGCGCGGCGCATGACTCGCGCCTCTTTGTAATCCACCGCCACAATGCCGCTGTAGCCTAATGCCAGCAATTTTTCCGCCAGCCACGGATTACGACCAAACTGCTTGGTCATCAGATACAGTTCAATGCCGTAAAGCCGCGCCGTCTCAATCAGCCGCTTACCGTTTTCCAGTATCTGATCCACGTCGATCACCCAGCTGTCCGGGGCGATCTTGCCCTGCTGCCACAGGCTTAGTGCGGCGGAAATCAGCGCCGGGTTCTGGCGTTTCAATGCTTCTACAAACATCTTGTTGCCTCGTTTCTGTTCCTTGAATTAAATATTCATTTTTTTGAATATTTAGGTTGTGCGACGTGGATTTGTCGGGAGCTTCAAACCTCTTCGTTAGCAGCCATCCATAATCCATAAAGGTTGGCCAGCAAATAGCCTTCTTCACACGGGTTAACTTCCAGTGCGAATTCCTTCAACAACACCTGATGCAATTGCACAACGGCTTGCCAGTGGCTGGATTGCGCCAGCTCTACCAGCAATTCGGCGTCCAGCGGCTCTATTTCTTCACCACGGCGACTGCGCATCAGTGCACTCGCCATATGTGTCATCGCCATCGTTCCTTGCTCACTGCGCACCGGCAGATGGCACTCTGTTTCCAGTACGTTGACGACCTGCATCATGCCTTTGCAGATGTCCTTATCAATAACGCCTGCCTCGCAAAGCAGGTTGAGTCTGGTTTCCATATCAGATGCCTTTCGTTTAATAACTCGGTTCCTGTTCCCCACTCACTACCCGTTGTTGATGGGCGAGCAGGGCGTGTTTATCTACAACGGCACGCAGCAGTTGTTGCATTGGGTAATCATCGACTCGCGTCAGGACCACGGCTTCGGTGGCCTGTAAAAATCGCGGATCGTCTGTGAGCGGCGTCGCTTCTAATCCCAGCATGGTCAGTTCGTTTTCCGCCACCACGTTCCAGATCACCGCATCGACATCGCCTTTAACAATGCGTTGTAAACTCTCGTGATAAGAGAGATCGACTCGTTCCACATCACTATCGCCAAAAAAGACATCGGTCATGATTTTCTGATCCGCCGAACGGTTATCCAGCCCCACGCGCTTCACGTTTGCGGACTCGCCTTTACGGCAAATCAACTGGTGCTCGCCAACGTAGGTGTGCGGCCCCAACTCCAGCGCGAGGCATAACCCTTTTTGCGTGAGATAACTTTCCGCCGCCAGTCGGGAAACCACCGCCATGTCATACACGCCGTTAAGTAAACACTCCACGCGAATATCCGCGCCGCGCATGTGCGCATAGTAAAAAGGAATGCCATCAAACTGGGCTTTCAATCCGCTCGCCAGGCCTTCGTACAAACGGGTATAGGGCAAGGGCATCGCGCACACCACATTGTTGATATCCACATGAGTCAGCAATGCTTTGTTATCCATCTCGACCAGATAACTGCCATTGCGCCCACGGCGTTCAATCCGTATCGCTCCGCTTGATTCCAGCGTTTTCAACGCGGCCTGCGTCAGGCCAACGGATGAACGGCATTCAGTTGCTAGCTCATCTATGGCTGTCTCTTATACACATCTCCGAGCCCACGAGACACTCGCTAATCT
>OWJQ01000440.1_pt1 | contig 25835 bp, 27 predicted proteins | sample 1732711 | NCBI WGS metagenome assembly OWJQ01 (sample SAMN05065745, study PRJEB22554) | human gut metagenome | biome: ENVO:2100002; feature: ENVO:00000062; material: ENVO:00002003 | host: Homo sapiens | place: USA | reverse complement strand
ATCCATGTGCACCTAATTCAATTTTTTATGTGTCCAGAATTCTGGGTACATATCAAACTCCGTTTCTAAACCTGCGTATATTATTGTTTTAGCAAAGGAGATTGGTAAACATGCGCATTCCGTATGGTTATTAAATGGAAAACAATGTATTTATCATTTGTCAGGAGAAAGCGGAAGTGATCCGCATGATTTTCGACTACTATCTTTCCGGAGCCAGCCTTGGGAAAGTGGTAGATATGCTGTCCGAGAAAAGGATTCCTTCCCCTACCGGAAAAGAACGCTGGACAAGAGCGGCAATTGATAAGCTCTTGTCCAATACAAAATATATCCCAATCGTTGGAATGGAGAAATATATGAGTGCCCAATTTGAAAAGGATCGGAGATGCAATATCGACTACGACAAGACCGGCAGCCCCAGAAAAGCTACTCGGTATCAATCTCCGGTATCGTGATTTTGTAAGCCACTATCTAATCCCTATCTTCTGTGTTATACTGAAACAAAAAGCCGGGGATACAGTATGACAGAGAAAGAACTCAGCGAACTGTATACTCGGCTTGCACTTCAATTCGATTCCGTACTGGGGACGCTTGTTTCAAAGAACTTGGTTTTCACGGATTTTGTACCCGGGATCAGAAAAGATTTTTACGATTCCCTCAACGAGGAAAAGCGAAAAGACTTTGAAAGAATCCTTACCTACACCCAAATCATAAGGCGCTACATAAGAGAGAATGCAAATAATGGCCCAATATCGTTGACTCAACTGGCCAAACAGTATTCCGAGGAATCGCCTGGGTATATGATCCAAAGCTGGATGCGCAGCAGAAATACATTGGAGTTCTTACGCCAGTGGGAGGTGGCGGAAAACCCGGATTTTGATGATGCTGCGTGTAAAGAGCTAATGCAGCAGGCACGATCCTCGTCTCTGACAATCACGCCAAGCCTTTGGGTAAAAAGGACGCATGCAATAGGAATGACGGTAAAACAGGGCAAGGGCGGTGGCGTGACCGCACACTCAGAAATCGCATTGGATTTCCACCTCTGGTTAGATACGGCAATGCGGATTGTAATGGTGAGGCTGGCTGGTCAGGAACAACAATGAACCTTCTGCCTTTGCATTGAGAAACCATATTAACCTTGCAACAAGAGTACGCTAAGTCAGAACGATACAGATACCTACCTTTAAATATCCGTGTCGAATTCGATGCGATAAAATTACTTTTTTCTAAAATTGAAGCGTTTGTATAACACAACAACGCTGATTTTAGAATCTGTACAACGAATAGAGGCAGTATATGGATCAGAATTTAACACACAGAAATCACTATATACCAAGATTTTATCTGAAAAACTGGAGTTTGGATGGGAAGACCATACAAACATATAGTATCTTGGTATCCAATTCTAAAGTTCCTTATTGGACTCAACAATCAATTAAAAATTCTGCTGTTTGGAATGACTTTTATACACGTATAGAAGGTGATAAGGAAATTGACAATTTTGAGCATTGGTTTGATCGAGAGTTTGAAACACCAGCAAAACCAGTATTTGACAAACTACTAAATGGTCAAAAAATATCCTATGAGGAATCTGTTGTGTTATCTCACTTTGTTTTTGACCAATACGTTCGAACACCTGCTGCTTACTTAAGGTTAACCGAACAAAATATAAAATTATTTCCAAAGATATTGGAAGAGACCACCGCAAAAATAAATAGAGAAGCAGAAAAAATAAGAAAGGGATATCCTGCGTTCCAATTTCAAAAAACTGTACGAGAGAGTTTTTTCCCAATGAAAGTAACAGTTGATAAAGAACAGAGCTTAGTTGAAATAAAAGCTGTTGTGGGAAGAGGATCATATCTCGATAATTTGAAACACCTATTGTCATCCACTTTGAAGGTAGCTGAACACCATGATTGGCGAGTTCTCCATGCATCTGAAGATATTTCGTTTCCCACTTCTGATGACCCTGTAATTTGTTTGAATTACAGAAATGCAGACGATTATGATTTCAAGGGAGGATGGGGAAGAAAAAATTGTAATATACTGATGCCACTATCACCTCGATTAATTCTTTTCACACAGGTAGGTGCAAAGGGGCCTTATAAAGACTTAGATCATTCACCATATTACAGCAAATTATTTAGACGCATGATTATTCAACACGCACACAGATATGTGTATTCTGACCGACCACAGAAAGGGATGCTTGAATTAAATGCTCGTGTCGTGAACGCTCAGCTATATGAGAGGGAAAAACAAGAAATGGCTGGCTGGCATATTGAGCAAATACAGGCAGAACGAAATCTATAATTTAGGTTTTATCTTTAAATCTGGGACATTCCCGGGCATCTATAGTGTTGCGATGTTCCATAAAAATAACCACACCTTTTGATGTGGTTATTTTTATGGATACCGTGAGGACTTCACATACTCGGCGGAAGTGAATTCCGCCTGCACCAAGGTTTTGGCTTTCGGCCAAAACACTTGCACGGCGCAAAAGCGCCGCCGGCCAGAAGGCCGCTTCAGCGAAATGCTGTATCTTTTTCGTATGCATATGCCAAGTTAAAAGCTACATTTTGGCCTTGCACTACAGGGCTGAAATGTAGCTTATTTTTTTACAAAACCTCCATAATATTGGCATTTACCCAATATTATGGAGGTTTTGTTATGTTTAAATAAATAGTAGATGTTCAACTAGCTGCTGTGAAAAAGTCGTCGTGCATGGAACGACATACATTAACAATACATTTTTCTATTGAAGAGTGCATGATATCTGGAATAGAGTAAAAAGAGTGCTTCGTATACCTAACTAGTGAAAATCAAGGTTTTCCCGATCTTTTGTATCGGCAATACAAAAGACTGGAATTTATTGTGCCAGATCTAGAGTCTAGAACAGAACGCAACAAATCTTTAAAATAATTTATTGTCTGTAGGAACATGCAGTTACGCAAAAATTTGCAGTTATGCAAGGACGGTACTGGCCGGCTATGTTTTCTAGAGTAGTAGAGAAGCGGGATTAGACATGTGTTTCTGAACGTTTGCGGGTACCAAAGCAGTACTAAATTATTTGGCATGTGAATTGCAATATGTAAAGAGCAAAAGGAACCAGAAAACAATAGAAATGATAAGGAGGTTAAAACATTGAATTTTAAAGAGCTTCAAGAGAGAGCTAAGGGAAGAAACTTCGACCAGATCACTGTGGTGAGCCGAGACATATTCCAAGAGCTGGCCAATCTAAGCTTGGTATTTCCCGTTGCCCCTGGGAAGGTACGCACCGAGACGGAACAGAACCATCCTGGATTGACAGTGGGAAAACAGGAAATTACCTATACACAGATGTGCACCACAATATATTACCAGAATACCTCCTTACAGGTGGTGCAGCCGGTGGAGGGAGACACCATCTACCAGCGGTATCTGGACCGGTTTGGCGAGGGTATCTGTTGTGTGCGGGAGCGAATTCCAGGCCAGATGTGGGATACCACTTTAGCCAAGCTTGAGTCCAAGGGAATCAACATTGCTCAACGGATGGAATCGCCCGTCTGCAAGGCAGCCTGGGTGGACCTCACTGATACCCTGGGCATTCTCTTTGAAATCATCACCGGGGAGAGTGAGACGCCTGACCCGAATTATGTGGTGCCCATGCGGATTGCGCAGATCAATATTACCACTCCGGATGTACGTAAAACCATCGAAACCATTACTGATTTGCTGGAGATCGGCCCCTGGGAGGTGGGGTGCCAAAATAACAAAACTGTAGTGGATCACGGTTTTCGGGTAGATGGAAGGCTGCAGAATGTGGACTTCTCCTTCCTGGTAGCCATTCTGGTGTGCGGCAACATTGAGTGGGAAGCTATCCAGCCGGTAAAGGGGCCCTTGGTTTACTTTGATTTTCTGAAGGAGCACGGAATTGGCTATCACCACATCCTCCGGGAGATTCCAGAAAAGCAGTGGGAGAGCACCCTTCAGGACTATGAGAGGGCAGGAGTGGAACTGTCCTGCCAGGGAAAGGTGGGGCCGGTAAGCTGGTGTTATATGAATACCAAGGATAAACTGGGCTTCTTCGTGGAACTGCGCACGGATTCCGCAATGACCAAACTGCCTGATGGCTATCTGCAATATTTTTACCCGGAACAGACCCGGGACTGAGCCAGGATATATTGTCACTGCTTCAAGGAGGAGGACGAACATGTCCAAGTTTGATATTTACCTGAATACCGAAAAGCCAGCCGTTGTGGAAAAGCTTATTGACGTTTACCCCTTTGCCGGTGTGTGCTGCAATCCCCAGATGGTGGCACGGCTGGGACGGACGGACTTTGCCAACATTGTAAAGGAGCTACGGGCGGCTACCGGTAGCTGCAAGCTCTTCATCCAAACCCCCTCCAATGACTATGACGGGATCATGCGGGATGCGGAAGCGATTCTAAAGATCGCAGGGGAACCCACAATCATTAAGATCCCATCCACTACGGGCGGCATCCGGGCGATGCAGAAGCTCTCTGCGGATGTGGATATCTGTGCTACACAGGTCATGTCTACCCTCCAGGGTATGTGTGCATTGCAGTCCGGTGTGAAATACATCTCCGTGTTTTACTGCTTCATGCTCATGGGCGGAGCTGACGACCACGGCCTGTATGGCGGAGTGGATGCCAAGGCGGTGTTTGCCGCCCTGAACAAGTTTATCCAGGTTTCCGGCAGCCCGGCCCGTATCATGGCCTGTGCCCCCAGAACTCCGGACGAACTGAGCTATCTCATGAGCACGGGCGCTACTTCCGTTGCGCTGGATCCGGAGGATTTTGAGAATTGCTTTAATGCCCGCCTGTTTATAAATTTGAATCAGGATGTGCGGCGCTCTTGGGAAGCGGTGTTCGGCAACGTGGGCGCCGACGAGCTGATTGATTAAGAAAAGGGGAGAAACAACATGGAATTTAAGAAAAATGTACTGGATCGCTTTCGACTGGACGGTAAGACAGCTGTAATTACGGGTGCGGCGGGCAACATCGGCTATCACACGGCCTTGGCGTTTGCTCAGGCGGGAGCCAATGTAGCCATCGTGGATTTGCCCCAGTGCCTGGAGCGCTCCAAGCAGGTCGCGGAGGAATTTGCCGGCCTCTATGGGGGAAAGGCGGCGGCCTACGGCTGCGATTTGGTGGATGCCAAGGCGGTGGCAGAGATGTTTGACGCCATCGAGAAGGAACTGGGCAGCGTGGATGTGGTTCACAACAATGCGGGTGTGGGCGGGGCGCTTGTCCCCGATCTGGAGGCCTGGGACTCCGAGCATAACATGGATCATCTGGAGCACTGGAAACAGGTGCTCAATATCAACCTGGTGAGCCAGTACATTGTGGCGACCACGGCGGCCAGGGTGATGGTGCGGGAGGGCCATGGAGGCAGCATCATCAACACGGCCTCCCTGACAGGACACATAGTGAATCAGGCTCCCCTTGGACATACCCAAGACGACTCCTCTTACGGTGTGTCCAAGGCGGGGGTGCTCTATTTCACCAAGCATTTTGCCTCCCAGGTGATCCAGTATGGCATCCGGGTCAATTCGGTTTCTCCGGGCTATTGCTACAGCCCCGGGCTCCACGCTGGAATGTCCCAGGAGATGCTGGAGTGCTACCAGAATACCCAGCCCATTATGCGCATGGCCCAGGTGGAGGAGCTCCAGGGAGCGGTGCTCTACCTGGCCAGCGATGCGTCTACTTACACCGTCGGACAGGACATCCTGATCGACGGGGGACATGCCAACTGGTAATTGGAAGGAGAACATTCTATGGGAATATTTAATCTGCATGGCCGTGTGGCGGTGGTCACCGGTGGTACGGCAGGACTGGGCAGAGGAATGGCCATCGCACTGGCCCGGCAGGGCGCGGATCTGGCTATTCTGGCCAGAAGACCGGATAAGCTGACTGAGACAGCCAGGGAAATCGAGAGCCTGGGGGGGCGGTGCCTCCCGGTTGTGTGCGATATCTCGGACGAGGCCTCGGTTCAGAATGCGGTAGAAACTGTGGTAAACTACTACAAAAAAGTGGATATTTTGGTAAACAATGCTGGTAATGGAGGCCCTTCCATCCCAACCGTCGATATGCCGCAGGAGATTTTTGACAAAGTGGTAAATCTGGATTTGTGCTCCCTGTTCCGGGTAATGAAGGCATTTGGCAAGGTGATGGTGGAGGCTGGCTATGGACGTATCATTAATATTGCCTCCGCTATGGGAATGGTAGGAAACCTGGGAGTGCCTCTGGCGGGCTATCAGGCCGCCAAGGGCGGAGTGATCAACTTAACCAGGGCCGCCGCCGCCGAGTGGGCCACCCAGGGGGTGACGGTAAACAATATCTGCCCTGGCATGTTCCCCTCTGAGTCTAACGGTGCTGATTTGATGGAAGAGTCCCAGACATTTATCAAGCGTATGACTCCCATGCAGCGGGCCGGCACGCCAACGGATCTGAACACCGTAGGCGATATGGATGCCGCAGTGGTGTTCCTGGCCAGCGAGGAGTCCCGGTATATTACCGGTATCACCCTGCCCTGCGACGGCGGGTGGACTTGCGTGTAGTTGAAGACAGGCAATCAAAACAAGAACCAGACATCTTGTTTTGAAATGGGCCGGAAAAGGCATGGAACGATCAGCGCCCCCTGTTGCAGGTAGAACTATCTGCAACAGGGGGCGCTGATATGTAAGTAGAGCAAAACTGCAATGCAGAAAAAAGGGGATAACAAAAGGCTGAGGAGTGCGGATACAGCATGATCGAGCTTATATACAACAAAAGACGGCCCTTACCGGAACATGTCCCTTGCCGATGTTCTTGGAGCGGTGATTTCACTTACGGACGAGATAATACGCAGTCAGGGCTTACAACGACAGTAGAACAGCAGGCTAAGCACACCGCTGAGGATCACGGCCAGGCCGGACAAGGCAATGGACACATGGAAACCACAGAACTGGATAGAGATCCCCCACAGGAGAGTGCCGAGCCCAACCCCCAAGTCGCCTGCCATCAACATGGTACTGTTGGCGGTACCGCGGTGATTTTGGGGGACATTGTCTACCGCCAGAAGGGTAAGAATGGGGAAGGAAAAGCCCTGAGCCATGCCGAAGCCGACGCCGCCCAGGTAGAAGGTCGCCTGACTGGGTACCAGTGCGATCAGAGCGATGAGGGCTCCGCTGAGCACCATGGCGATGGACAGTAGAGTTCGGTGGCCCAAGGCCCTGAGCAGCCGGCCGGAGGCCAGGTTGCTGACGGTCATGGACAGGGCCGCGACGACCATAAAGAAGCTGGGATTGGCATAGCCCTGGAGGACGGCGTAGGTGAAGATAAAAATATTGCAGCAGGACACCCCCAGCATAACGAAGAACTCAATAACGGCAGGGCGTGCCGCGGCGGGATACAAAAACTTCCGCAGGCCGTGGAGCGGATTGACCTCCTGGGGTTCCCGGACAACAGGCGGCCTGCCTTCCTCATACCGGCACAGAAAGGCCAGTATGGCGCCCAGCACGCCGAAGGCAAAGGAAAAGTAAAAAATACGGTCATAGGTGCCGCCGCTGCCTAAAATTTCGATCAGCCAGCCGGCCACAGCAATCGCCAGAGCGGTAGAAACCCAAAAGATGCCTACCCCCAGGCTGCTTTTCTCCCGAGGGGTTACATCTATAGTGGCAGTGGACGAACCCGCCTGCCCAATGGAAAAACCCGCCCCATGAAGTCCACGGAAGAGGAGCATCAGGGGGGCAAAGGGGAGGAGCAGGAAGAGCAGGGAGGCGATGCCCATCAGCAGAGGGCCCAGGATCATGATGACTCTGCGGCCGAACCGATCCATCAGATAGCCTCCGGTAGTACGGGCCAGAATACCAAATAGGGCGAAGGGCAAGCCGAGCAGACCCGCGAAGGAGGTAGAGAAGCCACGGCTGGCGAAAAAAAGCGGGATGCCAGAACACATCAGGTTCTGAATTAGCATCAGACACAGCATGCTGAACCAGATAAGAATAAAATATCGGTTAAACAGTTTCTCTTGCATCGAAAAGGCTCTCCCTATGTGGTAAATGTGTCAGTATGGAGGAAACGGGGAGCGGCATAGCCGCTCCCCGTTTCCATTGCTGCCGGAAGAAGCGATTATTCCCCGTAGACCTTGTCGGGATCCTGATAGCCGGTGCGCTCACCCCAGGCCACCATGTCTTCCCGAATCTCATCCCAGCTCCGGATGGGGGACTGGAGCAGCTCATCATGCTCATTGGTGGCATAGCGATAGTGATGAGCCATAGACATGTCCTTTTCGTCGGTCTGCTTCTCACCATAGTCTCTGGCAGCGATGCGGGTCATGGTGGAGTACTGCTCGCTGACCGTGTGGAGCTTCAGATCGTTGACCAGCAGGCGCTCCAGAGGCCGCTTGCACAGATGGGACTGGATGGTGCGGGTCTCACGGGGGAGAGTCTTCAGCATTCTGGCAATCTCCCAGGCGCGGTCAATAACCTTGCCCTTGGGCACCAGCTCGTTGACCCAGCCCCAGTCCAGGGCCTGCTGGGCAGTCCACTGGCGGCAGGTATACATCAGATAGTTGGCGCGCTTCGTACCCAGGAAGTGCTGCATCAGCATAAACATGCCGTCACCGGCCACCAGGCCGAAGAACAGGTGGTCGTCATCGAACTTGGTGTCCTCAGAGGCCAGGGTGATATCGCACAGCAGGGCGGAATCCCAGTGGAAACCGGGACCGGGAATGGCGCCGATGGTGGGGATGTCGATGTCGAAGATCATGTTTTTGATCAGGTTGGTGTCGTCGATGTACTGATGGTCAAAGCGCTCTTTGGCGTAGGTGCTCCAGCCGTGAGGATCCTTGTCCATCATCCAGTTGTCGCCCTTGTGAGTCCAAATCAGAATTTCGTTCTTGCGATCCAGGGAGATAATGCGGCTGAGCTGACTCATGGCGCGATGATTGGCGCCGCTCCAGCACATGGGGTGGTCATTGGTCTTCATGGTGACCTGAAGAATGCCGTCCTCCCGGTACAGATCAAAGTGATCCTTGAACCACTCCCTGTATTCTTCCAGTTCGGGGAGCTTGACGTAATCAGCCATAATGTCTTTCATTGTTTGTTTCCTCCTGTTCGTTTTTGTTTGTGTTCAAAGCTTTACGCATTTGCGGCGTTTACGGCGTGGTGAATCTTGCTGGCAACGGAACGGCGTTCAAAATAGATGGTTGCAAAGAGCACAAGCATCAGCAGGATGCCCTGGATAGCACTGGACAGAGTGGAGTCCACCCCGCAGAGCGTCAGACCGTTTTCAATCATGACAATGGTAAAGGAGCCGATGAGCAGCTTATAAATCCGGGCGCTGAAGCCGCCGGTCACGCTGACACCACCCAGGAAAATAGCCATCTGAATGCGCATCTCCATAAATTGGCAGAGGGAGTTGGTAGAGCCGCCTACATTGACGATCTGCATAATGCCGAAAAGCGCAGCCATGAAGCCTGAGATGATAAAGGCCGTCATACGGATGCGTTTGACATTGATGCCAGTGGCAATCACGGTGCGCTCGTTCTCACCGATAGCCCTACAGTAGTAACCAATCTTGGTGTACTCAAATACATAATAGAAGATGACGACCAACACCGCCACAATGGCCAGCTTGACGGGGAAGGTGTTGAACGTAATGAGCACGGTAGGGGCGTAGATCAGGTTGGAGGCCAGGAAATAGTTCAGCAGGCCCCGCAGGCCGATGAGCATAGCCAAAGTCATCATAAAGGAGGGCATCTTGCACCGGGAGTTCCACAGGCCGTTGAGCGCGCCCACCAGCATGCCGGTGCCGATGGCCACGGGGAAAATGGCCCAGGTGCCAAGGTGGGAGGCAGCCATGGCGCCCAGAGTGGCAGAGAGGGCGGCATTGGCGCCGACGGATAGATCCGTACTGCCCATGGCGGTGACAAAGAGCACGCCGGTACCGCCGATGATAACGGGAAAAGCCTGGTTCACAATGTTGGAAATATTCTGGGGAGTGACCAGGGTGCCGCGGGTGGCGATGAGGAATACGCAGAACAGGATGAGGAAGGACAGAATGGGAATAAGCGTATTGATGCTGAATTTCTTTTTCATGTCATCACCTCAATAATGGTCTCTTCAGACAGCTCTGCGCTGCGTGGGAGGAGCTTGCAGATTTCGCCGTCCTTCATGACGGCGATGGTGTCGGCCATGCCAAGGACTTCCGAAAGTTCATCGGTGATCAGCAGGATTGCCATTCCCTTTTCCTTGGCCTCCCGCAGACACTGGTAGATGTATGCCTTGACGCCGATGTCCACGCCGCGGGTGGGGCAGTCCACAATGAGAACGTCCAGATCCTTGATGAGCCAGCGGCCCAGATTGACCTTCTGCTTGTTGCCGCCGCTGAGGGCTCTCATCAGCTGATCCACGCCGGTGGATTTGACGGAAAATTGCTCCCGCGCCTTGGAGGATGCCTGATACAGCTTCTTTGGGCTGAGGAAACCAAAGCGCCCTTTCAGGGTCTCGACCGAGGGCAGACAGAAATTGTTTTGAATGGAGGCGCCCATCATCAGCGCCTCACCGTCACGATCCTTGGGCACATAGGCCACCCTGTTTTGAAGGGCCTGATAAGGGTTGCCGATGGAAACGTTGTGAGTGGGGAGGGATACCTCGCCGCTGTCTACCGGGAGCAGGCCGTATGCCGCCTGACCCACCTCACGGATGCCGGAGTCGCTCAGACCACAGAGCCCAAAAATCTCACCCTTGTGCAGGTCAAAGGATACGTGCTTGAGATGGTCGGTGCAGACATCCTGCAGCGACAGGGCCACTTGGTCTTCGAACTGGGGAGTGGTGTCGCTCCGGTAATAGTCGCCTTCGATTTTCCGGCCCACCATACGGATCTTCAGCTCCTCCAGGGGGATGTCCTGGCTGCGTTCGGTGGCAAGCAGTTCGCCGTCTCTTAGGATAGAGACGCTGCCGGTGATCTTCAGCATCTCCTCCAGATCGAGGGAGATCAGAATAATGGAACGGCCCATCTCCTTAAACTTCCGGATGAGTTCATAGAGAACGGTGCGGTTGTCGTGGGAGAGGGACTGAGTCAATTCATCCAAAATGAGGATCTGGGGATCGGAGGCCAGGGCGCGGGCCAGTTCCACCATCTTGCGCGATTCCACGTTCATATCGCCGGACAGCCGCTGGAAGGGAATGGGGGGAAGTCCCCACTGGCTCAGGGCCTGATTGGCAGCCTCATAAACCTTCCTGTTGTTGATAATTCCGAAGCGGGAAAAACGCTTGGTATTGCCGAGGAAGACGTTGATTCCGGCTGGAAGGTTGGGGACGAGCCCCAGCTCCTGCACGACAATGGCTACGCCGCTGGAGGTGGCATCCAATGGAGAGCGGGGCTTATAGGGCGTTCCGTTTAGAAACATTTCGCCGGAGTCGCTGGGCTGAATGCCGGCAATCTGGGTGAGCAGGGTGGACTTGCCGGAGCCATTTTCTCCGGCCAGACCGCGTACTTCGCCCGGCCGAAGCTGAAAATCGATGTTCTTATTGGCGTAGGTGGCCCCAAACCACTTGTTCAGGCCCTTGACCTCCAGGATCAGATTGGAATCACTCATTTTACGACCCCCTTCACATTGCGCTGAGCTGTGATGCCGAAAACGACGACGATCACACCCAGGAGGAACTCCTGGAAGGTTCCCGATGGAACGCCCATAAGAGTGAGAATGTTGAAGATCATAGCGATAAGAAATGTACTGATCGGAATACCGATGGCAATGTTGATATGCTTTTGAAGCGCCTGGGCCAGCAGGACGGCGGCCAGCGGCTGAAATACGGTGCTCAGGCTGCTCAAACCGGTCTGAGCCACCACATAACCGGCGTAGCTCTCCTTCATGACGCCGCAAAGCCGAAGAAGAAGCCGGCCATCAGTCCGCCCAGCATAAGCGCGCGCCGGGTATTGATGCCCATCATCTGAGCTACATCCGCATTGCCGCCCACCGCCCGGGCATTGAGACCGATGGAGGTCTTGTTATAGGTCACGTAAGCGATGATAAAGCCGATTACAAGCATGATATAGATGGCTGGGCTGCGGCCGAGCACCCGCATCTCATCGGCCAGTCCCTCTACCCGCAGGCCCTGAGATACCCGTACCTGTGAGTAATAGCCGGCGATGGTCTCGTAGACCATGGTCATGCCAAGGCCTGCAATCCAGGGAGGAATCTTTGTGACCTGGAAGAGAGTCATATTGACGGCCAGGCAGAGCACGCCGACCAGTACAGCGGCAATGAACATGGGGACATAGCCGAGCGCATTGCCCACAATGGCGGAGGCTGTGGCAGCCAGAACAATGATGGCGCCCGCCGACAGGTCGGTGATGCCGCAGGCAAACAGATAGCTGAAGCCCCAGGCGACAAAGGCCGGGACGGTGGCTGCGGAAAGTATAATCGTGAAGTTCTGGAAGGTCAGAAACTTCCCGTCCACCACCACGTTCAGTACCACAAGAAGCGCAAGGGCCGCGATAACGATGATGATGGGCAGCGGCTTGATCCGGCTCTCGTTCCGGGCTCGGGTTAAGGTATTATTCATAGACAGTCCCTCCATTTGGCCTCCGGATGATACGTCCATGTCGTCCGGAAGTCACAGTGTTAATGCTGGTTATCTCAGTTGATCCGCTCGGAAATCAGTTCGTCAACATTGCCCACAAAATCGTAGAAGCTCTGGTAGTCCACATTCGGATTATTCCGATAGAGCAGCGTATCAAAATCGGCTTTCGTCAGAAGACCGCCTTCCGCCATTAAATTGATGAAGCCATGGGCGTTATCCTTGGTCAGCATTACCAGGTTCATATTGTCAAACAGAGGGGCTTGGCCGTTTTCATCGAGGATGGCATGTCCGTCCAGACGATTGATCAGTAGGGCGGCAGCCAGAGAGCCGGCGATCCACTGTCCGCCGTTTAGGGCGGTTACATCGCCGTTCAGAATACTCTGGGCAGTTTCGGGACTCATGTCGCTGCCATAAAGCTTGTAGTCAGCTTCAGGGCGGGAGGACATGGCGCTGATGGTGGCGGACAGATAGTCTCCGCCAGTGCAGTAGATCATGTCTGCATCGGGATAGGCGGTCATAAAGTCATTAGCCTTTTGTACGCCTTCAGAGGGGTCAGCAGAGTGGGCCACGTAAACAACCTCACCGCCTCCAGCCTCAAAGGTATCGGTAAATCCGGCGATACGTTGGTCATGGACGTAGTCGCCCAGCGCAGCGGCGGAAATGATAGCCGTCTGGTTGCCGTCAGCCAAACCCAGTTCGCCCATGGCTGCACCGGCGGCATATTCCTGGGATATCACAGCACCGGTATAATACGCATTCTCCTGTATGGCAGGCCAATCGGCATCGGCGGGGATATTGGCATGGAACACGAAAGGAACTTCAAAGTTCTGACATAGTTGGGCGACGGTTGGGAAGATCGTTTGGCTCATGCCCAAAAAGAGCACGCCATCTGCGCCCGAGGTGAGTTGGTTCTGAAGATCGGTGACGACCTTATCCACCTTAAACTCGTTGTTGGCCAAGTCGATGGACAAATCTCCGGCAGAGGTCTCCAGGGGAGTCAGAGCCTCAAAAATGATGTCCAAAGGATAGGCGCCTACGCCCCATGTGTTGGCGGCAATGACATGGCCCCCTTTACCGGTAGAGGAGGACTCTGCAGGTGGGGCGGCGGTCTGCTGACAGCCGCTGAGCAATGTCAGGGCGAAGGCAGGAACCAAGGCGAGAGACAAAGCGCTTTTCCAGTGATTCATGTTCATTCTCCTTTTCCTTTTTTGACGGCTGCTTGCTGCCGGTTGATGGACACTTGATGGAATAAGTGGCAGGTGGGAAACCCGGCACATTCGGAATACCGACCGCTGTGTGCTTGCGGTCATGGATATTTGCAAGAAGCATACCAAATTGAGAGAGCAGGGGAGAAGAGGTAGGGAAAACCAGCCAACTTCTAAGAAAAATTTAATGAAGATCCTGTACGAAATGGACAGTGATAAAGAGCAGTAGAGGGCCGGAGTGTTTGCAACGCCGCAAGACTTTGCACAAATGCAAGGAGAGAGCAGCTGCGCTCCAGGAGGGGGACAGTGCGAAACGCGGAGCTTTTCGGCTTGCATTCCCGCAAAAATTTGCAGCCATGCAAGCGTCGGGCATCGCAGCTTTCAGGCTGGTTTGAGAGGCTAAACTGACTGGAATTGCCGGGATTGCAGGAGGAAAAGGAAACATATCAGTTTATTTTTTGCTTGGCATGGGATTTGCTTAACAAGAGAGCAGCAAAAACCGCAGGAGCGGGACCGCTCCATTCCATGTCATACAGTACCATGGTTGGATATAAGAAAGGAAGACTGGAAATGAAAGCATTGAGAAAGTTGGGTAAAGGAGCCGAGTCAGTACATCTGTGCGAGGTGGAAAAGCCCATTCCGGGCCCGAACGACCTGCTGGTGAAGGTAATGGCTGCCGGTATCTGCGGTACGGATCTGCACATTCTGGCCGAGGAGTACAGTCATAGTGTGCCTGTTACCCTGGGCCACGAATATACCGGCGTAGTGGAGCAGGTGGGCAGCGGGGTCACCGATTTCCAGGTGGGGGATCAGGTGATCTCGGTGTCCATTGCCTATTCCTGCGGAACGTGTCACTATTGCCGCAAGGGCGATCCGGTTCACTGCACACAGAAGGCCTCTATCGGTGTCAATGTGGATGGCGCCATGGCGGAATATATGGTAATTCCGGCAGACTCGGCGATGAAAGTACCTGAACAGTATAAGGGCAGCGACATCCTGGCGCTCAGTGAGCCCATTGCCTGCTGCATCCGGGCGGTGCTGGAGAAGTCGGAGATCTACGCCGGAGATGTGGCGGTGGTGTCCGGGCCGGGCATTATCGGTTTGCTGTGCGTCTAGCTGGCTAGGCTCCGGGGCGCGCGGGTGATTCTGAGCGGCACCAAGGCCGACCGGGAACGTCTGGAACTGGCCAAGAGCCTGGGGGCGGAGTGGGTGTGCGACAACGCCGATGATCTGGCGGCGCTCCTGGCCCGGGAGACAGCCTACGGCCCCGATGTGTGGATTGAATGCTCCGGCGCCGGCCCGGCCCTGAGCCAGGGGATCAGCCTGGTGCGCAAACAGGGGGCCTTTATCCAGGTGGGCCTCTATGGCAAGCCGGTACCCATGGACATGGATATGGTGGTGCGCAAGGAGCTGAAGGTCACCGCCGGCTTTGCCCAGGCGAGATCCTCCTGGGAGATCCTCCTGAAGCTGCTGGATGGTAACAGCCTGATGCTGGAGCCTCTGGTGAGCACCCGGCTGCCGCTGGCCGACTGGAAGGAGGGCTTTGCCCAGTTCCGGGACAAAAAGGGGATCAAGATTTTCCTGGTTCCCTGACAGCCGTGCGGGCAGCCGCGATAAACAAAAGGAGGATATTTATGACACCCTATCCCCATCTGTTTACCCCAATTAAGATCGGGGGGCAGCTGATCAAAAACCGCATCTTCTCCGCCCCCACCGGCCTCATGAGCTATACCGCCCGGGGCCATCTCACGACCGAGAATATGGCCTACTACGAGCTGAAAGCCAAGGGCGGATGCGGTGTGGTTACCTTGGGGGAGAGCATTGTCCATGCGGCCACCGGCCAGTCCCACGACCGGCAGATCTGTCTGGATGACCCGCATGTGCTTCCCTCTCTGACCAACACTGCCCGGGCCATCACACGTTATGGGGCGGTAGCCAACATTGAGCTGTCCCACGGCGGTAAGTACGCCGGCCTGGCCAGCATCGGCGGTCATAAAAAAGAGCGCCGCCCCGCTTATGGCCCCAGCCACGATATATTGCCTTCCAGGGAAGAGGTTCTGGAGATGCCCCAGAAGCTGATCTATGAGATCCTGGATGCCTATGGCGCCGCAGCCGATGTCGCCAAGCGGGCGGGGTTTGGCATGGTAATGGTGCATGCCGGCCACGGCTGGCTCTTTAACCAGTTCCTCTCGCCGTTGGAAAACCACCGGAAGGATGAGTTCGGCGGCAGCCTGGAGAACCGGGCGCGGTTCCTCCTGATGGCCCTGGATCGGGTGCGCCAGGCGGTAGGCCCCGGGTTCCCCATACAAATCCGCATGAACGGTGATGACTTTACGGAAGGGGGGCTGCACCTGGAGGACTACAAGGAGTTGGCCCGGATGGTGGAGAGCAGGGTGGATCTGTTCAATATCTCCTGCGGCAGCCATGAGCGGCAGGAACTCTTTGTACGAACCCATCCCCCGGCGTTCCTGGATCACGGCTGCAACGTATATCTGGCGGCGGCCATCAAACAGGTGGTGTCCAAGCCGGTGTCCTGCGTGGGTGCCCTGGGCGACCCGGAGCAGTGTGAGGAGATCATCGCCTCCGGTCAGGCCGATATCGTGGAGCTGGGACGGGCGCTGCTGGCGGATCCCTTCCTCCCGAAAAAGGCCTACACGGGCCAGAAGGAGGACATCACCCCCTGCCTGCGCTGCTTTGTTTGTCTGGGGGAGAGTGTTAATCAACGGTACAAACCGCTGTTCGGTGAATCCGGTGATTGGAGCCGAGCTGGAGGAAAAATATTATGTGGCCCCGCCCCTGAGAAAGAAAAAGGTTCTGGTGGTGGGCGGCGGCCCCGCCGGCATGGAAGCGGCAATCACGGCGGCCCGGCGCGGACATGAGGTACTGCTGTACGAGAAGACGGATGCGCTTGGGGGGGCGCTGAAATTCGCCGAAGCCGTACCCTTCAAGCAGGATCTGTATCGCTTTACCCAGTGCCTTATCCGAAGGGTGGAAAGCAGCGGCGTGAAGGTTACCCTGAATCAAAGGGTGGACAGGGCGCTGGCAGAGAAGGTTCGGCCGGATGTCCTTATCATTGCCGCCGGCGCCCAGCCGGTGATTCCCGCCATTCCGGGGATTGCGTCGGATAAGGTGGTGTCGGTGGCCCAGGCCGAGGCGAACCCGGACGCTCTGGGAGAACGGGTGGTGATTCTGGGAGGCGGTTTAGTGGGCTGCGAAACCGGTATTCACCTGGGCATGAAGGGGAAACAGGTCACCATCGTAGACATGCGGGATACGTTGGCAGCCGATGTGAATATGTTCCACGGTATGGCGCTGGGACAGGAGCTGAACAAGTATGTCACCGCCGTCACCGGAGGAACCGGCAGAGCCGTGACGGATGAGGGACTGATTTACACTGACCGGGTGGGGCAGGAGCACCTGCTGCCCGCTGACGCGGTGCTGTGCGCCGTGGGAATGAGAGCGTGCACCGATGTAATGGAAGAGCTGTGGAACGTGGTGGATGAGCAATACGTTATCGGAGACTGCGTCAAGCCCGCTCAGGTGACACAGGCGATATCCGATGCGTACTACCTGGCAAAGAACCTGTAAGCGTGCAAATCGGCAAAAAATTGCGGATGTGCAATGCGTGTGGGGAGGAAGTGCGAGGCTAATGGCCTGATCTGAGCGCAAAAGCGGGATTATTATGCCGGATTCCATGCGTTTCCTGCACAAAAACCGTAAGTGCACTACTTGGCGCGCGGTTTGCAGTCTATATGAAGCGATTCGGGCCAGAGACAAGAAGCGTCCTCGGAACCACAAATAATAAGGAGCGTAAATTATGGATCAGGTTATTATCACAGCTGCCCTCACTGGCGCAGTCACCCCAAAGGCCAAGAATGCGCACATCCCCATTACGCCGGAAGAAATTGCCGCGGATGCCTACGCCTGCTGGAAAGCGGGCGCAGCCATGGTTCATCTGCACATGCGGGCCGACGACGGCCTGGGTGCCATGGACAAGGAGAAATTCCGGGAGACCATCCGGCTTATCCGCAGCCACCAGGACTGTGATGTCATTATCAACTGCACCTCCTCCGGCGCTTCTGCCGAGCATCCCGCCACGGATGAAGAGCGGATGGCCCATCACCGGGAGCTGGAGGGCATCGAGATAGGCTCCTATGACGCCGGTACCTTCAACTGGATGCCCGGCGGGGTGTTTATGAATAGCCCGCAGTTTCTCGAGAAGCTGGGCGACCTGTACATAGAGCGCGGCATCAAGCCGGAGGTTGAGATCTTCGATGCCGGTATGCTGGGGATCGCCGATTACTTTGCAAAACAGGGCCACCTGTCTACCCCCTGCCACTATCAGCTTTGCCTGGGCGTGCTGGGCGGTATGCCTGCCACGGTGGAAAATCTGGTATATCTGGTGCGCCATCTGCCGGAGAACGCCACCTGGTCGGCCTTTGGCGTGGGGAAGAGCCACCTGCCCATCCTGTATGCGGCCCTGGCCCTGGGCGGACATATCCGGGTAGGGCTCGAGGACAATGTATACCTCAGCAAGGGAGTGCCTGCCACCAATGTCCAACTGGTGGAACGGGCCGTTCAAGCGGTGCGCACCTTCGGAAAGCAGCCCGCTACCCCCGCTCAGGCCAGAGAAATCCTGGGCCTGAAGCCGTTGAAATAACAGAAGGAGAAGATCACATGAAAGTTGTTCGATTGGCAGACGCCTTTGAGTATCCGGTTACCGGCCATTTTGATATGCGGGCCCTCCGGCTGCACAACAAGGAAACCAGCAATACGGTGGACTATACCCTGGGCCTGTCCCACTTCCTGCCCGGCGGCGGGACGGAGTACGTGGAGACCGGGGTGGAGCTGATCTATTTCATCCTGGAGGGTGAGATGACGGTGCGCACAAAGGACGAGACCATCGTACTTAAAAAATACGATTCCATCCACTTCAATGTGGGAGATGGAAAAGAGATCCGCAATGAGACCAACCTCCCCGCCTCCATGCTGGTGATTGCCGGTATGCCCGGCCGGGGCTGAGCCGGATGATTCCGGCATGACACTTAGGAAGAAGGGAATTCTGTGAACAAAGAGCTTGCCAAGCGATTCTACTCGGACATGTATAAGATCCGGCGGTTCGAGCAGGAGGTATTTGAGTTTTATAAGACCGGACAGATGGCCGGCCTGGCCCACCTGTATATCGGCGAGGAGGCTGTGGCCGCCGGCGCCTGCGCCGCCATTGAGGCGCGGGACTACATCGCCTCTACCCACCGTGGGCACGGCCATCTGGTGGCCCGGGGAGCCGACATGGGCCGCATGATGGCAGAGATCCTGGGAAAGGAAACGGGCTATTCCAAGGGCAAGGGCGGTTCCATGCACATCATGGCCATGGATTTGGGCATTCTGGGCGCCAACGGCATTGTGGGCGGCGGGATTCCAATGGCCACCGGCGCCGGTTATTCGGCCAAGTACCGCGGTACCGACCAGGTAACCCTGTGCTTCTTCGGTGACGGCGCCGCCAACGAGGGCACCTTCCATGAGTCCATCAATATGGCTGCCGCGTGGGATCTGCCGGTGGTGTACGTCATTGAGAACAACCTTTACGGCATCACGGTGGACAGCCGCCGGGTCACCAAAGAGCACGACTTGGCCAAGCGGGCAATCGGCTATGGCATCCCCGGCTATACCATCGACGGCAACGATGTAGAAACGGTCTACAAGACGATGCAGAAGGCCGTCAAGCACGCCCGGGAGGGTAAGGGGCCCTCGATTGTGGAGTGCAAGACCTATCGCCACCACGGCCACAACGGCAGCGATCCCGGTACCTACCGTCCGCCGGAGGAGGTGGAGGCCTGGAAAGCCAGGGATCCTCTGATCCTGTTCCGGGATAAGGGCTACCTTACAGAGAAGGAGCGCAAGGAGATCGAGGATAAGGTGGAACAGGAGGTTCAGGCGGCCTGCAAGTTTGCCGCTGAAAGCCCCTATCCTGAGGCGTCCGAGCTGATGGACGATATCTTCTGCGACTGAGAGGGAAGAAACGATGAGAAAGATTTATTATCGTGACGCCGTGCGGGAGGCCCTGGACGAGGAAATGGCCCGGGATCCCATGGTGATGATGATCGGCGAGGACATCGGCGTGGGTGACGGCACTTGGCGCTGCTCCAAGGGACTGTATGAGAAGTACGGTGATCTGCGGATGAAGGATTCCCCCATCAGCGAGTCCGGCATTGTTGGAATGGGCATCGGCATGGCCCTTACGGGCATGAGGCCCATCGTGGAGATTATGTTCTCAGACTTTATGCTGGTGGCTATGGATCAGATTGTCAATCAGATGGCCAAGGTGTGCTACATGTCCGGCGGACAGAAAAATGTTCCGATGGTCATCCGAACCACCATCGGCGCCGGCCGGGCCGCCGCCGCCCAGCACTCCCAGAATCTGAACGCGGTCATCGCCCACTTCCCCGGCTCCAAGATCGTCATCCCGTCCGATGCCTATACCGCCAGGGGCCTGCTGAAATCCGCCATCCGGGACAATAATCCCGTGATTGTGGTGGAGCACCGCAAGCACTACAGCGTGGAGTTTGATATGCCCGACGACGGGGATGAAAATCTCCTGCTTCCCATCGGCAAATCCGTTGTGGTGCATGAGGGCAGCGATGTCACCGTGGTGGCCAACTCCTTCCAGGTGGGACAGTGTGTCAAGGTGGCCAAGCACCTGGAAAAGAAGAAGGGGGTCAGCGTAGAGGTCGTTGACCTGCGTACTTTGGTTCCGCTGGACAAAGAGACAATCATTAAATCGGTAAAGAAGACCGGGCGTCTGCTCATTGTGGACGAGGGCTACACCAGCTTCGGCGTGGCCGCCGAGATCTGTGCCGCGATTCAGGATAAGGTGTTCTACGATCTGGATGCGCCCATCCAGCGCCTGTGTGCGCCTGACGTGTCCATCCCCTTCAGCCCCGCCCTGGAAAAACTCGTGGTGCCCAATGAAAACACCATCCTGGCGGCTGTAGAGAAGCTGCTGTAAGAAGGGGGGAGGCAAAATGGCAAAAGTAGTGGTCATGCCCAAGCTGGGCTACACCCAGGATGAGGGCACTATCGCGGAGTGGCACAAGCAGGTGGGGGATCCTGTCGCCATCGGCGACCCCTTCTTTGACGTACACACCGACAAGTCGGTGATCACCGTGGAAGCAAGCTGCGCCGGTACTCTGCTGAAGATCGCCCTGGAACCCGGCAATACCGTGCCGGTGCTTACTCCGGTGGCCGTGGTGGGCGAGCCCGGCGAGGACGCCGACGCCATCCTGGCCAGCCATGTGACCGCCGTGGTGGCGGACGCCCAGGTGGAGGCCGACTTTGATGACGATGAGGATGATGAGCCTGCCGAGAAGGCCGCCGCCCCCGCAGAGATGGGAGAGCTGAAGCTCACCCCCCGGGCCAAAAAGTACATGAAGGACAATGGCATCGCCGCTGCCGATGTGTCCTCCATTCAGGGAACCGGATTCCAGGGGGGGATTACCGAGCGGGATATCAAAGCCAGCCCCCTGGCCCGCAAGCTGGCCGAGAAAACCGGCGTCGATCTGAGCACCGTACAGGGTACCGGCGCCGGAGAGAAGATTATGAAGAAGGACGTGGAGCGGGCCGCCGCAGCGGCAGCTCCCTCCGGCTCCGATGAGCTGCAGATCGCCTCCGTGGTTCCCTACAAGGGGGTGCGCAAGATCATCGGTGACAAGCTGGCCCATTCCAAGTTTACCGCGCCGCACCTCTACTTCACCGACGCGGTGGACACCACCAATCTCACCGCCTTCCGCAAGCAGCTCAATGAGAACAGCGAGGTGCGCATCGCCGTTTCCGATTTGCTGATCATGGCGGCCTGCAAGGCGCTGAAGAAGTTCCCCGGAATCAACGTGACGCTGAAAGAGGATCAGATCGTCACCTACAAGTCCATCAATATAGGTACCGCCGTGGCCGGAGACAACGGCCTTGTGGTACCTGTGGTAAAGAATGTACAGAATAAGAGCCTCACCGATGTGGCCGCCGAATCCAAGGATCTGGTGGCGCGGGCCAAGGAGGGGCGCCTGAAGCCTGAGGAGTACAGCAACGGCACCTTCTCCATCTCCAATCTGGGTATGTTCGGCATCGGAAACTTTACGGCCATTATTAACGCGCCGGAAGCCGCCATCCTTTCTGTCAGCTCGGTGCGCAAAACGCCGGTGGTGATTACCGACGAAAACGGGGAGGATACCATCGCCATCCGGCCCATGATGAACATTCAGCTCTCTGTGGATCACCGGCTCATCGACGGCCTTCTGGCCTCCCAGTTTGTGGAGTACATGAAGCAGCTTCTGGAAAACCCGGTACAGATTCTGATGTAAGTCCTGCCGCCATGGGGCGGGTGGAGAAACTCCGTCGGTGCTCAGAAAATCCCAATAAGCGTCAGCCGCCTTTGCGGCGGCTCCATATTTAAAACGCTCGCCACAACAATGTTAGGAGGTTATTAATTATGAAAGACCTGTTTCGTTTGGATGGTAAGGTAGCAGTCGTGATTGGCGGTGCCGGCGGTATCGGCCAGGGAATTGCTGAGGCGATGGCGTTCTACGGCGCTGAAGTCGTGATTGCCAGCCGCAAGATGGAATCCCTTGTGCGGGCGAAAAGTGAGATCAAGGAAAAAGTGGGGAAGGATGTGGCCATCTACACGGTGGATGCCACCAATGAGGACAGCATCATTGCCCTGGTCAACACCGTGGTAAGCAATCACAAGAAGGCGGATATTCTGGTCAACGCCCAGGGCTATAACAAGAAGTTCAGCCTGTTCGACTTCCCCATGGATGTAATGGCCGATATGATGAACGTCAACGTAATCGGCGTCGCCATGGCCTGTAAGCACTTCGGTAAGGTCATGAAGGAAAACGGCTACGGCCGCATCATCAACCTCTCCTCCGTCCGGGGCGTCCGGGCCTTCAGCGGCGGCGGCGGCAACATGGGCTACTGTACCTCCAAGGGCGCCGTGGATATGCTGACCCGCACCCTGGCCGCCGAGCTGGGCCCCGAGGTCACCGTCAACGCCATCGGCCCCACCCTCACGGTTACGCCCATGATGGCGGAGGTCATCAAGGAGCACCCGGAAACCCTGAATCTGGGTAACGGTAAGCCTCTGGAGAGAATCGGCAAGGTGGAAGACTGCATGGGCCCTGCGGTGTTCCTGGCCTCCGAGGCCGGCGCCTTTGTCACGGGACAGATCCTCTATCCCGACGGCGGCCTCACCGCGATCGGCTGACGGAGGGGAAGCGGATATGGTCTCCATTTTATTCAAACCGACGCTGCATCAGTTTGCAACCTGCCGGGAATTCGTGGAGGACTTCAAACTCAGCTCCCAGGATCTGATCCTGACCAATCAGTACATTTACCAGCCCTATTTTGGGCAGATGGGACTGGGCTGCCAGATCCTCTTTCAAGAACAGTACGGTACCGGGGAACCTAGCGACGTGATGGTGGACGCCATTTTGGCCGACGCGGCCAAAACCGACTGCAAGCGGATTGTGGCCATCGGCGGCGGAACCGTGATTGATATCGCCAAGGTGTTGGCGGTCGCCGGCAGTGAGGGAGTGGATGCCCTGTATGACAAGGCCCCTGACCTGGAAAAGAAGCGCGAGCTGGTTATTGTGCCGACTACCTGCGGTACGGGCAGCGAGGTGACCAACATTTCGATTATGGCCCGTACCCGCATGGGAACCAAGCTGGGACTGGTGAGTCCTGCCATGTATGCCGATCAGGCGGTGCTCATTCCCGAATTGCTGGAGGGCCTGCCCTTTGGAGTGTTTGCCACCAGCTCCATTGATGCCCTGGTGCATGCCGTGGAGTCTTCCCTGTCCCCCAAAGCCACCCCTTACACCAAGCTGTTCGGGTACAAAGCCATTGAGATGCTCATCCGGGGCTATCAGCGGATTGCCATGGATGGGCAGGAGAGCCGAATCGGCCTGCTGGAGGACTTCCTGCTTGCCTCCAACTATGCCGGACTGGCCTTCGGAACCGCCGGCTGCGCCGCGGTTCACGCCACCAGTTATCCGTTGGGCGGCAAATATCACGTGCCGCATGGCGAGAGCAACTATGCGATGTTTACCGGGGTGCTGAAAAACTACATGGAGCTCAGGCAGGATGGGGAGATCGCGGTGCTGAACCGCTATCTGGCTGATTTGCTGGGCTGCGGGGTGCCCGTGGTCTACGACAATCTAGAAGAACTGCTGAATCAGATTCTGCCCAAGAAGCCTCTGCACGCGTACGGCATGACCCGGGAAGATATCGATGAGTTTGCCCACAGCGTGATCACCAGCCAGGGCCGCCTGATGGCAAACAATTTCGTCCCCCTGGACGAGGAGCGGGTACGGAAAATCTATAGGGAGCTCTACTGAGCGTGCCGGGCCCGTACACCGATACCGGGATGAGAGAAGGATCAAACTATGGACTATCAATATGACATCGCAGTTATCGGCGCCGGCCCGGGAGGGTATGAGACTGCCATCAAAGCGGCGCAGATGGGGAAAAAGACCTGCATCATCGAGTCCACCTATCTTGGAGGCACCTGCCTGAACGTGGGCTGCATCCCCACCAAGACTCTGATCAAAACGGCCAATGTGCTGGATACCGTAAAGCATGCCGCCGACTTCGCCGTGGAAGGCGTGGATCTCTCTGCACTGAAGGTGGATATGGCAAAGTTGCAGAAGCGCAGGCAGAAGGTGGTTTCTACCCTGGTGGGCGGCGTCAGAGGCCTGCTCCGCGGAAACAAGGTGGACATTCTGGAGGGAACGGCCAGCTTTGCGGACACGCATACTCTGACAGTGGGAGATAAACAGGTGTCCGCTGAGTATATCATCGTCGCCACCGGCTCCAGCGTATTTATGCCCCCCTTATCGCCGTGGAGGGGGAGAACCGACTGCTCACCAGCACGGAGGCGCTGGAGCTGGATGAAGTGCCCGACTCCGTTGCCGTCATCGGCGGAGGGGTTATCGGAGTGGAGTTTGCTTTCCTGCTGAGTCGGTTGGGCAGCAAGGTCACCGTGCTGGAGCTGATGGATCATATCCTGCCCATGGTGGATCCGGAGGTCTTCGCCCTGGCGCAGAAGCGTCTGGAGAAGGGAGGGGTAACCTTCCGCCTGGGGGCCAAGGTCAGCAGAGTGGAAAACAACCGGGTGTACTATGAGTACAACGGTGCCCAGGAACAGCTCGAGGCCGGCGCGGTGCTTATGGCGGTGGGCCGCACCCCCAATACCGAGGGACTGAACGCACAGGGCATTGGCTTGGAATTTGACCGGAATGCCATCAAGACCGACCTCTGCCTGCGTACCAACGTGCCCAATATCTACGCCATCGGCGATGTCAACGGCAAGGCCATGCTGGCCCACACAGCCTCTCACGAGGGCATGGTGGCAGTGGCAAATATCTGCGGCCGCCATGAGGAGATGCATTATGACCGCATCCCATCCTGTATCTATCTGGAACCCGAGATTGCCTGCATCGGCCTCACGGAGCCCCAGGCCCGGGAGAACTATGGCGACAACCTGAAAATTGGACGCTTCAGCATGATGGCGAACGGGAAAAGCCTGGTGGAAGGGGACACCGACGGCCTGTTTAAGGTCATAGTGGCCGGCGATACCGGAGAGATTCTGGGGGTTCATCTGTATGGCCAGCACGTTAGCGATATGATCGGGGAGGTCTCCGCCGCCATGACCGCCGAGGCCACCGCCGAGGAGCTCATAGGTTCAATCCATCCCCATCCCACCGTCAACGAGGCTCTGGGAGAGGCGTTTATGGCCGCTTGGAACGGTAAGGCCATCAATTCCCTGTAGGCGATGAAAATCTTATGTATGGGTGACAGCTTCACCTTCGGCTACGGGGTATCCGCTGCCCGGCGGTGGACGGCCCTGTGCGGACAGATGCTCGGGATGGAGCTGATGAACTGTGCCGTCAGCGGCAATACGACTGGCGGAATGCTGGCCAGACTGGAATACCAGATGGATCGGGTGAAACCGGGAATGGTCTGTCTCTTATACACATCTCCGAGCCCACGAGACACTCGCTAATCTCGTA
>OWJQ01000433.1_pt1 | contig 26024 bp, 22 predicted proteins | sample 1732711 | NCBI WGS metagenome assembly OWJQ01 (sample SAMN05065745, study PRJEB22554) | human gut metagenome | biome: ENVO:2100002; feature: ENVO:00000062; material: ENVO:00002003 | host: Homo sapiens | place: USA | reverse complement strand
CTCGTGGGCTCGGAGATGTGTATAAGAGACAGATGACAACGGCAATGGCGACATCGGAAAACGGCAGCGTGACGCCAAACGCAGAAAACAACGTCTTGAAGTAGTAGCTGAAAGCGAGAGCTTCTCCACCCGTGACGGCCACCAACGAGATGATGAAGTTCCAGCCGGCAAGAACGCCTGCTGCGCGCCCGATGCCGACGGATGCAAACTGGTATGTGCCGCCGGCGTAGGGGAGCGCAGCGCCCATTTCAGCATAAAGAAGCGCTGGATAAACACTGATCAAAAGCGCGACGACAGTAGCAAAGATGACCGATGGCCCCATCAAGCCCACAATGTTGGAGCCGACAGTAAAAAGTCCCACGCCAATGACGGAACCGGCCGTGATGGTGACTGCTTCGCGCATACCGAAGCTGCGTTTGAGCGCGGGTGAGCTGTTGAGTTCGCTCATAGAAAAGTCTCCCTGATTTTTGTTGCTTGTTTGTCGGCTCTCTTGTCGAAGCACGAACTGAGCGGTCTGTTGCCGCAGGGAAAATTATCCGGCAAAAATCCCTTGAGAAAAGACGATGCTTCTAGGTAATTGAGCTTGGAAAGCTTGACGCTGAACAAAAAGAAACCGCCCCGGCCGAAACCGAGGCGGATTGCTAATCAGTGAATCTCAAGAAGAGATCAGATTAGAAGCGGTGACGCAGACCGACATAGAGGGAGTATGCGGAGGGTTCCCATTCAACAGAACCTGCCTTGGTGTCAGCATCCACCTGATCTTGCATGTAGGAGGCTACAGCGTAGACGTCAGTGCGCTTGCTAAACGGATAGTCGTATCCAACGCTAACGACATAACGCTTAAGATCCAAGTTAGAGATATCTTTCAGATCAGGCATAGAAGCATAGGCATTGTCCATGCTATCTGCGGATTCTGCGTCAAGATAGCCAACGCCGAACATTGCCTTGCCGCCTGCAAGAGGAGCATCGGCAGTCAAGCTAATACCGTAGCCTTTGATCTTGATGGCTGCATTGTAGGCCGTGTCGAAGAAAACGTCCTTGTTGTCAACCGTATCTTTGTAGATTTTGTCAGCAGCGCCAGCCTTGTTGACAACGCCACCGACAGAGGACAACTTAACTTCGTCAAAATATTGTGCACCCAGATAGACCTTAACGACTTCAAAGTCGTAACTACCGCCCAAAGTAACGGTCAGGCTATCGTCAATGTCATCTTTATTGCCGGTCCAGTCGTTGGAACCAAACTTAGCGGTCTTGTAGTTGATGGAATCAACAGCAAAGTAGCCTGCGAACGGACCATTGTTATACGTAACGCCGAGGGAGTAGAAGCGATCGCTCGAAGATTCGTTTTCGTTCGAATCAGAGCCCATGCCATACTGGGCGTACACCTTGAAGCCTGCGAAGTCGGGCGTTTCGTAGGCGATCATATTGTCCCACTGACCAGCAAGAGACATCAGATTGCTGAGCTGAGCAGAGAATCCACCCCAATCAGAAGTACCGAAGGCACTGATCATGCCAATCTTGGCCCAGGAAGACTGTCCGTTGTTGAGAGCACCCAAACGACCCATGGCAAACTTACCGAAGTTACCCTGAACGAACAGACTGGATTCGCGGTTGAACATTACCTTGTCATCGACACCGGTGTCAGACAGGATGCCATCTTCGAGGATGAAACCAACCGTCATGCCATTGCCAAGATCTTCCGTTCCCTTGAAGCCGAAGCGGGAGCCCGAAGCTTGACCAGATTCCATTCGGAAGTTGTCAACATCATCTTCACCCGGGCTGTCCATGTCGATGTGGTTGTAGCCAATGCCCGTATCAACGATACCGTAGAGCTGAACGTCAGCAGCGAGAGCGGAACCGGCGAAAGCACCGAGAACGGCAACTGCAGCCAAAGTCTTTTTCATGATTTATCTCCTAGTCTGTTTTAAGACTTGCAAGAGTTGAGTTTTTGCAAAAACCGCCGGTCGGAACATGAGAATGCGGACTCTTGCGAAGACGCAACTCAAACCGGCGGAGTCCTTGCAGGACGGAGACGATCATGGCACTGAAGAGTTTTTAAGACCAAGGAAATAGTGAAAGAAAGTGGCTTCGTGGGGGGGGTAAACCCTTGGATAAATTACAACACGCAGAGTTGACAGGGCCATACTGATAATGAAAAACCCGCTCCGGAGGATTCCGAAGCGGGCTGATGCTAATTAGTGAATCTCAAGAAGAGATCAGATTAGAACTTGTGGCGCATGCCAACCATGAAGGTGTATGCGCTGGGGTTCCAGTCGGCACCGTTGTTGGCACCCTTGCCTTCCAGTTCGTCATCCATGTAGGAAGCAACCGCATAGACATTGGTGCGCTTGGAGAGCGGGTAATCGTAGCCGGCGGAAATGACCCAACGGGTGAAATCGAATTTGCCAGCACCGTAATCTTCTTCAAAGTCGGACTGTTCGCCATCCATGTAGGCGGAAGCAGCCATCAACTTGCCGCCAGCAAGCGGAGCGTCAACGCCGAGCAGAACGCTCTAGCCAGTTACCTTGAGTGCATCAGTGCTGTAAGTAACTCCAGCCTTGGTAAAGGAAGTTGCGTTGTTGTCGACGATGCCGCCGAGGCTGCTGACCTTAACTTCGTCGAAGTACTGAGCGCCGATGTAAGCCTTCACAACTTCAAAGTCCCAGCTGCCGCCCAACGTGACGGTCATGGCGTCTTCCATGTCGCTGCCGTGCGTTTCGCCCCAGGACTTATAGTTCGTGGAATCGATGGCCAAGTAAGCTGCAGCAGGACCGTTCTTGTAGGTTGCTGCAATGCCATAGTAACGTTCGGAACTGGATTCGTTTTCAACACCGTCGTCACCAGTGTTACCCATCGAGTACATAGCCGTTACCTGGAAACCGGCAAAGCTCGGCGTTTCGTACACGATGGAGTTTTCATAACGGGTGGAGGAGGCGAAGACGTTGCCAGCCTGAGCTGCGTAGTCACCGAAGCTCGTGCCAAACGGCGTCAGCATGCCAATCTTGGAGAAGGAACCCTGACCCTGGTTGAAGGAACCGATACGACCGAAGGCAACCTTACCGAAACCGCCCTGCAGGAAGAGCATGGATTCACGGTCGAACATCGGGTTGGTGCCTTCAGAGCCAGTGTCAGCGCTGAAACCGTCTTCGAGAACGAAGCCAACCGTCAGGCCATTGCCGAGGTCTTCCGTGCCCATAATGCCCCAACGGGAGCCGGACTGCTGACCGGATTCCATGGAGAAGCTGTCCATGTCTTCGTAAGCGCCGTCACCGTCGATGTGGGTGTAGTTCAAACCCATATCAACGATACCGTAGAGCTGAACGTCAGCAGCCAGAGCGGAGCCAGCGAAAGCACCGAGAACTGCAACAGCAGCCAAAGTCTTTTTCATGATTTTTATCTCCTGGTCTTGTTAAGACCTGCAAGTAAAAAATTTTTTGCAAAAACCGCCGGGCTGGAACATGAGCTATGGACTCTTGCAAAGACATAGCTCAGCCCGGCGAAGTCCCTTCGGACGGAGTCGATCTTGTCACCGAGGACTTTTGACTAACAAGAAAACAGTGAAAAAAAGTGCTTGGGTGGGGGGGGGTAGAAACCCTAGGAAAAATTACAACAGATGGACTTGCCAAATGCGTTTGGATGAGATTTTCCAAAGAAAAATTGAATGCAAAAAATGTGCTTCAGGAGGATCTGACTGTAAGGTGACAAGGCCTTAAATGGCCTTTGTTTCTCTTAGATTCGGATGCGTCAAGCGTGTGTGGTTTGTTAGACTTTCCGAACACAACAAAACACAACAGGAGATCGGTTATGCAGAGCATCCTTCCATGGATCGGCATTGTGATTCTGTTTTTGACCGGCTGGGCCGTTGTCAAGAAATATCAGGTCAACATGGTGCTGCTGTTGGGCGGTTTGGCGCTCAACATCCTTGCGGTCGCAGGGGGCTTGACATCGTTTTTGCCCAAAAACGCAGCGGCAACGGGCTTTGTCGGCTTTGACTTTATGGAATTGCTGCGAGCGATTTCGCGCACACAGATTGCCGGCGTGGGTTTCATTATTCTTGTCTCGGGCGGTTTTGCCGAATACATGAAGGCGATCGGCGCCTCGGATCGTTTCGTGACGGTCTGCGCCAAGCCGCTTTCTCTCATTAAGAATCCCTACCTGATTTTGGCGGCAGTCTTTATCTTCGGACACTGCTTGGGACTCATCATTACGTCGGCAGCGGGCCTGGCCATGCTGATGGTCGTGACGGTTTATCCCTTGATCATCCGCGTAGGCTGCTCGAGCCTTGCCGCGGCAGCTGTGGTTGCAAGTGTGCTGGCAATCGGTTATGCGCCGGCCTCCGGTGTGGCGGTGATGGCAGCTGAACTGGTGCACCTTGATCCCATCCAGTATTTGGTCCAGTACCAACTGCCGATGGCCGTGCCTACGATTCTGGCAATGGCTGTTGCTCACGTGGTGGTTCAGTATTGGTTTGACAAGCACGACAACATCAAGGGCGAAACAGCTGATCTGCAGGAACTCGAGGAAAAGCGCAAGGTGCTGGAAAATGTTCCGGCTATCTATGCCGTGCTTCCGATTATTCCCATCGTGCTTCTGCTCATTTTTAACAAGATGGTGTACCAGAGCATCACGCTAAATGTGGCCACGGCCATGTTTATTGCCTGGGTGCTGTCCTTCTTTGTGGATTTGATCGTGCGCCGTGACGCCAAGAAATCGTTTGATCTGAGCTTTGCGATGTTCAAGGGCATGGGCAGCATTCTTACGAGCACGGTGGGCCTCATCTTTGTGGCGGCGTTCTTTGCAACGGGCCTTCAGAACATCGGCATTGTCAACATGCTCATTGAAGGCGCCAAACACATTGGCCTGGGCGAAACTGGCACCGGTGTGTTCCTGTCTGCCGTTATCGGTGTGGTGACGGTGTTGACAGGCTCGGGCGTAGCGGCTTTCACGAGCCTTGCGCACATCATTCCGGATGTGGCCGCGCACCTTAACAGCGACGGCATTTCGATCATGCTGATGATGCACACCGCAAGCGAAATGCTGCGCGCGATTTCGCCCGTGGCAGGCGTCGTCATCATCGTGGCCGGTTTTGCCAAGGTCAATCCGCTGACGATGGTCAAGCGCACGGCCATTCCGTGTTTGGTCGGCTACGTTACGATGTTGATTACAGTGACGGTGATGTTCTAACTTGCTTGGGTCGATCGTACGGTCGGCCCAATCTTTCAGAAAGAGATGTAGAAAGATGGCTATCGTATTAACCGGGAAGGTCGAAGGAAGCGTTCGTAAGCACAACGAAGCGACATTAAAGGCAGTTTGGGACAACGCGCTTTTGGTGTTGCCTCAGGAGCAGGATCCCGAACACGTGATTGAAACGACGCCAGCGGCAGCCGGTAACGAGTGCTTCAGCGACCGTTATCCGACTTTGATTTTTGCGCACGGTAGCTCCGGTATCACGCCAGCGATTCGCGAATTCGCCCGCTTCATTGCGCAGGAAACCGGCTGGGCTGTTGTGGCGCCCGATTCGATGCAGACGAAAGACCGCATCACCTATACCTCTCCCGTAGCCAGAAGCGACTACGAAGCGGTGCACGCAATGCGCAGCGAAGAGCTTGTTTATTGCGCCAACAAGCTTTTTGCCGAGCCTTGGTTTGCCGGTACATACGCAGTGGCCGGCACCAGCGAAGGGGGAGTGGCGGCTGCGCGATTTGATTCCCAAAATCTGCAGATTCAAGAAAAGGCCAAACTGATTTTCTCCTGGTCGTGCGAGTCCAACTATCACGTAGAAGTGCCGCGATCTGTGCTACCTGACGACCTTCCTGTTCTCAACGTCATGAGTCTTGCCGACAAGTACTTCAGCCCCGCCAATTCGTATCTCGACAACGATACGGCCTTCGGCTATGCACGCGAGGCACTTAAAAACAATCCCAACGCTTCGATTCTGCTGTTGCCGCAGGCGCCGCATACGCTTTTGAACCTTCCGCAGGTTCGCGCTGCGGCGGCTGAGATCCTGCAGCGCGTTGCGCCATAGGCCATTTGTCGACATTTCGAAAGTTTCATACAATGCAGGCCCCTCAGAGGTGCAAAACGGCCCTCGAAACCCGTGTGTACATACGAGATTGGAGTTCGTCCATGTTTGCTTTGTTTCCGGCTCAGTTGTCCGAGGTTGATGCTTGTTACGATCTGATTGATCAGGGACGTGAGTTTCAGCGCAAACAAGGCTTCGTCCAGTGGACGTCTGACTATCCTCAGCGCGAACATGTTGCCTCCGACATTGAAGCTGGCAGAGGCTATGCACTCAAGGACGAATCCGGTCATGTCGCAGGTTACATTTGCATCGACTTCGGCGGTGAACCTGCTTACGATTCAATCAAGGGACAATGGCGCTCCAAGGAGCCGAGCGGCGTTTTGCACCGTATGGCGATCAGTCCCAACTATCGCGGACAGGGGCTGGGCGGCGTACTTTTGCGTGAATGTGAACGAATCTGTAAAGAAAAGGGCGTAACCTACTTGCGCGCCGACACGAGTCCGGACAACACACGTATGCAGCATGTCTTTGAAAAGGTAGGTTATGTTCGTTGCGGTTTCGTGGAACTTCGCGGCTCGGACAAAATCGCCTACGACAAACTTTTCGGTTGATACCGTCGGCGGCAACTGTTTCGGATCTGGGAGACATCCGTGGCAAACTTCCGTTCGGCAGCCGCTCTTTTCGCTGCCTTTTCCATGTTTGCCGGCAGCAGCGCCTATGCCGCCGGTCAATCCAATGCTGATGTTGCTTCGGAGTCTGTTGACATTGCCTTCGACTATCAACGAGGCGGTATTGCCTCGAGCCAGTACGCGATTTGGGTGGAAGATGCGATCGGCAGGCCTGTTCGCACGATTTTCGTGACGCGTTTTACCGCAACGCGCGGGTTTTCCGAGCGGCCGGACGCTGTACCGACTTGGGTGGCGCGTTTCAATCCTTCCCAAATGACCTCCGCTCAGATTGATGCGGTAAGCGGCGCCACGCCTTCAAACGGAACTTTGCGTTACACCTGGGACGGAACCGATGAACAAGGCAAGTCTGTTCCCGCTGGTACTTACACAGTTTTTCTCGAAGGTACGCTTTACTGGAGCACTCGTGTGCTGTACTCGGCGCAGGTTCAGTGGGGAGGCAGTACACCGGTACAGCTTCCCGTGACGGTTCGCAAAGACGGCACGTCCGATCGCAATAAGGACATGCTCGACAACGTCAAAATTACCCATACGATGGCGGTGCAACCATAGTTGAGCGCCAAAACAAAAACGGCCGGCAAGCCGAGTTTTGGCGTTTGCCGACCGATCACGGGTCTTGAAAATCGCGCGTTAGGTGTGGCGATTACTTCACAAGGCCGTACTTCCACTGAGACGTGCCGTAGGCGTTGTAAACGTTCTTGTAGCCCGTTTCAATCAAGATCTTGGAAGCGTTTTCAGCGCGGACGCCCGACTTGCACTGCACCAAAACCTTGTCGTTGAGATTGGGAACGGCCTTCAGTTTCATGCCGGGCTTCAAAACCGACATCGGCACGTTGACGGCGCCCTTGACATGACCTTCTGCGAATTCATCGGGTTCGCGAACGTCAATCAGAACCACGCCTTCTTCCATCATCTTCTTGGCCACATCCGGCGTTACCTTGTGGTAGGACGGATGTACGTAAGTAAGCGGCTTGGCGGGCTGCGGATCCACCGGTTCCTGGGCGCAGGCAATGCCCATCGAAAGGACCGCGGTCATCATGGCGGTGAGGCCGATACGCATCAGATTCATTTTGTCTATCTCCAGATTGATTGTCTCTATGCAAACGCTTGCATAGCGAGCTGTAGGGATTTTCTGATTGTCCGAAAGGAGAGTCAATACGTCTTTTGCTCAATTTGCTTCAAGCAAGTAACAAAGCAATTGATGAGAAATAGCGCCGTTCGGGGGTTCCGACCCGATTGTTGCGGATAACTGACAAACGCCGGAATTGGTCTGAAAGGACGATCTGAGAGGACACTCGGTATGGAATTGAGTGAGAAATCTTAGGTCGATGGTGGGAGACCGGTTTCGACTATTGACGTATTGAACCGGTATTCAAGCTCGTTTTACGATAGGCCTCAAGCGGCAGAGCCTTGTTTAGCACCAGGTGAACAAAACGCTTTCCGCACGATTGATTTAGAAAGGAAATTTGAAATGGCCAAGTACATCAAAGAACGATATGGGTTGCTGATTGACGGGCAATGGGTAGATGCGCAAAACGGTGAAACCTTTGTGACGACGAATCCGGCCAGCGGCGAACAGCTTGCTGTTTGTGCCAATGCTTCGCCCGCAGACGTGGATCGTGCCGTACAGGCAGCTCGCAAGGCATTTCCGGCATGGGCGGCAAAGTCGCCGGCCGAACGTGCAGCGCTTTTGCTGAAGATCGCTGACAAGATTGACGAGCGTGCGCAGGAGCTCGCCGCCGTCGAAACGCAGGACAACGGCAAGCCGATTCGTGAAACGACGCTTGTTGATGTTCCGTTGTCTTCTGACCATTTCCGCTATTTTGCGGGCTGCCTGCGTGCCGACGAGGGAGAGGCCGTCATGATCGACGAAAACTCTCTTTCCATGGTATTGCGTGAACCGATTGGCGTTGTTGGTCAGATCATTCCTTGGAACTTCCCGTTGCTGATGGGAGCCTGGAAAATTGCTCCGGCACTTGCCGCCGGCAACACGGTGGTGATCAAGTCTTCGTCTACGACGCCGCTTTCACTTCTCGTACTGGGGGAAATTCTCAATGAAGTGCTCCCGGCCGGTGTCGTCAACATCATCACCGGACGCGGCGCTTCGACCGGTCAGGCGATGCTTGATCACCCGGGCTTTGACAAGCTTGCGTTTACGGGTTCCACCGAAGTGGGCTACGACGTTGCCAAGGCTGCGGCCAACCGTCTGATTCCGGCAACGCTTGAACTCGGCGGCAAGTCGGCCAACATCTACTTCGATGACTGCCAAATCGACAAGGCGATCGAAGGTGCTCAGATCGGTATTCTCTTTAACCAGGGGCAGGTGTGCTGCGCCGGTTCCCGTATCTTCGTGCAGGAAGGTATCTATGACGAATTTGTCGCCAAACTGGTTGAAGCCTTTAAGGCCGTGAAGGTGGGCGATCCGATGGATATGCAGACCCAGATGGGTTCTCAGATCAACAAGCGTCAGCTCGAAAAGATTCTCGGCTGGGTTGAAACGGCCAAGAAGGAAGGCGCGACGGTTCTGGTGGGCGGCGAAGCTGCCAAGGTGCCCGGTTTTGAAGACGGTGCCTTCATGCAGCCGACGCTTCTGGGCAATGTCACCAACGACATGGCGGTGGCTCAGAACGAAATCTTCGGGCCGGTTGCCGTGGTGATCAAGTTCCGTACGGAAGAAGAGGTTGTCGCCATGGCCAACGACTCCGAGTACGGTCTTGGCGGCGCCGTGTGGACCCGCGACATTAACCGTGCCCTGCGCGTGGCACGAGGCGTTCGTACCGGTCGTATGTGGGTCAACACCTACAACGAACTGCCGGCACATACGCCGTTTGGCGGCTACAAGAAGTCCGGCATCGGACGCGAAACCCACAAGATGATGCTTGAGCACTACAGCCAGCACAAGAACATCTACATTTCGCTCTCTGAAAGCAAGCGTGGCTTCTTCTAAACTGCGTACATCAAAGCTTTTTGTAAGCTAAGGAAAAACGAACGCCCGGACTCGAAAGAGAATTCCGGGCGTTATACCAATCAGCGCATCATTATTTCCGACGGCCGTCGAGTTTCTTTTCTCCCAGCCATTTTTTGAACACTTTGGCGACCTCCTGATTGTTCTTCTCGGCAAACGGGAAGTGCGAATTCCCGTGAATGTCGATATCGGGCAGACGGTTCACTTTCGCATCGTCGCCGTGACGGTTGACCGCAGCTGCAAAGAGGTCAGCCATTTCAGATGCTGCCCGCCAGTAGTCGTTGTGCGGATGCCTGGTCATGTAGTCGCTGTAGAAAATCACGATGGGAAAGCGCGTGAGCTTCAAGAAAGCTTCCATCGACACTTCTTCGGCTTTCATGTTTCCGAAAAAGTCCGCGTTTTTGATGGGAACGGACACTTCACTCTTGGTAAACGGGAAGCCGCTTCCCGGTTCGTAGGCGACGATACCTTTGACACGATCGCTTTGCATGCTGATCAGCCAGTCGATGCCGCAGCCTTGAGAATGCCTCACAAAAATGGCATCTCCCGTTTTTTCAAATACGGAGGACAAAGCATTCGCGTCGTATGGCGCCGTATTGGGCGTCATCTGGCGGAAGAACTGATCCAGAGATTTCGCATTTTGCGGGAATGCTGATCTGTTGTTGAACTTCGGCCACAATCCCATTCGAAACTGCCCGAAAAAGAAGCCTTCCTCGGGAGCGGTGGAGATTTGTCCGGCTACCGTGCTTCTTCTGGCATTGCCGCGACATGGCTGATCCACCAGATAGACCGGCACCGTGCAGGAGGACTAACGGCAGAGCTCGAGCCTGTGCCGGCACTTGGTAGCTTACGCTCGCATGGTCGCCGTGCAGCCTCTGTGTTTCAGCCTCCGGATGGTACGGATCGTATGTCGATTTGACCTCCAACACTGTGCCGCCCGCGGCAAAACTGCCCGATCAACGATGGTGACGGGGGCATGGCTCAGACTGTGCCGAGAAAGCATGCCGTGGAAAAGGAACAGGCCAGAAGAAGGCTGAGACGCATGGCGGATCTCCGGTTACTTGGCAAGAACACCGTTGGCAATCAGCCAATTGCCACCTCCTTACTGTTGGTGCGCACACTGCCTTCCACCGTCAAATGTGTGCCCAGACGCGCACCGGTCGGCTTGAGGATCTTTTCAAAGTCTTCGCGCGTGTGCATCAAGCCGCCGCCACCGTGGGTGTTGCAAGTGATCACAAGCTTGCCTGTGAAGTTCTGCGCTTTGGCCCAGGTTTGAAGCGGCATGGCCGTATGGTGCCACCAGGTGGGTGTGGCTAGAACCACAACGTCGTATTTTGAAAGATCAATGTCAATGGGTTGAACTTCTCGGATGATGTTTTTTTTCAACTCTTCCTTGACGACCTCCGTTGTGGGCTTGTAGGCCTCCGGATAGGGCTTGACGGTCTTGACTTCAAAAATGTCGGCTCCTGTCACGGCTTGTACCGCTTTGGCCACGCTTGCGGTATTTCCGCTGCGGGAAAAGTACACGACGGCCACCCGCATTTTCGCGGCTGTGTTTTTGCTGTCGGCGGCGACGGATTGAGCCATGGCGGATCCTCCGAAAATCAATGCTCCTAGCATTTGACAGAATGTGCGCTTTTGCATGTCCGTTCCTTTGACAAAGTTGTCGGAAGAAAAAGACCGTTGTGACGGAACCGACGGGAAGCGCTTCGGTTCGACCGCAGCCTTATGACAGAGTGAGAGGTGAAGTTCTAATTGCTATTTTTTTGCGACACAACGGCTTATAAGTGGATTTTTAAAGAGTACGACCGAAGAAGGCCTTGAGCTTGTCGACCGCCTGATTTACGTACTCGGGAACGTAATATGTTTGGATGTGTGTTGCTCCCGGAATCTTGAAGAGTTCCTTATCTTTGGTGCCGGTGGCTTTGGCAAATACTTCCTCGGTCATGTAGAGCGAATCGGCTTTTTCGCCTGCCATCATCAAAAGCGGAACATTGATCAGTTCGACCTGGTCTCGTGCATCCCAGGCCGTCAGATCCATCAGACTCGAGGTCGTGTAAGTAAAGGTCGAATTGGGGTGACGGTGTGTGCGGCCGTAATAAAGCATGCCTTCGCGGTAGAGGTCGGTTGAAATCTTCGCGATGGACTCGTCCGTGAGAGCATCGAAGTCAACCGTGCCCGAGAACGACACTTCACCGGTCGTGACTTCTTTGGCACGTGCATCCGAGGCTATTTTCTGACGTTCGGCAATCGTATCGAGCCCTGTGTTCATGTACCCGTTGCGACGCACTTCGACGGAGTTGAACATGGACAGTGTTGCGACGGCCTTGAATCGCTTGTCGGATTTGGCGGCGTTGATCGTGTAGCCGCCACCGCCGCAAATACCCAGAGCGCCCAGGCGAGCGGCGTCAACTCCAGGGTAGGTGGAGATGAAGTCGGCCATGCCGTGGATGTCTTCCGTGCGGTACTGAGGCTTGTCAGTGTGACGTGGCTGACCTTCGCTGGCACCCTGGTAGGCGGCGTCGGCTGTGATCGTCACGTAGCCGAGCTCGACCAGGCGTTGCGCGTAAAGGCCTGCAACCTGTTCCTTCACGCCGCCGTTGGGATGTGCGACGACGACAGCGGGATAGTTCTTCTTGGCATCGAAGTTTGCGGGCGTATACACGTTGGCGGCAATCTTGAGGCCGTTGAGCTTATAAGAGACCGGATGGATGTTGACATGACCGGCTTTGTTTGCCGTGATGGCGCCCTGATACACCAAACCGAAAGGGTTCTTGTCCGCGGCGGCTGCCGGCATGGAAGTGCAGATGCAGGCGGCTGCAGCGGCGGCGACGACGGATGCGGTTTTCGTCATTTTTTGTCCTTCAAAAGTTATGAGATTACTTTGTGCGGCGTGTTTCAAGCACGGTCTTTAAAGTGTCCTGTGCGAGTTTTCCTTCACACTCGCCGACGTTTTTTTTGAGTTCTTCGGCAAATCGGGAAAGTTCTTCTGGAGTAAGGCCTACATTCATGCAGACATTTAAATGCGAGCGAAGTTGTGCCGGAGCGGGCAGGGCGGCCAGAGCCGAAACGGTGGCGAGTTCCCGCTCGCGCCGGTTGAGGACGTCATTTGCAAAGATGGCGCCGAAGAGGTGATCCTTGAGGTACGTGTCGATGTTGGGCGAGAACGTGTACACGGGACCGGCAACGGGGCGCCCCACTAATTCGGTTTGCGTTTTCGTGCCGATTTGGTGCAGATCGATGCCCTGGGGCAAAGGAGTGGGCTCACGGCCAAGCGTATCTTTCAGGCCAGCGGCTTTGCGTTCGTCCAGAAGCTTCACGTAGACGCCGAGTGCCGTGAGACTGCGCGGAAATCCGGTATAGGCGTACATCTGTTCGAGCACGGCTTTGATTTCGTTGACGGTGAGACCATTGTCGAGCCCCTTGGCAAGTGCCTTTTTGAGTTGTTCCTGATTGCCGTTGGCGGTAAATGCTGCAATCGGGACAATGCTTGCTTCGCGGGAGGTGAGTTCTGCGGAGGCGGACGGAGAAAAGCTTGCTGCCAACAGTGTTGCGGCAGCGACAGCCAGGCTGAGTGGCTTGCGCGGTTTCATAATTATGCTTCCCATTTGTGAAGAGATCTTCCCGATGAAACAGGGTTTGTTTCTTGGTGGAAAGCATAGAAAACGAGGTCTATTCAAAAAGGCGCGTTTGTGCACACTTTTTGCCAATTTCTGCCTTTGACGAAATTTTTGAAGTCTTCTCAGAGTGAGACTCCAAAGCACCCGCCACGTTGTTTTGATTGAGCAGAAAAGAGATTTCAAAACAACATAAAAGTTTATACACGAGTTTTAAAATGGCTTGATGTCCAAAAAGACCTGATTGGTTATCTTGTCGCTACAGTTGTGCCGGATCAGCAAAAAGGCATACGGAAAGAGGCTATTTGCTACGTGTTTTTGGTCATAAAAGATTGTAAGTGAATCTTTATTTCTGCATGCTCTTCGGTTTTGCCAGAGCGGAATGTCGGCGGTGTTTTTCCCAGTCCGTGAGGTACTGCTTGGCGAGTTCAGGGGAATTTAGCCGCAGCAGATTCTCGGCGTTGGACTCCTCCGCGTCAGCTTTGAAATTAAAGCTTCCGGTCAGCACGGTGGTTCCGTCAATGATTATGACTTTGTTGTGATACAGGAAATGCTTCGGATCCGTAAAGACCGGCACGTTTTGTTTAACAAGCCATTTTTTAAGACTGGTCTTGTATTTGCTTTTTTTCTCGTCAAGGATGATCGATACTTCAACGCCGCGGTCTTTGGCGTCGACAAGCGCTTGGGCAATTATTTTGTCCTCAAGTTTGTATGCGCCGACGTGAATTGCTTTTTTAGCACCGGCGATGGATTCAAGAATCGCATCGCGGGCACCGCCTTGAGGAGAAAACCATACTTCAGTCTGTGTGGAGATGCTAGCTGAAGCGGCATAAGCCGAATTGGTTATAAGAAAAGCCGAAAGTAGGAACACAATTTTTTGCATGTTCTACATTCCTTCAAAAAAAGGCCCGCTGTCCAAAGGAGTGGATAGCGGGCCTAGCTTTACAGCTGTTTTGAGATTAACCGAAGAAGATCTGGTTAAAGATCAAAGTCGTGATCAAACCGAGCGTCATCGGAATCCAGGTGCGGCGTACGATAGCCATCGGCGAAACGCCGGCGGCACCGGCCACAGCAATGATCACACCTGCCACAGGACTCATGGCGCGGATCATGCCGCTTGCAAACTGCATCGGGGTGACCAGAGCTTCAACGGAACCGCCGAAACCGGCCGCCACGTCCGGAGCCAGAGAGGCGAACGAGGAGTAGGCACCGACACCGGAACCGGTGAGGAACGTCACCAACGACACAATGGCCGTCAGAATCACCGTCATCACGCCCATACCGGCACCCACGCCGTTGGCCGAATTGATGATGACGTCAATGAGGCCAGAAGTCTTAAGACCGGTCGCAAAGAACTCAGCGCAGATGATCAGGGCCACAATGCCCGTGAACATCTTGCCCATGGCCTGGAACATGGCCATGCCGTCTTTGAAGATCTTCTTGACATCGCGCAGGCGGATCAATTCGACGATCACCACAAACACCCACACCATGAAGAGAGCAGCCACCGTATCGAGCTTGACCGAGGTAACGACGAGCTTGGAGAAGATAATCAGCAGGGCGATCGGAAGAACCGGGAAGAAGGCGTACCACTTCGGAACGACGGGGACATCAACTTTTTTAACCTCGACAACTTCAGCGACTTGATCGTCATTCTTTTTGTCGTAATAACGTTGCACAAAGTAGTGTGCAATCGCCGCAACGATTAAGGTCGGAACAGCCAGCGGAAGCTGGTATTGAACGAGATAGATGATCGGATCAAGACCGCCCACTTTGGCAGCCAGGCTTGCGGTACCTGCCGTCGGTGCAAAGGTCATGCCGGCCGAGGTGCCGATGACGGCAGCAGCGGCTGCGGCTGAAACGCCCACAGCCTTGAGAATCGGGAACAATGCCACTAAAAGGAGCATTGCCAGACCAGCGGCCGACGGGATCACGGTTACGAGCAGTTGGCCGACGATGTAGCCGAATGCCAGCACAAGATACGGTGCCTTTAGTGCCGACAGAGGTTTGACTGCCACGTCAACGAGCGCTTTGGCCGCACCGATACGGTCCATGTAGGCAGCAAAGCCGCCGGCGGTCATGATAAGAAAGCCGATGCCCGAACTCTGCTTGGTGGCAATTGACTTCAAGGTCGCAAAGATGTCAAAAAGCCAGAAACCCGACGGTTTGACTCCCTTGGGCAGGAAGCCCGTGCCGGACAAAGCCACGCAAATGAGGATAGCCAAGCCGGCAAACAACAGCACCATATGCGTCTGAACGCGCTTGATGAGCGCCCAGCCTGCGATCACCGTCACGATCACGGCAATCAGTGGCAATACCGAAGACATAGTGTGATCTCCTTAAAGTTTGGAATCAAAGAAATTTTGAAAAGGCAACTTCGAGCTCGCCGATCGCTTTTTCGACCTTGGCACGCAAAGCGCCGGTCTTGGCTTGTTCTTCTTTCAGCGTTTCAGTGAACCCGGAAATCATCGCGTCAACCTCAGCGGGAGCGGCGCTGCCCTTGGTTTTACGGTTGGCAATGATCTTGCGCGGGTCAAGCGCATCGAGGAATTCCTCTTTGCTCATGGGGAGCACCTCGGGACCTTCCGGGAACTCTTCGCGAATTTCTTCAACGTAGATGCGCTGCATCTGTTCATACGGGAAGTCCTGCGGCAAAACATTGTTGGCGCGTGCCCAGGAAACCATGCGGCTGGCGACGTGATGGCCGATGCGGAAAGGCAGTCCGTGGTCGTGCATTAAACGATCGGCGATTTCCTGAGAAGCCGTCCAGTCGCTGTTCAATTCCTCAAGCGCACGCGCCGGATTGATGCGAAGGGCGTTCAAAACCTTTAGGAAGCGCTCGAGCATGGAGATGGCGGCCTTTGTCATGCGGCCGTTCTTGGCCACGCTCTTGCCGTCGACCATGCCGGGCACGAGGTTGTGCACGCGGGTAAAGACCGCGGTCATTTCAGAAACGACATCACTTGCGTCGCCGCGGCAGTTGTTCATGAGTCCCGGATTGCGCTTTTGCGGCATGGCAGAAGACACGTACGTGTTTTCTCCGCCCTCCTGCAGAATGATCCAGGGACGGCTCTGGGCGTACTGCACCATGATGTCGTTGATCATGGAACCGACGTGCACACCGACGGAAGCCGCAACGGATGACACTTCGAGCGCAAAGTCAACGGGTGTTTCGCACGTGCAGTCAAAGGCGTTGAGGCGCGGACGGTCAAATCCGAGAAGTTCGGCCATCGTGTCGCGGTTCAGAGGCCAACCTGTGCCGTTTAACACGGTTGCTCCCATCGGGCACTCGTTGTAGCGCACAAGGCACTGATTGAGTCGTTCTCGATCGCGCAGGAAAGCCGCGGCAAATCCCAGCAGGTAGTGTGCGTAACTGTTGGGCTGGGCAGCAACACCGTTGGTGTAGTTCGGCACGACCGTGTCGCGGTGTTCTTCGGCCAGAGCAAGAATCTTTCCAATCACAGCATCAAGCGCTTCGCACAACGCTATCGTTTGTTCGCGCAAGATGGCCACGCGCATCGTGGAGAGAATGTCCTGACTCGAGCGCCCGGCGTGCAGAATCGTCACTTCGGGACCCGTGGCTGCAATCACCATCGGTTCATAAGCGATGTACTTCTTGACGCGTTTGGAAGTGTCCGCTTCGGCTTGCTGCTCCACCGTCACGATGCCACGCGCAGCAAGTTTTGCTGTGGTTTCGTCAAGCAGTTTTTCTTCGCTGTTTGACACCACGCTTGCTTTGTTGATCTGAGAAATCCAGTAAAACTCGTCGTGAATCACTTTGTTTGGCTCCAAAAGAAAGCTCTTTTTGAGGAATCGACATTAGTATCGGCCGCTGAATGAAACTCTACAAATGCATTCAAGCAAACTAACTTTGCGTATTGCGCAAAACATGCCGCAATGCGACCGCATAAAATAAAAGAAAACGGGAGGTAGAGGTGACAAAACTGGATGATTTGACGGCATGGCGCTACCTGATTGCGTTTTCCAAAACGGGAACTTTTCTGGCTGCCGCAAACCTGCTTGAGGTTGACGTTTCCAATATCTCTCGGGGCATTGCTTCTCTGGAAAGGTCGCTGGGGTGTGACCTCATCAGGCGCAACTCCCGACCGATGGAGCTCTCCGAAACAGGGAAGATGGTGGTCAGACGCATGACGCAGATTTTGCGGGCGCACGACTCACTCATGCAGAAAATCATTGACGACAACAGCGCTCTCACGGGCAATATTCGGCTGTCGTCGGCCCCCGGCTTTGCGGCGCGCCGCTTAACGCCGCTTCTGCAGCGGTTTCATGACATCCACCCGGACATCACCGTTGAAATATTGGGAGGTCTGAAGCCCGCCGATGTCCAAAAAGGGCTTTGTGATGTGGCAACCATTACGGGGGAGCCGACATTGCCCGGCCTTTGCTATATGAGCCGCGGACGCAACGTTTATTTACCTGTCGCAAGCCCTGGTTACATCCAAAAGCACGGCATGCCGATTGACCCCGTGAGTCTTCGTCAGCATACGGGGCTTGTCTACAACGGCCCCGTACGAGAAGAAACAAAAGTTTTGTATCGCGGGGATCGTTCCATCCCCATCACATACGCTTCTTGCATCCGTTCTACTGACATTTTGGCAATCCGCAATGCGCTTCTTGAAGGGATGGGCGTAGCAGTGGATATGCCGTTGGTGCAGATCTACGAGGATCTTTTGGCCGGACGTTTGGTGGCCATTTTGCCCGGCTGGTTTCACCCTCCCGTGGAGTGTTTCATCGTGGCAAGCCATGAAGCCTGGCACATGAAGCGCGTGCGAATTTTCTTAGAGTGGTATGCCAAGGAAATGCAGCGGCTGTTTGATTCCTACGAGGCTCAGGTCTCTGACGTCGTCGGTTTGCCGAAAGACAGTCGGAAGTACGATCGAAACATGCTTTATCGCACCTGAGTTCCGTTTTTTTGACTTGTTCGTCAATCAAGAAGAAGATTTATTTTGCGTAAAGCACAAAATAAGCTTGCGTAACTGCCATTGCCCCCCCCCCCTGCTTTTTTTCTAATCTCGAAACGCTCCAATCAAAACCTAAGGAGAATCAAATGTTTAGAGCAAAGAAAATTGCCCTTGCTGTGGCGATGGCAGCCGCTACGATGAGCATGGCACAAGCCACCGAAGTTGAAGTGTTTGGCCGTTTTGACACGGGCATGATGTACACGATCAATTCGGGCGACAGTAAAGATAATTTCCAGATGACGTCCGGTCACACAACCGGGAGCCGCTGGGGTATCAAGGCCACAGAAAAGCTTAACGCTGACTGGACTGTTAGGGCTCATCTGGAGTCGGGCATTGAATCCGATACCGGTGAGTTTTGCAGTTCTTGTTCGGACCGTATTTTTGGGCGCCAGATGACCATCTCTTTGAAGAATGACACTTTTGGTGAAATTGCATTTGGTCGCTCCGGCAAACCCTTGTCTGGTTCCGATCAGTTCACGCGTATCCGTCCGTTCACTCCCTTCGGTGTGACTTATGGCGATGCCGGTCTGCTTTTCTATGGCAAGGGTGGCCGTATTGATAATGCTGTGTTCTATCAGTCGCCGAAGTTTGCAGGCTTTACAGTATTAGCGGCAGCTTCTACTCAGACCAAAAAGGAAGAGGCTCAAGAATGGACCGACAACGAACGTTTCTGGGGCGGTTCTGTTGACTGGAAAGGCGGAAATCTTGGTCTCATGATTGGTGCCGAACAAATTGTCGTGGCGGCTGAGGATAAAGCTGATGGTATTGAGAATCATACAACGCTGTATCTTGGTGCCTACTACGACTTTGGTGTTGCTAAGATCATGGCCGGTTACCAGCGTGGCTGGAACTTGGAACGAATTGGGTGCCTGCAAAACGTTAAATTTGGCAATACCAAAGCTGAGGTGGAAAACTTTGACGCCAATTTCTATATGCTCGGTGCCACGATCCCCGCAGGTAAGGGTCTTGTTCGCCTGAGTGCCATCTACATGGATGGTGAAAACAGTCAGGAGCTTGGTCCCAACCTTGGAAAGGACGCCAGCTACTGGTCTCTTGGCGCAGGTTACACCTATCCGTTTAGCAAACGCACCAGCATCTACGGTGTGGTTGCTCACTTGCATGGCGAGGATGCTATCGACAAGGATAACAATGCATCCAATGGCGACGGTGATCTGACGCGTTATCAGATTGCAGTTGGTTTGGTGCATAAGTTCTAATCAACGGCTCCATTGTGCCTGCCGCCGGTCTGATATATCTGCCGTCATAATCGGAGGCAGGCACGCCGCCCACTTTTTTCGAGGATTTGCAAATGCGTTTTTCTTTTAAATCGACCGCTTGCCTTTTGGCCGGATGCCTGACGATGGGCTCCGCGATGGCTTTGGATAACTCTGTTAAGCCCGAAGTCACCACGCCGCTCGCATCCTCGCCGAAAGTGGCTCTTTTGATCGGTAACTCGTACTCCTTTTACAACTGCGGTGTTCACACTTACCTGCGCGGGATGATGCGGGCGGGTACTCCGAAGGAAAATATGAAGACGCGCCTTCTGACAATCAGCTCCGGCGCTTTGTCTTTCCACGATGTGGCTTATTACCTCAAGCCGCACGAACAGGATCCGTACGCAATTGTTGAAAACGGCAAGTTGAAGAAGCCCATGTTCGATGTGGTGCTTTTGCAGGGCCATTCGGCTGCAGCCACGTCCAAGAAACGTCTTCCATATTTCGAGAAGTATGCGGTTGCTCACGCTGACACGATTCGCAACGCCGGCAGTACGCCGCTTCTTGTCATGACGTGGACCAAGCAGGACAAGCCCAATGATATTCGCAAACTTGCAGACAATACGATCGAAATAGCCAACAAGGCCAAGATGATGGTTGTTCCTGTGGGTCTGGCATTTGCCGAAGTGCGCAAGGCTAAGCCCGATCTCGTGATGTACATGCCAGATAAGAGTCATCCGTCGGCCGCCGGCAGCTATCTCTATGGTGCCGTGCTCTATTCCACGTTGTTCCACCGTACTCCTGCCGACATCAACTATCTGGGCGAATGCGAAAAGCCGCTGGCTCCCGAAACGGCCAAATTCCTGCGCGAGATCGCCTGGAAGACGGTGACCGAGTTCTACGGCTGGAAGTGACCTTTTCAACGAAACAAAGCTGAAGTCTTTTTTGTTCCTCAAACGCATGCTGCTTGATTCCGGGCGCATGCGTTTTTTTAGAATACCAACATTGAGCAGGTTGTTTTTGCTGTCATTGAAATCGCAAACGACAGAATAAAAGACGAACTGGAGATGACCATGGATTGGTTAATGCAACTTCTGACGGATGCCGATTCGGTCGGTCATATTTTGCTGGTGTATTCCATGGTGATTGCACTCGGTATGGCGTTGGGGCGCATCAAGGTCTTTGGTATTTCGCTTGGCGTCACATTCGTTCTCTTCGTTGCTCTGGGCGTGAGCTACGCCGGTGTCACCGTCAACGGTACCGTTCTTAACTTCCTGCGGGATTTCGGGCTCATCCTTTTTGTCTTTTTCATTGGCCTGCAGGTCGGACCGTCGTTTTTCTCCTCCTTTAAGAGCGGGGGAGTGCAGCTCAATCTTCTGACACTCCTTGCGGTGGGTTTGAGTCTGGTGGTGACCATAGCGCTCTTTTTCCTCTTGCAAGGGACGGTGACGCTACCTCAAATGCTCGGTGTTCATTTCGGTGCCGTGACGAACACTCCGGGCCTCGGGGCAACACAAGAAGCGCTAGATATGCTGGGCTACAAAGGCGAAAACATTGCCATTGCCTATGCCTGCGCTTATCCACTGGGCGTGGTGGGCATCATTGCCACGGCGGTGATCTTGAGAAAGATGTTTCGCATCAATCTCAAGGAAGAAGATCGGCATTGGGACGAAGAGGCGAGCGCCAACAGTGATGCTCCGATTTTCTTTCACGTCGCCGTGACCAACGCCGGCATCAACGGTCAGGCGATGCGCACCATCCGAGACTTCATCGGTCGGCCCTTCATCTGCTCTCGTGTTTTGCATGACGGCGTGATCACGAGTCCCAGTCCGGACACTCAGGTTTTTGTGGGCGACAAGCTGAGGATCGTTGCCGGAGCTGAGTCCAAGGCGGCCATTGTTGCCTTCTTTGGTCAGGAAGAAAAGGATATTGATCTTGCCACGGCGCATTCGCCTCTGATTGCCCGCAATATTCTGATCTCAAAGGATCAGGTCAACGGAATGCGTTTGGGTGAGTTGCATCTGAGCCGCTACGACGGCGTCAATATCACGCGCGTGTTTCGAGCCGGCATGACGCTGTTTCCGTACCAGAATCTGCATTTGCAGATGGGCGACCAGGTCTATTGCGTTGGTCCGCAACGATCCATTGAGCGTCTGGCCGATCGTTTGGGCAACCAGGTGCAAAAGCTTGATCATCCCAACATCATTTCAATTTTTCTGGGCATTGTGTTGGGTATCTTGTTGGGCTTTCTTCCGATCGCGATTCCCGGTATGCCCGTGCCGCTTCGACTCGGTCTTGCCGGCGGGCCTTTGATCGTGGCCATCCTGCTTGGCTATTGGGGGCCGCATTTCAAGCTGATTACTTACACAACTCACTCGGCCAATCTGATGTTGCGCGAAATGGGGATTGCGCTGTTTTTAGCGAGTGTGGGCTTGAGCGCAGGCGATCGGTTTGTCAGCGCATTCCTTGAGGGCAACGGTGTGCTTTACGTGGCGTTAGGGCTGATTATTACGGTTGTTCCGCTCATCATCACGGGAATCGTGGCGCGCCTCAAATTCTCAATGAACTATCACCTGATCGTCGGGCTTCTTGCCGGTGCGACGACCGATCCTCCGACGCTGGCGTATGCCAACACGATTTCTGAGAAGGACTCTTCGGCGATCGCTTATTCAACGGTTTATCCGTTGGCGATGTTTTTGAGAATTCTCTCGGGTCAGGTTGTGCTTCTGGCTCTGTGGAGCTTTGTTGCTTAACCGAACAAAATTCGTGTTCAGACAAGCGGTTTTCTCAGTGTGGGAGAGCCGCTTGTTTCGTCAGTGAGTTTCAAAGCGTTCCGGCCTTGCGGAAGGCTTTTGGTGACATACCGAAGTGCTTCTTGACGTATCGTGTGAAGTACGACGCCGATGAAAACGACAGTTCGTCGGCAATCTGCGCAATCGATAAACGCTTGTCGGAAAGAAGGCGCGCAACTTCCTGCAAAGTGAAGAGATCAACAAAGTAACCCGCACTGCGTCCGCTTGCGCGTCGGCAGATTTCAGAAAGGTAGTGCGGCGTCACACACAGTTTTTTGGCGTACCACTCAAGATTGCGGTGCCGACGAAAACTGCCGTTGGCTAACTCTTCGGTAAAGCGGCGCAGCAATTCCGCGGCGCGCGACGGAAAGTCTTCGGGTAGGCAGTTTCGTGCGTGGATGTCGTAGAGATCAAGGATGTGCGCGGCCAACAGATGGCCCACCATTTCGTCGTGAAAGTAGTGCTTCGTGTCACGAGTTCGCTCAAAAAGCCGCTCAATATCGGATCGGCAACGCTCGAAGTCATGCTGAGAAAGGCGCATCACGGGGTTCTGCAGTAAGGACAGGTGACCGATGATGCCGTAGTTGGAGCGAATTGCCAGTCGATTGCCGATGGAGGGAGACAGCGAAAAAAGGAGCGCCTTGAAGTCGCCGGAAGCTGCAAAGTCCTGCGCAAGTGCTGCGTTGGGAAGAATGATGTAGTCGCCGGGTGCGGCGTTGTAGCGCGTTGTTTGGTGCAAGAAACTCAGACTCCCTTGCGTGAGCACGATGTGCATGATGCGAGATGAACCGATGTCGCGAACCATCATCGATAAATCGTCATAGAGGCGTAAGGCGGCATCGAAGTCGGTTGTATTGGATTCAGTGTCGTTTCGCATGGCTCAACTGAAAAACCACGAAAAGTGAAATTATTTCCCTGATTTGGCTCTTCCGATATCGACTGAAAATTCCTAGGATTTCAAGCGTGATAAAAGCGACGTAAGTCGCGTGAAAGACCGAAAGAGAAAGGAATTTTTCAAGATGAGAGAAGTGCGTTTGAATAACGGCGTCATGATGCCGTCTGTTGGATTTGGAGTCTATCAGATTGCAAAAAGTGAAACGAAGCAAGCGGTTCTTCAAGCACTCGAAGTCGGTTACCGCATGATTGACACGGCAGCCAGCTACTTCAACGAGCGCGAAGTGGGCGAGGCGATCCTCGAAAGTGGTCTGCCGCGTGAATCCGTTTTCGTGACAAGCAAATTGTGGGTGCAAGACTACGAATACGACGACGCATTGCGAGCTTTTGATCGTTCTCTGTCGGAACTCGGGCTTGACAACATCGACCTGTATCTGCTGCACAAACCTTATGGCAACTATTACGCGGCCTGGCGCGCGCTCGAACGCCTGCACAGGGAAGGGCGCGTTCGTGCGATCGGCGTAACGAGCTTTTCCAACGAACGCCTACAAGATTTGTTCCTGCACAACGAAATCAAACCCGCGGTCAATCAGATCGAAACGCATCCTTTCCAACAGCAGCAGGATGCCAATGCCTTTTTGAAGGCAGAAGGCATCGTTCACGAGGCCTGGGCGCCTTTTGCAGAGGGACAGAAGGGCGTTTTTGTCAACCCGGTGCTCAAAGACATTGCGGCAGCTCACGGCAAAAGCGTTGCCGCTGTCATTCTTCGTTGGCTCAATCAGCGCGGTGTGGTCGTGATTCCCAAGAGTGTGCGCATTGACCGAATTCGAGAAAACTTCAACATTTTCGATTTCAGATTGACTGACGCGGAAATGGCGGCTATTGCCGCTTTGGACGAAAAGAAGAGTCCCATCTACGACGACATGGATCTCGCCACCGTTCGAGCGATCGGTACTTACAAGATTCACGAATAAAGAGGAAGCAACACCATGAAAACGTTTATGCTCAATAACGGCGTCGAGATGCCGTTGCAAGGTTTTGGCGTTTTTCAAATTGCGCCGCAAGATTGCGAAAAGGCTGTACTAAACGCGCTTGACGTCGGCTACCGCATGATTGATACAGCGCAGGCTTATTACAACGAAGAAGGTGTTGGTCGTGCTTGGCGGGCGAGCGGCATGGCCCGCGAAGAGCTTTTCCTCGTGACCAAGGTGTGGATTTCCAATGCCGGCGACGAGCGCGCGGCCAAGAGCATCGATGAATCGCTTCGAAAGCTTCAGACCCACTACATTGATCTGTTGTTGATTCATCAGCCTTTCGGAGATTACTACGGCACCTATCGGGCCATGCAAAAGGCTCTGGCTGCCGGCAAAGTGCGCGCCATCGGTTTGAGCAATTTCTACGATGCTCGCTTTGTCGATTTGGCTGAAAACATGGACGTTAAACCTGCCGTGGTGCAGTTGGAAGCCAACGTGTTTACGCAGCAAAAGCGTATGCGCGAACTGATGGCTTACTATGGAACGCGTCTGATGGCCTGGGCACCGTTGGCCGAAGGCCAGCACGGCATCTTTACGAATCCGACACTCACGCAAATCGGTGCCAAATACGGCAAGACGGCGGCGCAAACGGCTCTGCGCTTTTTGATGGCCGAAAACATCATTGCGATTCCGAAGTCGGTACACCGCGAGCGTCTTGTTGAAAATCTGACGTTGGATGATTTTGATCTTTCTGCTCAGGATCTGGATGCGATCCGAGCATTAGACGGCGGCAAACCGCTATTTGCCGATCTCAATGATCCGGCTTTGGCGAAATTTCTTCTGGAGTACGACGCAAAGTTCAACCCGGAACGTTGAAGCACAAACGAAAATTGCTGCTAAACGGCCAAGGCTGCATCCATTTTTTTTCGGATGCGGCCTTTGTTGTTCTTTGGTCAGTTATTTTTCTAACTTGTAGCAGGATCAGAGTCGATATCCCAAATCGACTGGACGACGATATCGCAAGCTCCGAATCGATGTGTTTTTATGTTCACGATCAACATGTAACCAGACTTCACGAGACTTTCTGATACCGCTAAATGCTCGGGGCTATGCAACAAATTGAGAAGAGTTGGGCAACAAAAAATGCTCGGCAGATAGTGAGCTCATAGAAAATTAGTGAATAATCGCGAGTGGTTTTTGTTGTTTATGTCGGTAAATGAGGTGCCCGTCATGTTGTCTCGCCGAGAATGTCTGAAAGCTGCTTTCTGTGCGACGTGTTTGGTATCTGCCGGGAGCGTACTGGCAGCATTGTCTGAATCGGGTTGGAGTGCAGAAGCTTTTTCCGCAGCAAATCCAAGTCTTGAGGCGGTCAAGAGGCACGCATTTTTGCAAGGGGTTTTTCAAGGTACGTTGGCAAAAGAAAAATTTGCGGCGTACCTTTGCCAGAATATTGGCTATCTCGACAATTACGCAAGGTGCCTTGATTATCTGGCTGTTCGCTTATCTCGTAGCCGCGGTTTTGAAAAGGAAGTTCAAGCGCTCAAGCAATGGGCCCAGGAAACGAGAAACATGCGCGTTTGGACAATTGATTACGCGGGCAGGTTGATCGGTCAGAAAGTTGATCCCCTAAAGATTGTTCCGTTGCCGGAGCTTTTGGCGTATCAAGATTTTGAGACGCGTTGCGTACGGGATGCTGAACCGTCGATCGCCATGGCGGCTCTTTTGCCATGCTTCTGGGTATGGAATGAGTTCGGGAAGGCGTTGAGACCAGGTGCTGTCATTGAGGGTAATCCTTTCCGAGACTGGGTTGAAGGAATGGGTTCGGAGGCTGCGGATGTATCTGCCCGGAAACTGTCTCTTATACACATCTCCGAGCCC
>OWJQ01000428.1_pt1 | contig 26202 bp, 29 predicted proteins | sample 1732711 | NCBI WGS metagenome assembly OWJQ01 (sample SAMN05065745, study PRJEB22554) | human gut metagenome | biome: ENVO:2100002; feature: ENVO:00000062; material: ENVO:00002003 | host: Homo sapiens | place: USA | reverse complement strand
ACGAGATTAGCGAGTGTCTCGTGGGCTCGGAGATGTGTATAAGAGACAGGTTTAGGGGGATGTGATAAGAAAAATACATCCATATATCATAATATAATATTTAAAGAAATATGTGATATTGCAAGAGATAAGTATCTTCCATTTTGTATTGTTTTAATAGACTCTTCGCAACATTTGTCTCAGGAATATTATTCACGATTACAAAATCGCTACAAATTTCTGACGCAACAGGCCATTTATAATATGGCTGATATTAATGTTTTCGTAAATGAGTGGTATATAAAATGGTTATGTCCTGTTACTACTCCTTTGACTTGTGTATTTTCTCCGGAGGGAGATTTGGTTGACTTAATTCCAGGGGCAACAAGAGAAACTTTTTTGTACTCAAAAGAAGCAATAAATAATTTGGGACCTACTGATTTTCATTGGCCCAACTATTTTCATAGGAATAAAAAAGAACTAATCCCCCTTTTAAATAATTTATTGGAACAAAAAGAAATTTTGAATCAAGGTGTATATTTATCCTCAGGATTCTCTGAACTGGTAGATTCTCTGAATTATCCATATTCGATCTATTTGAAATTGGCTGGAGAATTGATGATGCATGATATTATTACATCGCAAATTACTGCAAAATCTTTACTAGAGTTTTAGTATTTTATCTCTGTCTTTGTTATCTTGCAGGGATGTTCGAATGATGATTTCCTGAAGCCAAGTCTGGAAGATAAGCTTAACTTTCCTCTTCATATTGAAAAATTTGGAAAGGCTGTTGCCAATGAGATTCATCAGACTGTAATAAATTTAAATGAGAGAGGTGTAGATTATTCTAATGCTAAAAACACACCTGAATTTAAAAAGCAATTTTATCAGGATTGGGCCCAGGCTAGTCCAGGGATGATAAAAACAAAAGTGTCACAAAATCAAATGTTTGGTAATTCACTTCTTTTTATAGAAGGGTATCGTAACCTGACCCATATTCAAATTGAATTTATTCGTCGGATATTGAAGGAATGTGATGAAACAACTTCTTACGAGGACTTTGGCAATAGATTGGCCAATATCAATAAAGATATTTTTAAACAGGTTCCTGAAATAGAGCAGGAGAGGTTACTTTATATTACGTCTGCCTTGTATTATGGAATAGGAGAAATTCAGAATCTTGAAAAACAAGGACAAATGCTTATTACTCCTCAGACTAAATTCCGAATGAGAAGGGTTAAAACAAGGAGTGAATCAGGAGGTGATGATTTCTGGGGAACTTGCAGGAGCATTTATTCAGCAGTTGCTCCTTATGTTGTTGGAACGCTTACTGAAATGGGCGAAATAGTTGTATCTGTTTCGGAGGTAATGGTGGGTGGAGTTGCATTGATTATGTCTGTACTTTGTGTGTCGGATACGGACCAGTTTCGGGCAGAATGTGCAGAAAAATATAGGGATTGTATGGATAAAAAAGGGCCTTGGTCTAAGGAACATAGTGGGGGATGGGGATATACAATGTGTTGTGCAAGGTGCTTAGAATTTTGCAGAGCACTGCACGGTGTTTGGGATTGTCCTCGGCCAGTGTAAAATTGGATTATTATGAAAGGTTTTGAGATATGTATTAATGATGCAGCTCCTATTGTTGCAATGACAGATAGTTTGGTTACTTTAATCATAAGTGTAGGGTATGCTGATGGGGATGATATGCACATCGGAGGAATGGATTCAAAATCGAATCATCTTATATGGATGAATAAAAAGATGTCTCTGGGAGATAAGATTAAAGTGCGGGTTAGAGAGATTGATATTGCTTCTCCATTGCATATGAGATATCCTTCCGATAGAGAGGAAATGAAGAAAGAGTATTATAAATTGAAAAAGAAATTAGAGGAGGAAGGGAAACTATGAAGGGATTAGTTGTTAAATACGGAGAGAAGACTTATAAAGTTGGTTTACCCGATGGAGGTGTTACCTTGTCTTCTTGTATTATGCAGAATAAATTTACGCTTGAGGCAGGTGGCTCAGGACATGCTTATGCTAGTGTATTCCTGAAATTACGTGAAGACATAGAATTTGAGGTGGAAGTGGCTGAATTTGATAAAGCTTCCGAGCCTCTTTCTGAAACGAATCAACCGATAATAGATCCGGATTATCCTCGTGAAGAAGATCCGGATTGGAAACTAAAACATTTCCGGAAATTAGAAAAGATTCTGAAAGAAGAAGGATTGCTTGATTAAAGCAGAAGCCTAAGCTGATTAAATGGGCCATTTTTGTAAATGGCTCATGAGCTTTAGGAGAGCGGATCTTAAGACGGAGATACCTCATTGTATGATTTAAATTCTCAGAAGGGTATCTCCTTTGAGCTATTTATTCTAGTCCGGTTTTTTGCTGCTTTATCGGTTATAAAAGAGTAGAGGTGATCGGGTTTACCCCTGATTATTGATTTGTTCGAGTTTTTCTTTATCTATGATTTTGATTTTTTTGCCGTTCAGTCCGACAATACCTTCTGTGGCAAAATTAGAAAGGGTACGGATAGCATTGGCCGTGGTCATGTTGGACAAGTTGGCCAGATCTTCCCGGGTGAGACAAATTTTTAACGTACAGCCATCGGCTTCGTAGCCATAAGTTTCCTTTAATACCAGCAAAGCTTCAGCCAGACGTCCCCGGATATGTTTTTGGGTGAGGGTTACTGTACGACGATGCGAAAAACCGAGGTCGGTTGCCAGTGCGCGGATAATACTCATGGCCAGGTCGGGTGTCGTTCGGACGATGTCTAAGATCAATTCGGTTTTAATCCGGCAAACGATAGAATCTTCAAGAGCTTCAGCCGAAGCAATGTGTATTTCTTCGGCGAAGAAAGCTCTGTAACCGATAAAACCGATCGGCTTGGCCATACGAACAATTTGTTGGCGTCCTCCGATGCCCTCTTTATAAATTTTAGCTTTCCCCGTCAAAAGACAATGTAAGCCTGTCGGCATGTCTCCTTCCTGATAAATCAGGTCTCCTTTTTTATAGGAAATGCAGACTGTTGTTTCGATAATTTTTTGTTTTGCCGCATACCCTAGTTCTGAGAGTAAGGAATGAGGACTTTCGATACAGATTTGGCATAAACTGTCGTGTAAATCGCTATCAGTGATGATGGTCATAATTAAAAAGGATATTTTCTACCGTATCCGAAAGCTTTTTTAGAGATTTTGATGATCGGGGGACATTGAGCTCGTTTGTATTCATTTCGTTTTACCATTTGAATGACTTTTTCGACAGTAGCTTTCGGGTAACCTGCCTTTATAATCATTTCCGGTGAATGGTTTTCCTCCAGGTATAGTTTTAAGATACCGTCCAATTCGTTGTAGTCCGGTAAAGAGTCCTGATCTTTTTGATTCGGCCGTAATTCGGCTGATGGTGCTTTTTGTATAGTATTTTCCGGAATGATGATCTGATTCCGGTTGATATATCGGGCTAACGCATAGATATCGGTTTTAAAAACGTCTCCGATTGTACCCAGTGAACCGCAGAGATCGCCGTAAAGCGTGCCGTATCCGACAGCTGCTTCACTTTTATTGGAAGTATTCAGGGGAATATAACCGTATTTGTTAGACATGGCCATAACCAACATTCCCCGGGTACGAGCCTGAAGATTTTCTTCTGCTACATTGAAGGGCTGGTCTTTGAATAAAGGATGTAAGGCTTCCAGATATTGTTCGTAGATTGCTTTAATGGCAATGGTTTCATGGGGCATTCCGATATTTTCTGCCAGCGCTAATGCGTCTTGAACCGAATGTTCGGTGGAATAACATGAAGGCATTAAAAGTCCCATAACATTTTGTGCTCCTAAAGCTTCGGCAGCCAAAGCAGCGACTACGGCGGAATCGATACCTCCCGATAAGCCTAAGATAGCTTTTTGAAAACCGTTCTTTTCGAAGTAATCCCGGATACCGAAGACCAATGCTTTATGGAGCAGAGCGATCCGGTCTTGAGAAACAGGTGATTGAAGTGTAGGGGTACCTAATTTATTGGTATCGATAAGCTGAAAGTCTTCTGCAAATTCGTTCAATTGGCAAGCTTTCTTCCCTTTGTAGTTATAAACCATTGAATTACCGTCGAACAGTACAGAAGTATAACTTCCTACATGATTGACAGCGATCAGGTTTTTATTGTATTTTTGAGCCAAAGTGGCCAGTACTTTCCGCTTTTCCCGGCTACTATCGACAGTAAAAGGAGTCATACCGATAAAGATGACAAAGCTATCTGTTTTGTCGATGTATTCCGATTCGTATTCGTCGAATAAAATCCGTATATTTTGATTTTTATACCGGATCGGCGTATTATCTTCTCCTGCGATAAAATAACGGCTTTCACTGAAAATATCATAATCACTCAGGATGTTTTTATGAACACCGTCTACCACTTCCCCATGCTGAATAAAATAGGCTGAGTTGTACATAATACCATTTTCGCTATCCAAATTCGGTGCTCCTACAATAGCTGCAATTTGAGTACATGTGGCTGCGATTTTTTCTACGGCCATACGACAGGCATTTACAAATTCCTCTCTCTCCAGTAAATCCTGGGGCAATGCGCCGGAAACAGCCAGTTCCGGGAATAGGATCAGTTCTGCTTTTTGATTTTGAGCCTTTTGGATCGCAGAAATGATTTTTTCGCTATTTCCTTGAATATCTCCGGCTTTATAATTTAATTGTGGTATAGCAATGATCATAATTTAGTGTATTACAGGTTAAAAAGTCGTTCTGAGTCTCAGAGATTCTTACCGACTTTAAGCAACTATCGTATTACCTTTTTATCTTTTCGTTTATCTTTGCCGTAAAATTACGATTTTTAGTATCAAAATAATTAAAAATGGCCTTGAAGTTTCTTTTAATTCTAATAATTCTTGGTTTTTGGTTTTCCGGCTGTAAGAGAAATCCGGCTCCGGAAGTTAGGAATTTATTGAAAGATACGAAGATCGGAGATTTATTTCGTTTAGATACAGCGATACCCGATTGGGGTGCACTGTATGAAAGGTAGAAAGTAAAAATAGAAAAAGGGTGATGGAAAAAAAAGAGATTAGAAAACAGATTCGGGAGATAAAAAAGCAGTATACGCTAGAGGATAAGAAAAGAATGTCCGCTTCGGTTTGGCAACAGGTGGAGCATAATGAGGTATTTCAACGGGCCCGGGTAGTGCTGGCTTATTGGTCGATGGACGACGAAGTGTTTACGCATGACTTTGTTTGTAAATGGGCAGAAGAAAAGACCATTTTATTACCTTGTGTAAAGGGGGATGAATTGGAAATCCGTTATTTCGACGGCCGCGAAAAATTGTGTCCCGGAGAAGGGTATGCTATTCCGGAGCCTGTCGGCCGGCTTTTTACCGATTTGAATAAAATCGATGTCATTTTGGTGCCGGGCGTCGCTTTTGACCGGACTTTGAATCGTTTAGGCCGGGGGAAAGGCTTTTATGATAAGATTTTGTCACAGACGAAGGCTTGTAAAATAGGGATTTGTTTTGATTTTCAGTTGTTAGACCGGATTCCGACCGAAGTGCACGATGTCAGGATGACTCAGGTGATCAGTAGTCGGTAAGACTATAATAAATAAAGCGGAGCAAGAGCCCCGCTTTATTTTTTCATGCTGTTATAATATTTAAGCCTGTTTGATAGCTTCAACCGGGCAAACACCAGCACAAGTACCACAATCTGTACATGCATTAGGGTCAATTTCATAATGATCAGCACCCATAGAAATTGCTCCTACCGGGCATTCTCCTTCACATGTGCCGCATGAAATACAGTCATCAGATATTACGTAAGCCATTTCTTTATTTGTTTAATTGATTAATAATGGGCAAAAGTATAATCATTATTTGAAAGAAAAAAGTTTTTATTTGTTTTTTATATTTTCAAATCCGTTAGAGACCTCATATTTAAATTTATTTCCTATCTTTGCCCCCTGATTTTACGGGGAATAATTGAAATCGTGTAATGGGGAGACAGACTGGCTTATACCCCCGGAGTTGAAATCTGTTTCTGAGTAGCACAAAAAAGATTTATTATGCAAATATTTGAATTACAGGGAGAATTGAGAACTGATCTGGGTAAAAAAGCGACTAATCTGCTGAGAGCTGAAGGGAAAGTACCTTGTGTTCTTTATGGTGGTAAAGAAAATGTACATTTTTCAGTGGTTGAAAAAGATTTGCAAAAATTGCTTTACACTCCGGTTGTATACATCGTAAAAGTAAATGTAGCAGGACAGAGCTACGAAGCTGTTATGCGTGAAATCCAGTTCCATCCCGTAAGCGACCGTGTATTGCACATGGATTTCTATCAGATCTCCGAAGATAAACCGGTGGTAATGGAAGTGCCTGTTAAATTACAGGGATTTGCTGAAGGTGTACAGGCTGGTGGTAAACTTTCTTTGGTAGTTAGAAAATTGAAAGTGAAAGCTATTCCTGCTAATCTGCCGGGAGAAATTGTATTGGATGTAACGAATCTGGGCTTAGGAAAATCTATTAAAGTGAAAGACCTGTCTTTTGAAAACTTTGAGATTGTAAATGCGAAAGAGGTTGTTGTTGCACAAATTAAACTGACTCGTGCTGCCCGTGCTGCTGCTCAGGAAGGAAAATAACAGATAAATTATGAAGTATCTTATTGTTGGGTTAGGAAATATCGGCCCGGAATATCAGGATACGCGGCATAATATCGGATTTAATGTATTGGACGCTTTTGCTAAAGCGTCCAATGCTGTTTTTGAAGATATGCGTTATGGGGCTGTTTGCGAAATGAAATTGAAAGGTCGGACCCTGGTCTTGCTGAAACCCAATACATACATGAACCTGAGTGGTAAAGCTGTCAGTTATTGGATGCAAAAAGAAAAGATCGCTCTGGAAGATTTGTTGGTTATTGTCGACGACCTGGCCTTACCTTTCGGGAAGATGCGTTTAAGAGCACAAGGAAGTGACGGAGGACATAACGGCTTGAAAAATATCAATGCCTTATTAGGCACTTCTGCTTATGCCCGTTTGAGATTCGGTATCGGTAATGATTTCCTGAAAGGACAGCAGATCGATTATGTGCTGGGAACATGGCAGGGCGAAGAAGCTGAGAAATTACCGGCTTTGTTGGAACGGGGTGGAGAAATTATTACTAGTTTTGTATTACAAGGTATTATAAGGACAATGAATACTTTTAATACAGACAGAAAGTAAAAATTAAAGGGGAAAGACTTAATTAGTGAAATAGTGGAGGAGAAAATAAGAATAGATAAATGGCTTTGGGCAGTCCGGATATTTAAAACTCGTTCTCTGGCTGCTGAAGAATGTGGCAAAGGACATGTTACCATCGGAGATGTACATGTCAAGGCTTCCCGTGAACTGAAGGGAGGCGAGATTGTGAAAGTAAGGATTCCGCCTATTGAACGGCATTATCGGGTGAAGGCACTTACGGCGAAGCGGATGTCGGCACAATTGGCGGTTGATTTTGTGGAAGAGGTGACTCCGCCTGAAAATTTGGCTTTGTTGAATGCGGTAAAAGTTTATGGCTTTGAATCGCGTCCCCGGGGGGTAGGGCGTCCCACGAAACGTGATCGCCGGATGATCGATAAAATGAAAGAAGGAGATGATTACGACTTGTAACCTATAAATTAAAACCAGATCGTATTGTGTTAATAGCCAGAGAGAAAAAAAAGAATAATATTGCCGAATATATTTTGTATATGTGGCAGCTTGAAGATATGCTCCGGGCTTTGAAGCTGGATATGGAGCAGGTGGATCGTTATCTGGTGGCCGGTTTCCAGGCGGATGAACGGACTTCGAAGGAAATTCATGATTGGTATGATAACCTGATCGCTATTATGCAAAAAGAAAAAGTGGAAGAGAAAGGGCATATTCAGGCCCTGAAAAATACAGTGGATGAACTGACCGAATTACATTTTTTCTTGTTGCACCAGGCTCATGACGGGAGATATCGGCAATTGGTGACCCAGGCGGCCGGAAATTTGGTGGAGTTTCGTAGGAAAGCCGGTGTGGACGATACGGTCTCGGATGTGGAATTGGCTTTAAACGGTTTGTATGGACAGCTGATGCTGAAATTACAAAAACGGGAGATTCATCCGGAAACGGTAGCGGCTATGGAATCGTTCAGTAAAATGATTGCTTATCTGGCTGCCCGTTACAAACAAATGGAAGAAGAAGCTGAAAATTCAAAATTTTAATCTGATAGAATATGAAAGTGCTGATTGCAGTGTTGTGCCTGTTGGTTGCGGGAATTCAATCGAAAGCCGAAACCAGTGAGAAAAAATATGAAAAAACTTATCCTAAAGCCGGAATCGAAGAGTTGGTGTTGTCCAACCAATATGGAAAAATGGAAATTGTTCAGGTGGATGGAGATGAGATCAAAGTAGCTGTAGCTATGAAGGTGACTGCTAAATCGGGGGTGAAAGCGGATGAAACACTCGAATTGATTCAGATAGTAGAAACGATTACCGGGCAATATCTCAATTTTAAGACCGAATTCGGGAAAGACATGGGATTGAAGCAGTTTCTGACCAACACGACATTAAATGTCGACTATAAAGTATCTGTTCCGAAAGGAATCAAGTTGAGATTGATCAGTACAAACGGCAATGTATACCTGACTAATTTTTCAGGTGAGGTAAATGCGGATATTCGTGTCGGGGATTTTAAAGCGACTGCTTTGAGCGGAGGAGAATTGTACATCAAGCAAGAGAAAGGAATTTTCAATGTAGAAGAGGTGGCTTTGATGAAAGGAGAGTTTCGGAATTGTACCATTCGGATTGCTTCCGGTGATGATGTTCGGTTAGAAACCAATGCTTGTGACGGAGAGTTGGAATCGATGGGTAAGCTGAACTTGCGCTCTTCCGGCGGGACAATGAGAATCGGGGATGTAGAAGAATTGACCGGTAGCTCGTCTTTTACCAAATATGAGGTACAGGATTTAGGTAGTTATGTGGATATGGATATGAAAATGGGGGAAATGAATATACGCAATATACAACTGTTGTTTTCCGAGATCCGTTTGAAAGGTTCTTTTACTAAAGTCGGGCTGACTTTTGAAAAAGATGCCGGTTATCATTTGGAAATCAAGCATAACAAATCGTTGAAAATGGGGTTGCCGGATGGAATGGAATTGGAACAAAAGTCTGCATCTGAAAGGAATATGACCGTCAGCTCGAAATTTGTAGGCAATCCGAAATATACCGGAGAGGTTTTACTGGAACTTTCCAATGGTAGTCTGTATATTCAATAAGGAAAAGTGCGGGTTATTCTCCGTTGATTTGCAAATAATATCCTTTATTGTAGAGGCTGACGATGTGCAGGGCAGGGTCGGCAGTGAGCAGTTTCCGCAATTGAGAGATATAGTTTTGTAGTAAAGTGATTTTGCTTTTGCTGTCGTTGTGCCAGAGTTGCCGGCAGATATCGGTGGCTGCACGGCATTGCCGGGGCGGACGGCATAAGAGTACCAGCACTTCTCCTAATGCGCCGGTCAGGGGAATGATGTTGGGACCGATACGCAGCGTAAAACTGTCGGTGCGGAATGTGGTGAGCTCCGAGAGCCGGAGGACGGTTTCTCCGGCGGAATCATTCGTTTTGCCGGAGGCATGGCGTTGCCATACGGCAGCGATGCGGGCACAGATTTCTTCGATATCGGCTTCTTTCCGGATAAAGTCGGCGGTGCCGCTTTTCAGCGACGGGACGCAATATTCGTTGTACGAACTCAGGATGAGCACCGGAATTTCCGCATTTGCCTGTCGGATGTGTTCGAATACTTCCAGACCGTTGAGTCCGGGCATCCGGAAGTCCAGCAGTACCAGATCGGGGGAAATTCGTTGGAAAGTCTCCCAGGCTTCATCGCCGCTGTATGTCGTCACCACCTCATAACCTTCTTCTTCCAGAATTTCGGTCATTTCCTTTGCGGTGAGGCGGTTGTCTTCGGCATAAAGTAGTTTCGGTTTGCTGTTCATAGTGATGAATTTGACGACGGAAAATTAGAGATTTTAATTAAATGTACCAATTTTTTATTCCCATTCGATGGTTTTGAATTTTTCGAGCAGCAGATTGATCTGCCCTAATAACTCCCTGTAAATTCCGATATTCCGGTCGAGGGTTTCACCGAGTATCTCCGGATCGGCGGTTTGCGGATACCGGATGTCCCGGAGCCGGGGTTGCAGGCTGCGGATAAAAAGCTGCACCTCTTCGCGCTGGAAGCGTATGAAAGCTTGCTGGCGCCGGGCCATGTCCGTGGCGATCCGGTTGAACCGGATGGTCACCGACAGTCCCGCTAAGGCCAGGAAGAGCCCGAATCCGTAACGGCTGAACAACCGCAGCCAGGGATAAGCAAGCTGTACTTCTAACCGGTGGCCTTCGACATAACCGAGCGGTAGCGAACACTCTACCGGGAGAAATAATGCCTGTTGCTCTGTCCCGGCTCGCTCGATCGTCCGGCCCGCAGCATCGATGCGCCGGAATATTACCGGCAGTCGGTTGGCGGAATACTTTCGGTAAGCGGGGAGAATATTGTCTACACGCCAGGCCGTATCACGTAGATCATAATATAAACCTCTGTATATGTGAGATTGGTTGATATGAGTGCCCATGGCCAAGGTCGTGTCCTGGCCGTTGTGCGTCACCGTAATGGTCTTGGTTTCGAAATCATTGCGGAAACAGTTGGTGTCTTCCCGCCATTTAAAAGAACTCGTATTGTTTTTAAAGATGGCTTCGTCGAGGTTCGGTAGTTCTTCGTTGACGAAGGCTCTCCGGTCGGCGATATATAGGTTGCCTGTCCAGAATAGTGCGGCAAACATTATGGCGACGATGAAACAGGAGTAGAACCGGGGGGATAGGCGAATCTTCCGGGAGCGGTGTTTTTGGCCGGGAGTGAATGTCAGTATAAAACGGCTGCCGTGTCCCGGCCGGCTGTCGAGGCGGAGCCGTGCTCCTATCCGGCGGGCGGTATTCCGGATATAAGCCAGCCCTATCCCGTGGTTGTCGCCTGTCGGAGCGGAACGGAAGCCGGGGCGGAAAATCCGGCGGTGCAGGCGGCGGGGAATACCGGTGCCGTTGTCCTCGACCGTGAGGCGCAGTCGTCCCCGGCGGTCGGCATCACAGATGACGGTGATGTTTGCTTCGGGTCCGGCATGGCGGAGGGCATTATCGATCAGGTTGCCGATAATGTGCGATAAGTGAAAGGAATCGCCCTGCACGATCGGCGTGTCGAGCCGGTAGTCGACAGCGATACGCGAGGCATCGCCCCTGCCTCCGTAGCGGGCGGCCACTTCTTCGAGCATGCTCCGGAGATCGAATCCGGCCGTTTCTGTGTTCGTCCCCCAGTAGCCGGCCGAGCGGTCGATAAGTTGCGTCATTTCGTCGGTGATGGCTGCAAGCAGGTGACGGCATACATTCAGTTTTTCGTGTATTTTTTCTGCCGGCCATTCGCCGGCATGTTGCAGCAGGTGTTGTTCGATATGGCAGCTGGTACAAAACGGGTTTTTCAGGTCGTGGATAAAAATAAGTTGCTTTTCCGTCAGGAAGTGATTGCGTTGCCGTCTCTTTTCCCGCCGGAGAATGAGCAGGCCGAAAGACAGGGCGAATAGAAACGGGACGATGGAAAGCAACAGACCGTAACGTTGTCGCAGCCAAAAGCGGTTGAAGGGAAAATCGAACCAGACCGTGAGCGTATCGGGTTCGAAATTGCCTAATTGGAATGGCGCGAAGTCCGGTTGCCGATACGGTTTCCGGCAGTCCGCCGGATAACGGTCGATGATTTTTCCCGTTGTATCCTGCCGGATAAAAACGGGGTTCAGGTCCTCCCAAGGGCAGAAATGCCGGAACCAGGCGGCAAGGCTGTCGATATTCCAGCTTTCCCGATTGAAATCGTAAAGTTTACGCCTGTAAAAAACAAGAAATAGTTGGCTATTCGTATCTATGTGAAAATATTTCCCTTTATAGGTATATGTCATGATCAGGCGCCCCTTCATACTAAAATCGTCAAGTCCGTTTGTCTCTTGTATGGGGCAGGTATGTATTTCTTCTTTTATGGCATCTTCTATAAATTTTCCCGTAACATATCGGAAATCTCTTCTTTCCGCATGGTAAAGAGAATACAACCATCCTGCTTCCAGAAGCAATAATAGGATAATCATCAGGTGGATATATCCGGATATGGAAAGGCGACTTTTTTTCATTCGGTTAAAAATAGATTACTTTGAAACAATATCCAATTTTTTTCATGCCGGAAAAACGGAAAATTTTAAGAACAATTTGAGAACATTGGCTATTGGGCGGACCGGAAAAATATCATAAACTTATCCCAAACTTTCAAGTGCTAAGATTAGATATCGGAATGAATACGACTTTTTTGAAAAACGGACGGATGGTCCTCGGTATTTTGTTTGTTTTGGGATGTTGTGCCTGTTCGGACGAAAGTGTGCCGGCCGGGAAGGTTACGGAAGAATCGGTATACGACCGTATGGGGCGGTTGCATAATGAAGGATTGGATTATGTTTTGGAGCGGATTTCGGAGGAGGCTCCGTTTACCCGCAGCGGGGCACGGAAACTTCCGCCGGCAGAAGAAATCCGGGATATGTGCGACGATTTTGCCCGTATGTGCGGATATGTCTGTCCGGCCCGGACAAGGGCCGGCAGTGAAGTGTCCGATGATTTTTCTTTTCTCTCCGTTGCGCAGCAGGAATGGGTAGGGCGTTTGAAAGCGGAGGTGCGGCGGGTGACGCCTGAGCGGACGGAAGATTTTGCCATAGCCGTCGGACGGCTGGAACGACAGGTGGAACAGGACGGGCGCCTCGCCGCTTCCGAACGGGAAATCGTACGCTATGCCATGGCCGTATGCCGTTATTCCGCGGTCTATTGGGCGGAAAACTATGAACGTTGGATGACGGAATTGTTCGGGCTGGAAAAGTTGCCTTTGAATCGTATGCGGACAAGGGGGGAAGAAACGCCTGTATCGAAGGAATGGTGGGAAAACTATAAAACCGTTGTTTGGAGCGATGGTATGAGTGCGGTTCGGCGAGGAGAAAAATATTATCTCCAGGGAGCTGTTGCCGGGTCTGTTCGGGAGGTTTTACAGGGTAATCAGTAGTATCTGCCTGTGCGGGATTTTTAATAAACCTTTAAAAAGTGAATCTATGAAAGTAAAAATCGTTCAACGGAAAAATCCGCAGAAACCCGATGAACCGGGTAAATTCTACGGTCAGCCGGTGCTCGACGGAGTGGTCGGGATGGATATGATCTGTCGTCAGATTGCGGGGCGTTCGTCGCTTACGGCCGGGGATGTAAAAAATGTGTTGACTAACTTTCTGGACGAGTTGCCTACCTATATGCTGATGAACCGCTCGGTGCAGTTGGAAGATTTCGGCATATTGCGGATCTCCTTCGGCAGCGAGGGGGTGGACCGGGCAGAGGATTTCTCGTCTTCTTTGATCCGTGGTGTAAAAATTGTTTTTACGCCGAGTGCAAAGATGAAGGAGCGGGTGAAATCGGAGATCACTTTCGAAGTGGTCAACAGACCGGCGCCTTCGTCGTCTTCGGGTACTCCCGGGGAGTCTGATTGATTGAGGGGGAGATGGCAGGTACTGCTATGAAAATCAGGTGGGTGTTGCGGCATAATCCGCAGAACCGTTTGTTGCCGCCGAAATATTATGCTGCGCCGGTTTTTGCCGGTCGGCGGGATGCCGGGGAGATGATCCGGCAGATCGCCGACCGGTCGGTCCTTTCGGCGGGAGACATCGTGGATGCATTTGCGAATGCCGGAGAATTGGCTGCCGACTGGCTGGCGGCCGGTTATTCGGTGGAATTGCCGGAAATCGGTAGTTTGCTTCTGGAATTTTCGAGCGAGGGTTTAGACGATCCTGCCGATTTCCGTCCCGGATCCCTGCGGGGGGTACGGCTTCGTTTTTATCCTTCCCGGCAATTGATGAAAGCGATAAAATCGCAATTGAATATATCTTTATCGGAATAGGTCCGGTTGTTTTCGGATTTTCTCCCGTATGTTTCGGTGAAAATATACGGAAGAAATTTCGGTTTGGTAGTACGAAATTGAAAAAACAAGCGCTTGTTTTCAGGAAAAGATACGGACGGATTTTTTGAAAGATACGGATGAATTTCGGAAAAGAAATAAAGAGGGCCATAAGAACGGCAGAGGGCCGGAGAAGAATCTTTTTCCGGTTTTTCCTGTTGATCGTTCTGGGAAATGTATTTTATTTTCCGGAGGGGTATGCCGACCGTTTTTTTACGCCGGGAATGCTTTGGACAGGGATTGCGGTGGGCGTGTCGGGGATGTTGTTTCCGTTCGTGGTGTCCGGACGTGTCGGTTTACCGGGACTGGCGTGTGTGGCTGTCGGGATACTGGCGGTGGTGGTGGGCGGAAAGTCGGCCGGTGGCTTTTTTGCGTGGCAGACTGCGGCGTGGGGAGGTGCTTTGTGGCTTTTATTCGTGATGACCGGATATTTTTCCGCCTGGGGAAAACCGGCCGACTGGTATGGGGGATTGTCGTTCGTGGGCGCGGTGGAAGCGTTTGCCGGAATCGGGCAATATGCCGGGATATGGCCGGTGTATAGTGCTTCTTTCCCGGTGACGGGGACATTCGACAATCCGGCAGGACTGGCGGCTTGTCTGGCAATCTGTTTCCCGGCGGCGCTTTATTTTATGGCTTCACGTCCTGTCGGTGCGAAAGTGTGGGGCGGATTATCGGCATTATCGATGGGGGCTGCGGTGGTTTTATCGGGTTCGCGCACCGGGATGGTGGCAGTGGGATGTCTGGCTGCGGCTGCTGTTTACCGTTTCTTTTTGGGCGGTCGCTGGCCGGCTTGGAGGGTAAGGGCGGCGCTTGTTTCAGTGGGGGCGGTAATGCTCGTCGGCCTGTATTGCTGGAAGAAAGATTCGGCGGACGGTCGTCTGTTGGTATGGAATTGTTCGTTGGAGATGCTGACTGATGCTCCCCTGACGGGACATGGACCGGAGGCTTTTCAGGCGGAATATATGGATTACCAGGCCAGCTGGCTAGCGGAGCATCCGGAGGAAAAATGGGAACGCTTGGCCGGTAATGTCCGGCATCCTTTTAATGAGTATTTGCGGATCGCTGTCGAATATGGAATCCCGGGATTGTTGCTGGTCGCCGGGGCAGTATGGCTGTTGTGGCGATGGTATCGTCGTTGTTGTCCGGAGGACCGGCCGTTGTACCGGAGTATCGCCGGGGCTGGAATCTGCGGCTTGTTTTCCTATCCGCTGAATTATCCGGCGGTATGCGTACTTTTGGTGTTGCTGCTGGGGGTGATTGTGTGCGGACGTCCCGTTTGCTTTTATGGAGGCCGGTGGTTTAAAGCCGGAATAGGCGCTTTGGCCGTAGCGGTGTTGGCGGTTACTTTGTTTTGGAACCGGGCGGAGCGCGAATGGCACCGCATTTCCCGTTTATCTTTAGGTGGTCGGACGGAGGAAGTGCTGACCGATTATGCCCGTTTATATCCTTTTATGCGCGAAAATCCGTTATTCCTTTATAATTACGGGGCGGAGCTGCATGTGGCGGAACTGTGGACGGCAAGCCTGCGCATATTGACGGAATGTGCCCGGGGCCTGAACGATACGGATGTGCAGATATTGCTGGCCGATAATTATGGCCGTTTGGGCGAATACGACCGGGCGGAGCGGCATTACCGCCGGGCAGCCCGGATGTGTCCCAACCGTTTTATGCCGCTTTACCGTTTGGTGAAGCTTTACAGGCAAACCGGGCGTGAAGCCGAAGCCCGGCAGTTGGCCGGAGATATTATCGCAAAGTCGGTGAAAGTGCCGTCGTTCCGGGTGGACCGGATGAAACGCGAAATGGAAGAGTATTTACGAAAACCCTGACTGTCAAATCTTGTGCCATTCATAGATGTCAATATTCTTAAAATGCTCATAATGGACCGGGAAATTTTGAGAACAATTTGAGAATATGAGTTATTGGCCGTCCGGTTATTTGTGTGTAGTTTTGTTAAACTGATAGTCGGAAAATCATTTAATGATTTGAATTATGAAAAAGAGAATATGGTTGTATATCTGGATGATCGTGGGAAATTTCATATTTCCTTTTATGAATGTATTGTTCCCTTATTTTTACTGGAAGCAGAATCAACGAACGGAAGATGCGTCCTTTACGAAAGAGGCTTGTAATTTGTTGAACTTTCAAATACTGTTTTCTTTTATTATGATAGGGGGATTCGTATTTGGATTGTATCGGGCAATCGTACATTGGAGTGTGGGTGAAGTTGGTAGTTGGGATTTTATCAGATGGGCATTTGTACTTTGGTTGGCGGTGAATGTCGTTTATCCGTTGTTTATAGTATTTATTACTGCCGTCAAGGGAAAATCTTTTCGAGCCTGGCCGCCGACAATACCGTTTTTCCGGGCTTGAACAAGTATCGTTATGAAAAGGATTTATAACGGTGAGATTTGTTTTCAATAGCGTGTATATTTTTATGCAAGTTAAATTTTAAATATTTGTGTTATGAGAAAATTTTGTAATATTAAAAAGAGTTGTTTCTTGATTATTTCGTTTTGGCTCTTAGGAGCTTGTAATAATGATTTTGTTGATAATGATTCGATAAATAGAGATGATCAGCAATGGGAGATAATTAGTCCGATTTTATTTGATGCAACGTTTGCTTCTGAGACGATTATATTAAATAGCTGTATGAAGGAAAAGAACGTCAGAAGTTATGATATTCTCTATATTGAGGAAGATTCTGAAATTCCTTTGATGAAAACCAGAAGTGAGGATGGGGGATCAACAGGAGGATCTACTGGGGGAGCGAATTCAAAACCATGGATAAAATATGGAGAAGTGTGCGGTTTGATAAGTGCAAAAAAATTTAATGATGAGATGCAAAAAAAGTATAAAGGTCAGTGTTATGAGATGAGGGCAGAACCAATGGAAAATGGTTGTAGAATGATGTATCATCGGGCTTGTTAAACTAAAATAATGAAGAATATGGAAAAATATTTTTTCTTGCCGTATTGGTTGAAATGGATTGCTTTCCCAGTGGCTGTTTTGTTACTTTTACTTGTTGTTTATTTGGAAATACAATCGGAACAAAGTGCTGTTTTGATTGGTGGATTAGAAGTTTCTGAAGAATTGCTTTATGCTTTGCTTCTTCTGCCTCTGCTTGTCCTTTTTTTCTCGAAGGAAAAGAGGAATAACCCGACAATGTCGCAGTTAAAAGCGGAAGCGCTGGTTGTTGCGGTAGGGATAAATTACTTCGTTTTTATGATAGGTATATTATTAATGTACAATTCCTGGAATATGGTAGAGCTACTTTTTTATAATACCTGTTCGTTGTTTTTAATTTGGCTGTTGATTTTTTATCTGAAAAAGAAAAACGGAAAAGCCGGGGTAAACGAAGGAAAAGGATAGTTGCGGAAACCTGGAAGCAGAATCGGCAAACGGAGAATGCAGCCTTTACGAAAAAGGCTTGTGATGAAATTATAAAACGATATATCGAAAAACATTAAGCTATGAGAACTTTAATCATTTTAGCAATAACTCTTTTGGGAGGAATGAGTGCTATCGGGCAGCAGACGATCGATTTGAATAAAGCAAGTCAGAAACTGAAAAAATCCGATTTGCCTTTTAAAAGCTGTAAAGCGATGGCCTATACGACTCAGGGGGTAGAGTATCGGGGCGAAGCTTGTGCCACTTACCGGGATTTGAGCCGGAAACGGAAACAACAGGAAGAAACGGGAGAGATGCATATACCTTTCCGGTTTGAGGTTGGAAACGGATGTAAGCTTTTTTCTGCAGTGCTGAATGTTTCGCCTTGTCTGACGGAAATGCTGGTGACTTATAAAGGCAACCGGGAAGCGGACCGGTTGGAGGCAAAACTCTATTTTAACAATGATATTGCCGTGAAACAGTGGCAACTGACTGCCGAAGGCGAGGTGACCGTCTATGAATTGGTTTTCGCCGGAGATACGGGCGAGGTGACGGAGGAGGGTTTTGCAGGAGCGGAAGCTCAACGGGTGGATACCTACTACCGGATCAGTCGGGACGGGATGTTCGAACAGGTAAAAGAGGTGCGCTATGCGCCGAAGTATTATACGGCCGAAGAACTGGGCGATAAGACGAAAAACATTTGGGACGGAGACGAAACGGTGTTGTAAACAGAACTGTCGAACCATTAAAGGAGAGGTGCGGAAGCCGGGCTTTCGTATCTTTTTGTTGCAGGATGAAAAAGATTGTGTTACTATGGGGAGTTATCCTGGGATGTTGTGCCTGTATGGATCTGCCGGCGGACGTAGAAGAGGCGTTGGCGCTGGCAGGAGGAAACCGACGGGAATTGAAGGCTGTGCTGAGGCATTACCGGCAGGATTCACTGAAATTCCGGGCTGCCTGTTTCCTGATCGCCAATATGCGTTGGCATTATTCGGACGATAGCGGATATCGCTTGTACAGTGATGCGAAAGATTCGGATTTATGCGATCTCCGGCGATTCGACCGGTCTTTCCTGATTTCTCATGTCGATCATGCTTTTGATGTGTGGGAGAGTTCGCCTTGTGCCGCAGGACTTTCTTTCGGTGAATTTTGTGAGTATATTTTGCCCTACAGAAGTTTGGCAGGATATCCGGATTGTTTTTCCGGGGCGGAACTGTATGATTTGTTCGGAAAGTATGCCGGTGCAGGGCAAGGGGATTCGCTGGCAGGTTACGTAGCGAGGTATAACCGGGTCAAGACGGATTTTGAGGGAGTGACGGGGAAACGATTGGCATTGGATAGTAGTTTGTACAGGCCGTTTTTTCCGGGACGGGAATGTACGGATGTGGCTGTGATCGGTTGCCAGATTCTCCGGGCTTGCGGATTGCCGGTGATGGTGGAATTTTGCGATGCTTACCGGGACTTTCCCGGCCGGCATTTTTATTGTACGGTCCGGGATGACCGGGGACGCTGGTGGCCCTTTAATCCGGAGACCTCCTTGCCCGGTGAGGGTAAATCGGTACCGGTGGAGCCGATGAATCTTTACCGGCAGTATTTCGGAGCACAGCAGGATAATCCCTTTTTTCTGAAAGCTGCGGGCGAATATGTGCCGCCTTTGTTCGACAATCCGTGTTTGCGGGAAGTAACGGGCGAATGCTCGGAGGTTTTCCGGGTAACTCTTCCTTGGACCGGGCCTGCGAAGAATAGGTTGGTTTATTTAGCGGCATTTCAGGCTTGGGGCGATATGGCACCGGTGACCTGGGCTGAGGTGGATACGTTGAATGGCCGGGCGGTGTTTACACAGGTGATGCCGGATCGGTTGTATTTTCCGGTGTATTATGAAGGACGACGGATGTGCGTATTCGGTGAGCCTTTTGTGGTTGCCCGGGATTCACTCACGCCGGAAGGTTTTACAATACAGGTATTCCGGACGGACACCACCCGCCGGGGGACGGTGGTATTGACCCGGAAGTTTCCCCGTAAGCCGGCCATGATCCGCCTGGCCGAGAGGCTGGTGGGAGGAGTGTTCGTGGGAGCTAACCGGGAAGATTTTTCGGATGCCCGGGTGCTGTATACGCTTACCGAACCGCCTGTTCCCTGCTTGCAGGATGCGGTGCTGCGTCATCCGGGTGCCTTCCGTTATTATCGTTTTATCGCTCCGCCTGCCTTTCCGCAGGCTAATCTGGCGATGCTGGAATTTCTGACCCGCCGGGACCGCGGATATACAAATGTTGCCGAGCCGGCACCGGCGGCGGTATTGTCTCCTGACGACACATTGGCGGCAAAAGGAGAAAAATGGGTAAAATTGCTGGATGCACCTTCATGGGAGGAGATGATGTGGAAACCCGAATATGACGGGAATATGCTGACGGCTCCCGGTGCTTTCTCTACGATTACGCTGAGATTGGCACAACCGCAGGTGGTGGAACGGATCCGCTTTGCCCCGCAAAATGCCGATAACGGTATCCGGCGGGGGGATTTATACGAACTGTTCGGTTGGGGAAAACAAGGTTGGCATAGTTACGGCAAAAAGAGGGCTGAATATGAATTTTTGCTCTATGACCGCATTCCTGCCGGAGAAGTATTGTGGTTACGGAATTACTCCGAAGGCCGGGAAGAGTTGCCTTTTATCGTCGAACCGACAGGGAATGCCGACGGGTTCGCCCAAAGATTCATCCGGTTGCCGGACAAATAAAAGTGCTTTAAAGTAAATAATAATTGAACGTAATAACTATGAGAAACAGAATTTTAATGACTATGGGAATAGTTGTCATTGTTGGGATTGCAATGCAAGGTATTATTGGAATAATTGCGGGAATAATTGTTGCGTCAATTGTTGGTATTGTTTATGCTCTTATTAAAAAAGATAAACTAATGAAAAAATGGTCAGTTGTTGTTTTTATTTTTAGCATTGTTTGTTTGACACTGTTTTATGTTTGTTTAATAAATTCAAATATGTAATGTGATTATATTTTATACGAATTTTAATCAATGAAAATTATGTTAAATCAATCGTTATGAAGAAGGTAAATTTGTATTGTTTGTTAATCTCTGTTTTGTGTCTGATTTTTATTTGGGGTTGTGGACAAGGTACTGAATTAGAAAATTCTAATGACAGCTTGGAAGTTGAAATAAATTTAGCAAAATCTTTGTCTGTCAATAAGCAAGATTTGAAATTAATTGGTTTTAAAACATTTTATGTTTCAGATGAAAATGAAAGAATTAAAATAAAAGAACTTACACCTATAATTAAAGAAAAGGCATCGAATTACTATATAGCAGAAGATGGTAGTTTTTTTAGAGTATATTTTCCTTTACATACAGCTATTGTTAAATGTAATGGTAAGATATATTATGCTGATGAAAAAGGTGTTGTCAAAACTGATGATGTTATTAATTTGGATGAGGTTGACGTGGCAGTTATTGGAAGAAAACGTTCAGAATATGTTAGAGGAACAGGTACAAATATTATTGAAGGTGATAAATTATTTTTAGCAACGCCATTATTAACCAATAGGAATATACTAAATAGAGGGTATGTGGGGACAAAAAGTGCAAGTTATAATTTATGTGTTTTTGATTTAGGAGAGCAAATTGTAAATAGTAATGAATGTTGTGACGAGGTAGTGAAAATAAAAACGAGAAGTGAAGGAGGAGATGGTGGCAAAATTTCTTGTATGGCAAATCATGGTGGTAAAAATTGCTCGAATGCTTTTGGTATAAATAATGGGCGTTGTACTTTTAATCCTAATGTTTGTATGGACTATAATGGTTGGTTTACTGATTGTGTTAATGGAAAAGTGTCAAATTTCCCCGGAAGTGATTGCGATACAGCGATGGGGCGTGGAGAATGTTGGAATGAAATAATGTAGCAGGGAATGCCGATGGGTTCGCCCAAAGATTCATCCGGTTGCCGGACAAGCCGGATAAGTAAAAAATAGAATCAAAATCTGTTCGGAATATTTGCAATATTCTTTTTTTGTCATACATTTGTTCCGATAAAAAGAAAAAATGAGAAATAGTTTACATCATAACCATCATCATTGCCATCACTGTTTCAGGTGAGATGATGTTGTTATGCTGTTCGGTCTTCAATAAAAGTATAATAAGCTCGCCTGATTCAGGCGGGCTTTTTTTGTTTTTTGCCTGCCCGGATCAGTCGGGCGCTAACTCTAAATAGCGTTATGATAAACTTAAAAATTGCAATCCAGAAATCCGGCCGTTTAAATGAAGATTCACTGACTTTACTGAAAGAGTGCGGGATATCTATCAACAACGGAAAAGATCAGTTAATGGCCCAGGCCTCTAATTTCCGATTGGATGTATTGTATTTGAGGAATTCCGATATCCCGCAATATGTGCGAGATGGGGTGGCCGACATTGCCATCATCGGGGATAATACGGAAAAAGAGAAAAAAACGGGTATCCGTCATGTGCTCGACCTGGGGTTTTCCAGGTGCCGGTTATCGATAGCTGTACCTAAAAATGTCGATTTTCAGGACATCTCTTATTTACAGGGGAAAAAGATTGCGACTTCTTATCCGAACTCTTTAAAAGATTTTTTGACGGAAAACGATATAGAGGCTGAGATTCATGAGATTTCCGGTTCGGTGGAGATAGCTCCCAATATCGGATTGGCCGATGCGATTTGTGATTTGGTCAGTTCCGGGAGTACTTTGTTTAAAAACGGCTTGAAAGAGGTATATAAGATTTTTGAATCTCAGGCTATTTTGGTGGCTAATTCCGGTTTATGCGGTGAGAAGCAGGAATTGTTAGCCCAGTTGGTATTTCGGATTAAGGCTGTATTGGCTGCTAAATACAACAAATATATTTTACTGAATGCTCCTGAAAAAGCTTTGGATCGGATCTGTCGGCTTTTACCGGGAATGAAAAGTCCTACCATCATGCCTTTACGCGAAAACGGATGGGTGTCTGTTCATTCGGTTGTGAATGAAAATGAGTTTTGGGAAGTAATCGGTAAATTGAAGGAAGCCGGAGCGGAAGGGATTCTGATCGTGCCGATTGAAAAAATGATTTTGTAATACTGAAAAAGAGATAGCTATGGAAAGAATAATAAATCCCGTCCGGGAAAGATGGGTGGACTTATTGAAGCGTCCTCGGATGGAAAATGCTGATCTGCAGAAAATCTGTAAAGCTATTTTTGCAGAGGTCCTGAAAGACGGTGACAAGGCTTTGGTTAAATATACCTGGTTTTTCGACCAGGCTAAAGTAGAACGCTTGCAGGTGGCTGAAGCAGAGTTCCGGGAAGCTGAAAGAGAGGTAAGTAATGATTTGAAAAGGGCGATAACGGAGGCCCGGCAAAATATTGAGGCCTTTCATACTTTGCAACTGACCGGACGGAACGAATATGTCAATCCGAAAGGATTCCGTTGCTGGCAAGAGACTAGAGGGATCGGAAAGGTGGGCTTGTATATTCCCGGAGGAAGTGCTCCCTTGTTTTCTACCGTATTGATGCTTGCCGTTCCGGCCCGGATTGCCGGTTGTGAGGAAATCGTTTTGTGTACACCTCCGGATCGTTCAGGTAGAGTTCATCCGGCTATTTTATGGACAGCCCGCCAATGCGGAGTGGATAAAGTCTTTAAAGTCGGGGGAATACAGGCTATCGGGGCGATGACTTTCGGCACGGAGAGTGTGCCTAAGGTGTATAAAATCTTCGGTCCCGGTAATCAGTATGTTACAGCGGCAAAACAGCTGGCCTGTAATTATGGTACGGCAATCGATATGCCGGCAGGACCTTCCGAAGTCATGGTGATTGCCGACCGTTCGGCCGATCCTCGTTTTGTAGCGGCAGATTTATTGTCACAAGCTGAGCACGGTCCGGACAGCCAGGTGATATTATTGACAACGGACAGCTGCCTGGTCGATCGGGTTCAGAAAGAGATAGAAAGCCAATTGGCCGTATTGCCCCGTAAGACTATCGCTTCGAAGGCTTTGGAAAATTCGAAAGCGATAGTACTGGAAAATGTAGATGAATGTTTGGAATTGGCAAATGAATATGCACCGGAACACTTGATCCTGAGTGTGGAAAATTATCTCGATTCGATACCACAAATAAAAAATGCAGGCTCTGTGTTTCTGGGTAACTATTCTCCTGAAAGTGCAGGAGATTATGCTTCGGGTACCAATCATACCCTACCGACCCATGGATATGCCAAAGCATATAGCGGAGTGAATGTGGATGCTTTTGTGAAAAAAATTACTTTTCAGGAAATAACCCGGGAAGGCCTGCTCGATCTGGCTCCGACCATCGGGGTTATGGCGGAGCATGAACTTTTGTATGCACACCGGAGGGCGGTGGAGATACGGAAAGAAGGGGGGAAAGAAAAAAGTGAAAAAAGCAAAAGGCTGGAGGTTGGAAGTGAAAGGGAGGAACAATGAAATGGGAGGAAATTTATGGAAATAGAAAAATTGATACGTAAAAATATTTGGGAATTACAGCCTTATTCGTGTGCTCGGGAGGAGTATGAAGGAGGACAGGCTATTTTACTCGATGCGAATGAAAATCCTTTCGATACGGGAGTGAATCGTTATCCGGATCCTTATCAGCGGGAATTGAAGAAAGAACTGGCCCGACTGAAGGAAGTGAAGGTGGATCATATGATTTTGGGAAATGGGAGCGATGAGCTGATCGATTTATTGATCCGGAGTTTCTGCGAACCTGCGGAAGATAATATAGTCGTCTTTTCTCCCGGTTATGCTATGTATGAAGTGAGTGCTGCGATTAATCGGGTTGGAGTGAAAAAAATCGATCTGACAGCCGATTTGTTACCCGACTGGTCCGAGTTGAGACGACGAGTGGACGATCGCACCAAACTGATTTTCCTTTGTACGCCTAATAATCCTACCGGGAAGGTTATCCCTTACGGGCAGATTGAGCGGTTGTGTGGGGAGTTTCAGGGAATGGTGATCGTCGACGAGGCCTATATCGATTTTACAGACGCACCTTCTGCGGTGCATTTATTGGATAAATACCGGAATGTCGTTGTTTTGCAGACTTTGTCGAAAGCTTGGGGAATGGCAGGATTGCGTTTGGGGATAGGCTTAGCCGATCCGGAAGTAGTCGGAATATTGAATCGGGTGAAAGCTCCTTATAATATCGGGGGACTGACCCAACAGACCGCTTTGGCCCTTCTCCGGCAATATGATCTTTTCCAGAATCGGCGGACTGGGATTATCCTCGAACGGGAGCGTCTGATCCGGGAATTGAGAGGGTTGGGTATATTCCGGCGAGTATATGATTCGGAAGCCAATTTTATATTGGTCATCACTGAATTTTGTCAGAAGTTATATCGCTATCTGATTGCTTGTCGGGTGGTTGTACGGTTACGGGATATCCCGCCTTTGATCGGAGGAGGAATCCGGATCACTGTCGGTACCCGGGAGGAGAACGATCGGTTGCTGGAAGTTCTTCATGAATATGATAATGTAATGGAAGTGAATACCTTATGAAAAAGATGTTATTTATAGACCGGGACGGTACGATCATCAAAGAACCGACAGACAATTTTCAGGTGGACCGGCCGGAAAAACTGAAGTTTATGCCGGGAGTGATCGGAGCACTGCGGGAGATTACCGGGAATACGGATTTTCGATTGGTGATGGTGAGTAACCAGGATGGCTTAGGGACTGCCGATTTTCCTATGGAAGATTTTATGCTTCCGCAAACATTGATGTTGAAGGTGTTGGAAAGTGAAGGGATCGTTTTCGACGAGATATGTATCGATCCGAGCCGGCCGGAAGAATATTCCCGTTTTAGAAAACCCGGAATAGGGATGGTAGAAAAATATTTGAATGAATATTTGGATACTGAAAATTCCTATGTGATCGGGGATCGGGAGACCGATATGCAGCTGGCTGCTCATATGGGGATAAAAGGGATTTGGCTGGGAGAATGGCGGGAGACCGATTTACCGGTGGTATTGCATACAGATTCCTGGCGGGAAATTACCCGATTTATAATATCAGGAAGCCGGAAAGTCCGGATTTGTAGGAAAACTGCGGAGACAGAGGTAACTGTTACTTTAAATTTGAATGGGGAAGGTTGTTGCAGTATAAAGACCGGTTTGTCGTTTTTCGACCATATGCTGGAACAAATCGCCCGGCACGCAGAGGTAGATCTGGAGATCGGAGTACGGGGAGATTTGAAGGTCGACGAGCATCATACCGTTGAGGATACGGCTATTGTATTGGGGGAGTGTTTCGCTAAAGCCCTGGGAAGTAAAAAAGGAATCGAAAGATATGGTTTTGCTTTGCCTATGGACGATGCAAAGGCTGAGGTATTACTCGATTTCGGCGGAAGGACTTGGTTGGAATGGGGGGTCACTTTGAAACGGGAATATGTCGGAGATTTTCCGACGGAGATGGCCCGGCATTTTTTTGCTTCTTTTTGTCAGAGCGGGCTGTGCAATCTGCATATCTCGGCCCAGGGAGAAAATACGCATCATATTCTGGAGGCTGTATTCAAAGCTTTTGCCCGTGCAGTACGGCAGGCTATCCGGCAAACCGGAGGAGGGATCCCTTCGTCGAAGGGCTGTCTCGCTTAGTTTAGGAATGACGAAATGATTGTACAGATAAATAGGAAATCATGAAAGTTGTTATTATCGATTATGGAGCCGGGAATGTCTTTTCAGTGACGACTGCTTTACAACGCTTAGGGGTTCAGGCGGTCTTGAGTAGTGATGTCAGGCTCTGTCTCTTATACACATCTGACGCTGCCGACGATCGCATAAGTG
>OWJQ01000400.1_pt1 | contig 27176 bp, 26 predicted proteins | sample 1732711 | NCBI WGS metagenome assembly OWJQ01 (sample SAMN05065745, study PRJEB22554) | human gut metagenome | biome: ENVO:2100002; feature: ENVO:00000062; material: ENVO:00002003 | host: Homo sapiens | place: USA | reverse complement strand
CATATTCCAGCAGGTGCAAAGCTCTATTAAGATGATGTAAAGATGTACCGTTTTACCGAATAGACGGGACGTACTTCATTTGATAAAAAACTAAAAAAACAGCGATTTACATCAATTGATGCAGAAATCGGTGCAAGCAAGAAAAAATCGCATAATTGGCAGAATGAATGGGCAGTCCTGAAATCGGGATTGCCCATTTTTAGAAGAAAGACGAAAAACTCTTGACCTGCACGCAGCGTATACGCTTATACTATCAACATAAATCATAAGGAGGTGCATCGGATGTTATTAAATGAAATTATAAATGAGGTTGGAATGACAAAGCGTGCAGTTAAGTATTATGAAGAAAAAGGATTGCTGTCAGTGGATAAAGATAACAATGGTTATCGTAACTATACTGCACAAGATGTTGAAACTTTAAAAAAGATTTCAGTATATAGAAAACTCGGTATTAGTATTAAAGACATACAGAGCCTTTTGGAAACTGGCGACAAAAGTATTCTTCTTCGTATTTATCAAGAAAAAGTGCAGGAAAAAGTTTTAAAAGACTCAGAACTTGAAGCTTTGAAGCAATTTATAGATGATGGTGACGCAGACAAAGCAAATGAGGCACTTGATTATCAAACCGTTGAAAATGCAATTGAGTCTTTGCTACCGGGAAAAGAATGGGGAGATTATTTTAAAAGTCATTTCAAACCATTTCTTAATGTAAGGTTGAAGACTCTGGAACAGAAGCAGGCACTACATAATATATTAGAATATTGCGATGAAACGACATTGAAAGTTCCTTTTATTATGGGAATAGGTGCGAAGATGATAGGTGGGATTGCACAAGAAACCAGAAACGCAGATGAGATGATAGCCTATTATCGTGATATGAGTGAAAGTGAATATGAAAGACTAAAAGAAAAAGTATGGAAAGGTGCTAAAATGAAAAACGGTATAATGAAATACCATCCAGCATTTATTGCACAGAGAAAAATGCAGAAAGAGTTACAAAATAAAGGATATAACGATATATTCATTCCTAATTTAATGGTTCTGTCTCCAACGTATGCAGAATATAAGAAAGCGTTAGATAATGTGAACGATAGAATGTGTAGAGAACTTGGACTGTATTATGATAGCAATTATAACTTAGTTATTAAAAAAGATAATTCTAAGTAAAAGTTAAACTACCCTTTGGGAGAGGAGAAATCCTTTTCTCAAAGGGCTTTTTCTATTTATACGGATATTCGCAAACTACAAGACAAAGCTAAAACTTCATATACTCTAAGCACAAGGAGGTTGAGGTTTGGCTATGAACAACAGTTTAGCAGAAGTACACCCAGAGCTTATTACGGAATGGTCGGAGAAGAATTTACCGCTTACACCTGATGATATTACCTTTGGTTCAAATAAAAAAGTATGGTGGAAAGGTACTTGCGGACACGAATGGCAAACAAGCGTTAAGGCTCGTTCTAATGGAGAAAAATGTCCGATATGTTCCGGTGCGAGAGTGATTGCAGGTATTAACGATTTGGCGACATTAGAGAGCAGTTTTAACACCAATCTATGAGGAACAATTCCATGACCATAGCTATGGATTCAGACCGAACAGATGTGCACAGCAAGCAATCCTTACAGCACTCGATATGATGAATGACGGAAATGATTGGATTGTAGACATTGACTTGGAAAAGTTCTTTGACACAGTAAATCATGACAAACTTATGACTATCATAGGTAGAACTATTAAAGATGGAGATGTTATCTCTATTGTCAGAAAATACCTAGTCAGTGGAATCATGATTGACGATGAGTATGAGGATTCTATCGTGGGAACACCTCAAGGTGGAAATCTCTCGCCATTATTGGCAAATATTATGCTGAACGAACTAGACAAGGAAATGGAAAAGAGAGGACTTAACTTTGTACGGTATGCGGATGACTGTATCATTATGGTCGGAAGTGAAATGTCTGCGAATAGAGTTATGAGAAATATCTCACGATTCATTGAGGAAAAACTAGGACTTAAAGTCAATATGACGAAGAGCAAAGTAGATAGACCAAGAGGAATTAAATACCTTGGGTTTGGATTCTACTACGATACAAGTGCACAGCAATTCAAGGCGAAACCACATGCAAAATCAGTAATGAAGTATAAGAAGAGGATGAGGGAACTCACTTGTCGTAGCTGGGGCGTTAGCAACAGCTATAAAGTAGAGAGACTTAATCAGCTTATCAGAGGATGGATTAACTACTTTAAGATAGGTAGTATGAAAACTCTCTGTAGAGAACTTGATGGAAACATTAGATATAGAATACGCATGTGTATTTGGAAACATTGGAAAACACCACAAAACAAAGAGAAGAATTTGGTTAAACTCGGCGTTCCAAGATGGGCGGCACATAAAGTGGCAAATACTGGCAATCGGTATGCACACATGTGTCACAATGGATGGATACAAAAGGCTATAAGCACAAAGAGACTAACTTCATTTGGATTAGTCTCAATGTTAGATTACTACACCGAAAGGTGTGTTACTTGTTAAGTTGATTGAACCGCCGTGTACCGAACGGTACGCACGGTGGTGTGAGAGGTCGGGAAATCACTCAGATTTCCCTCCTACTCGATCGGGCAGATACGGGCGGTGTGCCATATCTTCCTGTCTGTGTTTTAAGGAGAAATGCATGAAATATATCAAACAGAAAATCCTGCTGTTTGTGCTGTTGCTTGCCATGGCGATGCCGGTATCGGTTTATGCAGCCGGGGAAGGGAACATCGACAATGGCGGTGGAGGTATGGGAGCAGGAACGGGAACTAATTTTTGGAGCAGCCACGATGAGGGTGTGCGCGTAACGGTAATCAGAGCCAGTGATGGTGCAGTTGCATCAGCATCCATTGACCTTACCAACAAGCATCCGACTGATATCCGGGTGCATTTTGGAAAAGTAAGCAAGACTTCCTACAGGAATGGCGCAGGACTTTCTGCAAGGATGGGAGGCTATACATTTTATAATCCAGCACAGTCCCTGCCACAGATTATCAGTACTTCAAGAGGAGGGGCAAACCTTACAGCCATCAAACAGTACTTTACGGACGAGCAGGTGATCAGAGCCATTGCAGGATATGTCGGCATGGATTTCCAGACGCTGACAAACGGAGAGTACAAGCTGTTATTAGAGCCGATTGCATATGTGACGTTTGAGGGAGTCCGGACTGCGTTTACCGCCACGGAAGCGGCAAAATACAACCAGTTAAGGGGCGGCCTGTTGCGAAAGAAAATGCCGTCCCTGTCCCATAAAAACCTGCCGCTTGCCATGTTTTTGGAAACATCGGATTTAGGATATCCGGCGTGGAGCGGCTCTAAGACAGAGAAAGCGAATGATGAGGATATCATCCGCGCATTAGGACTTGGCATCGTGCGGTTTAATGAGGTGGTCACACCGGAAGTCATCGAAGCGGACTATGAATACCGTGTGGATACGGATGTGATAACGGCGGTCACGGTCAGTGGAGGACAGAGCGATCCAGACAACTCTGTCACCGTGACATTTTCTATCCTGGGAAGAAACTACAAGGTTGAAAATGTGTATTACCCGGAGGATGGACAGCAGCTTGTGTGGGTAAAATGGCATACCCCGTCCACAGAACAGCATATCACGATTAGCGTGACCGCCAGCGGAGGCAGTGCATCCGTGAGCCGGGGAACCATCACGGCGAACATTGTGGATCTGGATGACAATCCACCGCCAAATCCTGTTGCAGATGACAGAAATGACAGCTACCGGAAAGAAAATGCAGTGATGCCTGTAAATCCAGAAAAGACACAGGCGGCATGGAGTGTCTGGAAAGCCAAGTGGAAGGAAAAATGGGTATGGCACAGTGACTGGAACTGGGAGTCAGAGGACCATTCGGCAAGCTGTGAGGCAGGATGCACACAGAGCCATGGATACTGGCAGGATGATGGCGAGTATGTAGATGAAGGCTGGTGGGAATTTGAAGAGAAACATTATTCGGCATCCCTGACGGCGGATATGCATCTGGTCACCGATGAAAAGGCACCGACAACAAATGGCATGGTTACAAAAAGCGGATACGGTGTGAATGTCTCCCTGAGTGCAAGGGCATCAAGCAGCCAGACATCTGCAACAACGGCACCGCAGACGGCAGTCAGTTATTTCCCGGAATTTTATTACGAAACCTACTGGCGGCTTTTAGAGAGAACCCGAAATGGATACAGTGCGGTCTTTGAATTTAAGAATAATGAGTATTCCACTTATTACCGGAGGACACATTTCACACCGGTCTGGATGCCGGATGGGGAGTACCGGGTATACACTTATCTGCTTGACTGCTGGACACCGGATGGAATGCTTTCCATGAACCTGTCAGACGCTGTGCAGATATCGGGAAGCCTGTGGGATGACTGGCATATCGCACCACAGAATGTGGGGTAGGAAATGGGATATGAGAGAATCCAAAAGCCGGAAGGACTGCTCTACCATTACACTCGAAAAGAAAATCTGGAATCCATCTTAAGGGATGGAAGGATACGGAAATTTTGTGACCGGGAAACATGGTTCACAAAATCCCTTGCAGATACGCTGCGGCTTATGTCACTCACGGTGATGCAGGAGGGAGCAGCTTATTATGATGCGAGGGGCAGGCTGCAGCGTTACCCGGCATTTGTACCGGAGGATTATGTGGTTTTAGAACTTACCACGCGCTACCAGAGCGGGGAATGGGTGATCTGGAATCAGGAACTTCCACCCAATGCACCGGAGTCCGTAAGGGAGCTTGCGGAAGAGTTCAGCCACTTAAAACTCGGATACCGTGGAGATTTAAAGTTCTGGGAGAATCCTGTCATTTATGAGATGACAGACCTTTTGGAAGAACCGGAACAGACCAGTGAAATGAAAATGCAGTAAAAAACAGAAAAAAGGAAAGGAAGATCAGATGAAGAAAAAGAAATGGATGATGATGGCAGTGATGGTGCTTGCACTTACGATGATGTTTGGAACTACGGTATATGCGTCAGGGAAAGGGGATGTGGCAGGCGCAATCGAGGGTACATGGCAGGATGCCTCCGCACAGATCAAGACAGTAGTCAATAAGGTGGTGTTCCCGGCAATCGACCTGATACTTGCCGTATTCTTCTTTGCAAAGCTGGGTACGGCATACTTCGATTACCGAAAACACGGGCAGTTTGAATGGGCGGCACCCGCAATCCTGTTTGCGTGTCTGGTATTCACGCTGACGGCGCCGACCTATATCTGGAAAATCCTTGGCATATAGGGGATGGTGAGAAAGAAGGTGTCAGATGTTTATATTTGATTTTGTTGCGGAAACCGTACTAGACCAGATCATCGACTGGCTGTATGGGAAGATCATTGGATTTCTCAATGATTTTTTTGCAATGATGAACAATATGGGAGTGGAATTGTTTGACCTGCCGTGGGTGAATGCAATTACCACTTTTTTTGGATGGCTTGGCTGGGCATTGTTTGTGGTAGGGCTGGTGGTCGGAGCTTTTGAATGTGCCATAGAGTATCAGGGAGGAAGGGGCAGTATCAAGGATATTGCCTTAAACTATGTCAAGGGATTTATGGCGGTCAGCCTGTTTTCCATTCTTCCGGTCAACTTATACTCCTTAAGTGTGTCGCTGCAGAGTTCCTTCGGATCGGCATTATCCGGCATTACAGATGCGGAAAGCATCGGGATGACTGCACAGCAGGTGCTTATGTCAGCCGCCATGCCGGGAGTGGGGAATCCGATCCTGCAGATATTCTGTGCTGTGATGATGGGGTATGCCGTGATAAAAGTGTTTTTCGGAAACCTGAAAAGAGGAGGCATTCTGCTCATACAGATCGCAGTTGGAAGCCTTTATATGTTTTCTGTTCCGAGAGGATATATTGACGGTTTTACCCAGTGGTGCAAGCAGGTCATTGGAATCTGTCTCACCGCTTTCCTGCAGTCCACCATGCTCACGGCAGGACTCATGATCTTCAAGGACCACCCTCTGCTTGGTCTGGGTGTCATGCTTTCCTCCACGGAGGTGCCGAGGATTGCCGGACAGTTCGGACTGGACACCAGCACAAAGGCGAACCTGATGAGCGGAGTCTATGCAGCGCAGACAGCCATCAACATTTCAAAAACGGTTGTCAAGGCAGTGGCAGCATAAGGAGGTGAAAGGATGGAGAAAAAGCTGGGGAGTCTGTTCGATGGGATCGGGGGATTTCCATTGGCAGCAAAAAGAAATGGCATACGGCCTGTGTGGGCGAGTGAGATAGAAAAGTTTCCCATGGCAGTTACCATGTACCGGTTCCCGGAGATGAAACACATGGGAGACATTACAAAACTGCATGGGGAAAACCTCCCGGTTGTGGATGTGATAGCCGGGGGTTCGCCATGTCAGGACTTATCCATTGCCGGGAGACGCGCAGGACTTGCGGGGATGCGTTCCGGTCTCTTTTTAGAGCAGGTACGCATCATAAAAGAAATGCGCAGGCAGGAAGAAAGGAGGAAAAACAGCAGTGGAAGGAGAGCAGATGTCCCTGTTCGACCTCGGTATATGGTCTGGGAAAATGTGCCGGGAGCCTTCTCAAGCGGAGAACCAAAAGGAGCAGATTTTAAGAGAGTCCTCGAAGAAGTCTGTGGTATATCGGAGGAGTCCGTATCTTTACCTGGACCGCCGGATGGGGCATGGACTCCTGCCGGGATTATTCTGGGACAGGAATTCTCTGTTGCTTGGAGGGTACTGGACGCTCAATTTTGGGGAGTCCCCCAGAGACGCAGAAGAATCTTCCTTGTCGCAGATTTTGGAGGCCACAGTGCCGGAGAGATATTATTTGAGTCCGAAAGCGTGTGGAGGCATTATCAGGAGAGCAGGGAACAGAGGCAAAAAGCTGCCGCCAATCTTGGAGGCGGCACTCTTACTTCAGGCACAGGAGCCGACATCGTGTGTCTGATGGATCAGGGAGGACAGCGGATGGATGTGTACCGGAACCTTATCGGTACACTTCTGGCACACAGTTCAAGCACACCGCCCATTATCATGGCGAGCAGTCAGGCAAATGCAGAAATCGGGATCGGGTACTGTCCGACCATTACAGCAGCGGCAGGGATGGCAGGCAATAACCAGCCGATCCTGTTTGACAATCACGGACCGGATACCCGCTACAGCGGACCGGTGAAGGTGGCGCAGACCATTACTTCCGCACTGGGGACGGGAGGCAACAATACGCCGCTTGCTGTCCATGGAGAACCCTACTGCATCGCCGGAAATGTCATCAACCGTCAGGATAAAAACGGGGGAAACGGCTGCGGCTATCAGCAGGGAGTCAGTTATACGCTGACAACAGAGGACAGGCACTGTGTGGCATACACGGATGACCTGCAGAGAAAAAAGCGTGTGAGGAAACTCATACCGCTTGAGTGTGAAAGACTTATGGGATTCCCGGACCACTGGACGGACATTCCGGGAGCAAGTGACAGTGTCCGGTACCGGGCATTGGGAAACAGCGTGGCAGTGCCGTGTGTGGAATATATTCTCTGCGGCATTGCTTATTTTTTAGAAAGACAGGAGGGAGAACGGGATGTACATATACCCGGATAATCTGAAATCGAAAGCGAGCATGTGGCTGTGGGAGTTAAAAGACCTTGCAGTGACAGGAATCATCGTACTGGTATCTGTGTTTGCATTTGCCTATGCAAAACTGTGGTTCCCGATGGTGATAGCAGGCGTATACGCATTTTTAACGATACAGGTGGAGGATACCACCATCTTAAAATTTATCCACTATGCATGTGCGTATTTTTTGATGGAACAGCAGCATTATGAATGGAGGTATACCGCAAATGAAACGGAAGAATGAACAGTCCACAAGGGAGCTGATGGGGACAAAGGAACTGTCGGATTACAGCATCCGCACTTACCGGAAGGATGAGCTGGTCTATTTTCTGATCCAGCCGAGCAACCTGTCCGTGTTGTCGGAGGAGAGCCTTTCTGCAAGAATCTACGGACTCATGACGGTCTTAAAAGGCATCACGGAAATCGAGATGATGTGCTTAAATTCCCGTGAAAACTTTGAGGACAATAAAAGATATTTAAAGAACCGCGCGGAGGAAGAAACCAACCCGACTGTGCGGAAACTGCTGGAACTGGATGCATGACACCTTGACCGGATGCAGGTGCAGATGGCAACGGCAAGGGAGTTTTTACTGATTATCCGGCTGAGAAACCAGAAGGAGAATGAGGTGTTCTCTTACTTAAATCGTATCGAAAAAATGCTGGTGGAACAGGGATTTACATCCAAAAGAGCGGATGAGGAGGACATGAAGAGGATACTGGCTGTTTACTTTGAACAGAATGTCACAACGGAAAAATTTGAAGAATTTGATGGGGAGAGGTGGATCATTTTAAATGAATAACAACAGAAAGAAAAAAACACAGACACAGACACCGGGGGAAGAGAGGCTTAAGAGTTTCCTTGACATGATCGCGCCGTCCGTCATCCAGTTTTACACGGATCATTATATCTGCGGGAATACGTTCCGCAGTGTCTGGGCACTCAGGGAATATCCGACTGCAACGGATGAGCAGGCAATCCTGCGCCACCTTGGGGAAAAGGACGGTGTGACACTGCGTATCTATACCAGACAGGTCACACCGGCAGAGGAGAAAAAAATTATCAGCAATGCGGCAAACAAGAACCGCATGAAACAGGGGAATACAGAAAATTTACAGGAGACAGTCACGGCAGCGAGCAACCTGCAGGATGTGACCAACATCATTGCGACCATGCACCGCAACAGGGAGCCGTTACTGCATACGGCTGTGTATCTGGAGTTATCCGCAGCGGACATGGATAAGTTAAAGCTGCTGCAGACCGAAGTGTTGACAGAACTCATCCGTTCCAAACTGAACGTGGATAAGCTGCTGTTGCGCCAGAAGCAGGGGTTCTTATGTGTGCATCCGGCTGGCAGGAATGTCTTTCTGGAGCAGTTTGAACGTGCGCTTCCGGCTTCGAGTGTGGCGAACCTGTTTCCTTTTAACTACTCCGGCAAGACCGATAAGAACGGATTTTATATCGGGAGGGATAAGTTTGGAAGCAATGTCATTGTAGATTTCAACCAAAGGGCGGATGACAAGACGAATGCCAATATCCTCATCCTTGGAAACTCCGGGCAGGGAAAATCCTACCTGTTAAAACTGATACAGACCATCCTGCGTGAGTCCGGGATGAAAGTCATCTGCCTGGACCCGGAGCATGAATATGTTGACCTGACCGGAAATCTGGGAGGCTGTTTTGTGGATCTGATGAGCGGGGAGTATATCATCAATGTGTTAGAACCCAAAACATGGGATGAAAACGGCAGCCCGGAGGATACGGAGGCACCCTATGCGTTCCGCTGTTCCTCAAAATTAAGCCAGCATATCTCCTTCTTAAAAGACTTTTTCCGAAGCTATAAGAATTTTACGGACAGCCAGCTTGACACGATAGAAATCATGTTGGCGAAACTTTATGAGAAGTGGAACATAGGGGATGATACGGACTTTGGCAGGCTTACGCCAAAGGATTACCCGATCCTGTCTGACCTTTACGATCTGATGGAAGAGGAATATAAGCATTACGATGCGAAGAAGAAACAACTGTATACCGCAGAGCTTCTGCAGGAAATCTGTCTTGGACTTCACTCCATGTGTAAGGGAGCGGAGTCCAAATTTTTTAACGGACATACGAATATCACAGACAGCAGTTTTCTGACTTTCGGTGTCAAGGGACTGCTTCAGGCGAGCAAAAATGTGAAGGATGCCATGCTGTTTAATGTGCTTTCCTACATGTCCAATGAACTTCTGACCAACGGGCATACGGCAGCCTGCATCGATGAGTTTTATCTGTTCCTTACCAACCTGACCGCCGTGGAATATATCCGAAACTTTATGAAACGTGTGCGAAAAAAGGACAGTGCCGTCATCCTTGCCAGCCAGAATCTGGAGGACTTCAATATCGATGGAATCCGGGAGTATACGAAACCGCTGTTTTCCATCCCAACCCATGTATTTCTGTTCAATGCGGGAAACATCGATTCCAGATTTTATATCGACACCCTGCAGCTTGAGCAGAGCGAATACAACCTGATCCGCTATCCGCAGAGGGGCGTGTGCCTCTATAAATGCGGCAATGAACGTTACAACCTTATGGTACATGCACCGGAGTACAAGGAGAAACTGTTCGGAAGTGCCGGAGGACGATAAAGCAGGGAAAAAGGAAGGAGGGATGCCAAACTATGGACATGAGGGAGCAGAAATTCGGCATTGAGATCGAGATGACAGGCATTACCAGACAGCGTGCTGCGGAGGTCATGGCAGCCTATTTTTCCTCTACGTTCAGCTATGACGGCGGAAGCTATGAAGAGTACAGTGTCAGGGATGCGGCAGGCCGTAGGTGGAAAGTCATGTATGATTCCAGCATTGAGGCGCAGAAAAAAGGCGGCGGTTATGCGGGGAGTGAGTACAAGGTAGAATTTGTTTCCCCCATCTGTGAATATGCGGATATCCCTGTCATACAGGAACTCATCCGGCAGCTCCGGCATGCAGGTGCAGTGGCAGGAAAGAATACAGGCATCCATGTGCATATCAACGCGGCACCCCATGATGCAAGGACACTGCGGAACATCACCAACATCATGTACAGCAAGGAAGATTTGATCTATAAGGCACTTCAGGTAGATGTAGAGAGGGAGCATCGTTACTGCCAGAAGGTGGAAGAGGACTTTTTGCAGGAACTGAACCGGAAGAAACCAAAGAGTCTGGAGGAAGTGAGCAGGATCTGGTACAAGGGGGTTGATGGAAGGCACAGGCATTACCATGAAAGCCGTTACCACTGTCTGAATCTGCACAGCGTGTTCCAGAAGGGAACGATTGAGTTTCGTCTGTTTAACTCCACTACCCATGCAGGAAAAATAAAGGCATATATCCAGCTCTGCCTTGCCATTTCTGCGCAGGCATTGAACCAGAAATGTGCCAGCCGGATCAAGACTGCCAGCACCAACGAAAAATATACATTCCGTACCTGGCTGTTAAGGCTGGGAATGATCGGGGATGAATTTAAGACGGCGCGGAAGTTTCTTCTGGAAAATCTGGAGGGCGGCATTGCATGGAAGGACCCGGAACAGGCTGTGAGACAGAAGGAAAGACTGCGTGCGATGAAAGAAAAGAAAGAACTGGAAATCGGACATGCACAGCAGGCAGACAGCATGGAAGAAGAGGTGCCGGAGGATGCACAGGGAATGAACATGACCATGTAAAAACAAAACGCAGAGAAAGGAAACAAGAATATGAACATGACAGGAAGAAGATATATTGCATACGGCTCGAACTTAAACCGGGCGCAGATGGCACTGCGCTGCCCCGATGCAAAGGTGGTAGGAACCGGGGAAATCAAGGACTATGAGCTGTTGTTCCGTGGAAACAGGAACGGGGCGGTAGCTACGGTGGAGCCGAAAAAAGGGGAGAGTGTGCCGGTGTTAATCTGGGAGATCAGTCCGAGAGATGAGTTTAACCTGGACCGTTATGAGGGATATCCGAGACTGTATGGAAAAGAAATACTGGAAGTGGAGATGGATGGAAAACGGGAGAAAATGATGGCATATACCATGACGGAGGGGTATGCCATGGGAGTCCCTTCGGAACACTACCTTGCTACTATCCGCACCGGATATCAGGAGGCGGGATTTGATGAGGATGTTCTGATGGCAGGTGTTGAAAAGAGCAGGGAGCGCATGAAACAGGAGATGGAAGCAGAGAGAATGGAGGAAGCATCATGGAGCCAGCAACTGCCGCTCTGATCGCAAGGGCAGCCATAGCAGCCGGAACCAATAAAAAAGTGTGGACAGGGATTGCCTCTGTACTGGCAGCCCTGTGCCTTCCGGTCATCCTTGCCGTCATGTGCTACATCAGCATTGCTTCCGGTGGAACAGAACATAACCGGGCGGCAGTGCATCTGGCATTCGATGGAGGGGAAGCACCGGATGGAATGCCTGCGGATTATCAGGCTTATGTCCGCCAGATGCAGGAAAGTTTTGCGGAGCTGGATGCCATATTAGATGACATCGATGGCATGACAGAAGGGGAACTGTGTGACAGGTATCTGGTCAAATCCGTTTTTTATTCTCTGTATTTCGGCGCAGACCGGGTACGGCTTGAGACGGATGATTATAAAAAATTTGCAGACTGTTTTGTGGATTATGAGGAACGGATACAAAACATAGAGCAGGAGGACGGGACCGTCACGCTGGAAAAATATACCGTGGCAGTTGCCATTGGGGATAAGACAAAAATCTTCCAAAAACTTGCATCCGACTATGGAGTCACCGCAACTTATGAACAACAGTCCAATGCAGTCAATGTCTGGTATGTGGCAAAGTATGACACAGCGGCCCCTACAGAGGGGGATGAATTTTCCGACTGGAGCGGCTGGAACGGGGCAGGGGATATCCCTGTGTATGATCTGCCGGCCAATGGGAATGGAAGTGATATCGTACAGCTTGCATTATCGAGACTGGGGCATCCGTACTCGCAGGCACTCCGCGGAACCTGGAATTATGTCGACTGCAGTTACCTGACACTGTGGTGCTACAGACAGATAGGAATCTCCCTGCCGGGAACGGCGGCAGAGCAGGGAAGATATATGGTGGAGCATAACCTGACGGTTGCAAAGGAATCACTGCAGCCGGGGGACCTTGTGTTCTGGAGCCACAAACCAAACGGAAGATACATGAACATCACGCATGTGGGAATCTATGCCGGGGATGGCATGGTCGTGGATGCGTCCTATTCCAAAGGGAAGGTGGTGTACCGTCCCCTGTTTGATAACGATAAGCAGGTACTGTATGGCAGGCCACAGTAAATTTTTTTGATGCCGCAGGCATCTGTTTTCCGCCAGAAAATAGAAATGAAGGAGGAGCGATATGGCAGAAAAAGAAATAAAAATCACATTTGCCGGGGAGAAACTGGAGGCATTAAGTTTCTTTCTGGCAGAGCAGGGAGGAAAAACCGTGGAGGAGCTGTTGAAGAGCCATCTCGATAAATCTTATGAGAAAAATGTTCCTGCACAGGTCAGAAAATTTGTGGAGAGCAGGATGGAAACTCCACAGGAGACAGCAAATCAGGAGCAGGAATCCCAGAGAATGGGAGGCACAAGACAACAGAGAGCATCCGGCAGACGGAGCAGGGAGACACAGAATCAGGAAGAGCAGCCGAGAGAGCCAGTGCCGGAAACCGTGGAAGAGACAGCAGAAAATACGATGAACATGGGAATGTGAGGAGTATAAGTGAACGGATATGAAGAGAAAATAAAAGACTGTCTGTTTCTGGAAGTGTGCAATGCGGCAGGCAGAGAGGAATGGGACGGACTGGCGCATCAGCAGAAAGAAAACCTCATGCTGGTATGCCGTCTCAGCGGGTATGACGAAAAGTTTCAGAGGGACTGCGGACTTGTCACCAGAGAGCAGATGGAGCATTGGGGAATAGAAGAAGAGGTGCTTTTTCAGGATGCATGGGCAAATATGTTTGCAAAACGTCCGCCGGTCCTTATGGACTTTGAGGATGCCTACGGGCATAACTATGACCAGAATATCCTTGCGATGGAGAAAAAAACGGAGAGAATCTGGAGGACGGATGCCGACTTTTATGTCCTTACCAACAACATGGATCATGGGGCGGTGTACATGATGGACGAGGCAACGCTGCAGAAATCAGCAGAAAAGCTGGATGGAAATCTGATCGTCCTTCCGGCATCCATCCACGATGTGTATCTTATGGTGGAGAGGGAAGGTCTGGACATGGAACGGCTGAGGAATGGGGTATATGGAGCAAACAGGGCGTTCCCGGAGGCAGACTATCTGTCCGATGAGATTTATCGATATGACAGGGATACGCACAGGCTGTCTGTCATACCGGCGAGCGTGCAGGAAGAGCAGGCAGGAATGGTGCTTTCTTAAAGGTGTGTTTTTCTGAAAATGATTTTAACTGAGAGTTTAAATTTGGAGGTAAAGAGATGAAACAGGCAGTCGTTACGATCAAATATGATGAGGAAAAGTTAAATGCTGTGAAACAGTACATGGGAAAAAAGGATGCGGATTTTGATGCGGAGCTGAAGGAAGTCCTTGGGAAAATGTATGAGAAATATGTGCCGCAGGCGGTCCGTGAGTACATTGAAAGCAGAGGGGATGTGCCGCCTGCAATCAAAAAGGCAAACCGCCAGCAGGGCAAAAACAGTGCGGCATCCGGCAGTGCTGCGGAGAATGAGTAGGGAACGGAGGAAGCATGGACAAGATAAAGATTCTGAAAGTAGAGCCGGGGGAACCTCCCTGTGTGAAAGAGATTGCGAATGACTTTAAGGCAAGTCAGGCAGAGGTGGAGGGGGACATTGAGTGCGTTGGTTTTGGAGATGGATGTGTGGCAGTAATCAACGCTGAAGGAAAAATAAATGGAATGCAGCCGAACCGCAGGAATGGTGATGACATCATCTGCGGTCCATTTTTTATCTGTGGGGATACCCCGGACGGTGATTTCATTTCCCTGACGGAGCAGCAGATCGAAGAATATACAAGACGATTTGGAGAGATTGAGCAGTTTACAGGGCAGGAACCGGAACTGGAGCCACATATGACCATCCTCGCTTTTTAAGAAAGTGACAGGACAATGGAAAGGAAACGGCACAGACACCGCCGTGTGAGCCTGCGTGTGGCAACGTGTGACGTTATTCTGCAAAACTGGATAAAGTGACCGACTAGGCTGCATTCTGCCCTGTGTGAGCCGATTTGGAGAAATTAACAGAAAAACCGGAGTGCGGAGGCATCCAAGACTCCGAAAATGGGGATGAAACGGGGCTGTAAAACAGGGTCGAAAATAGTGCAGGTTAAAGGGGTTATGCCGCAAAAGAGCGGCTTAACCCGTCAGACACCCACCGGCAGAGCCGTTGGGCAGTTCTAAGCATGGCATAACTTTTTTGGAAGATTCGGAAAGGTTATGCCATTTTTATTTTTGTTACAGTGCAATCAGGCAGTAGAGGCCGGCAGAAGTTATGCCTTTTGCAGAAACAGGAAAAAAGTCTATAGACAGAGGAAAAAGAAGGAGGAAATGAGTAGTCCCATGGGGTGAGGTGCGCACCACTACCAGAATGGGACGATGAAAGTATTGGAATTATTTGCAGGAACAAGGAGCATCGGGAAAGCCTTTGAACAACGGGGACATGAAGTATTCAGTGTGGAATGGTCAAAAGATTTTGAAAACATTGATCTGTATGAGGACATCAGCAAGGTGACGGCGGAGGATATCTTAAAACTTTTTGGAAAACCGGATGTCATCTGCTGCATACAGCCGCCGTTATCCGGCGATCTGCCAGCAGACCGACGCAGACCCGGAAACGGGCTGCATGGAGTTTGACATTGAGAAAGGCCGCTTCTCTTTCCGTCTGACCGCCCCATACAGCGAGGAACGGCGGGAAGCGGCGCGGCGGTATGCCAGAGAGAGCAACGTCGCCGACAGGCTGAAATAGAGTTGAAATGTTCATAGTTTTGTGCTATACTTTTTCTAAAAGCAGAGTAATACTGCGGAATTGATTGGAGGACAACACAATGGTTACATTTATGAGATTAAGATAAAACCGCGAGTTATGTTGCGGTTATCCGTATTGCATAACTCGCTTATTGAAGCAGAGATGTAATTACGGAGGAAAAACAAATGAATAATAATTTATCACGCTTTGCAGACAGCAAGGTTTATTTTCAATGCCCAATTTGCACAAAATCAATGGATATACAAGGCAATAGCCTAATTTGTAGACATGGACATTGCTTTGATATTTCAAGATATGGGTATGTAAATTTGTTGTTAAAATCATCGCCCAAAACCAACTACAGCAAGCGGTCTTTTGACAACCGGCACCAAATTTTGGAGTATGGCATGTATGATGTTGTGTTGGAGAAAATCATACAGTTTATTTCTGATACGCCATCTATAAGAAACATTTTAGATGTTGGTTGCGGCGAGGGTTTCTATGCAAGGCAGATACAGCAAAGAACAGAACGAAACATCTTTGCTTTTGACTTGTCAAGGGAGGCAATACAGATTGCATCAAAAAAAGACAAGCGCAAAGCAGTGAAGTGGTTTGTTACTGACTTATCAAAAATCCCTTTGAAAGACGGAAGTATGGATTGTATTTTAGACATATTTTCGCCTGCACACTACAAAGAATTTCAGCGATTGCTATCTCCTAACGGATATGTTGTGAAAGTAATTCCTACGAAAAATCATTTGAGGGAAATCAGGACTAAAGTGCAAGCACACTTGAAAAATCCAGATTATTCAAATGAGTCTGTCGTTGAATATTTTGAGAAATATCTTAAAACCATTTCAAGAGAAACGGTTTCAGCCACCGTACAGTTGTCATCAGAACAAAGAATGTCGTTTATTGAAATGACGCCGCTTCTCTTTTGCGTTGAAAAAGATTGCGTTGATTGGTGTACTCTCACACATTTGACAATCGAAGCTGATGTTTTAATAGGAATGTATTAAAGGGCGTATTGATATTTAATATTCCCATTTATTGAGCAGAACGGAGTAAACCAAACACCCTAATCAAAAGGACAGCCGAGGAAATCGACTGTCCTTTTTCTATGCCGACAGGTAGAAAGGAGTGACCACCCATGACGAAACCGAGAGAAAAAAACCGCGAGGAATTGCAAGCCGAGATTGAGGACGGGAAGAAGAAAATCCGGCAGCTTGAAAACCGGGAAAAGATGTTGCGTCAGAAGTTATCCAAAGAGGAACGCAGAACGCGCAGCCACCGCCTTATCGTCCGGGGCGCGATCTTTGAGAGCATTGTGCCGGAAGCAAAGGACATGACCGACGAGGAAGCCGCCGCGCTTCTCCGACTTGCTTTGACGAGTGAACCAGCGCGGGAGTTTTTGAAAAAACGAGCCGAGGAAACGACAAGCTGAAAATCCCTTAGGAACTAAGGGCGCACTTATACACCCTTACGGGCGTGTGCGCTCTGCCGAGGGCTTGTCTCCGCACAGGGATTTTATCCCGCGCTCCGATATGGCGGCTTTGCCGCAACAAGGGGCTGCACCCCTTGCGCCGCTTCGCGGCTATCCCTGCACACCCACAAAAACAGTACACCCGCCGTTGGCGTCTGTACCATTTTTGCGGGTTTTATTATCCTATCCGGGAGGTGATACCCATAGCCATTTACCATTGGAACATCGGCATTGTGAGCCGAGGAAAAGGCAAATCAGCCGTTGCCGCAGCCGCCTACCGAAGCGGCGAAAAGCTGACAAACGAGTGGGACGGAATGACCCACGACTACACCCGCAAAGGCGGTGTTGTCCATACAGAAATCATGCTGCCGCCCCATGCCCCGCCCTCTTTCTCTGACCGTTCAACCTTGTGGAACAGCGTGGAGCTTTACGAGAAAGCCGGGAACGCCCAGCTTGCCAGAGAGATTGACGCGGCGCTCCCCATAGAATTATCCAGAGAGGAACAGATCCGGCTTGTCCGGGAATACTGTTCCTCTCAATTTGTTTCCAGAGGAATGTGCGTTGATTATGCCATTCACGACACCGACAGCGGCAACCCCCATTGTCATATTATGCTTACCATGCGCCCCCTTGACGAGCGCGGCGCATGGGCAGCGAAATCCAAAAAGGAATATGACATTGACGAGAACGGCGAGCGTATCCGCTTGCCAAGCGGCAGATACAAGACGCACAAAATTGACCTTACAGGCTGGAACGACAAGGACAACACCCTCTTGTGGCGCAAGGCATGGGCTGACTTTACCAACGACTTTTTGGAGAGGAACGGAAGCCCAGAGCGCATCGACCACCGCAGCAACGCCGAGCGCGGTATAGACGAGATACCCACCGTCCACATGGGCGTGGCTGCTTGCCAAATGGAGAAGAAAGGTATCGCCACCGAGAAAGGCGAACTGAACCGAAATATCCAAAAGGCAAACCGCCTTATCCGGGAAATCCGGGCGCAGATTGGAAAGCTCAAAGAGTGGATTGCCGACCTGTTCAAAGCGCGGGAAACCGCCCCAGAACAGCCACCGCAATCTCCCAACCTTGCAAATCTGTTGATGAAGTATTTGAGCGTTCAGAGAGAAAAGAGCCGGAAGTATTCGCAGCGTTGGCAACAACAGCACACAGCCGATGAACTGAAAACCATAGCGGCGGCGGTCAACTATCTTTCCGAGCATGGTATCTCTAATCTTGATGAGCTGGACGCTTCTCTTTCCTCTGTCAGTGATAGAGCCTATTCAATCCGGGAGGGAATGAAAACCGCCGAGCAGCGCATGAAAGAACTGCAAAAACTCATGGAGTACGGCAGAAATTATCAAACCTACAAGCCCATACAGGACGAGTATCGGCAAATCCGCTGGAAAGGAAAACAGGAGAAGTTTGCGGAAGCCCGTCGCGCCGAGCTTACCCTATGGAACGCGGCAAACCGCTATCTCCATGCAAATCTGCCGAAAGGAACAAAGACCTTGCCTATTGCGGAATGGGAACAGGAATATGCTGACCTCAAAGAGCAGAGAGATACCGACTACACCAAACTGAAAGCTACCCGCGCCGAGGTTGCCGAGCTTCAGAAGATACGCAAGTGCGTTGATATTGCACTGAAAGCCGAGCAGCCGGAGCAGACACAGAACCACACCAAGCGGCAGGAACAGGAGCGATAAAGAAAAGGACGGGCAAGCTGATTTGCCTGTCCGTCCTCTATTCCCATCCGACAAAGGAATGTGTTCACTTCTTATCGGGTAAAAATGTCATTATAACGCCAGTAATGCCGATAACTGAAAAGATTAAAGCCCATTTGAAACTTAAATCAAAAAAAGCCACATTGCCATATCCTAACATCAGCAGGATACTAACTAAAATCAATGCTATACCTTGCAGTTGCCTTTTCATACAATCACACTCCTTTGTCAAATTCAAGTTTGTTGACTTTATTTTACTTCAAAACTATGAACAATTCAACCACAGAAAGAGAGGTATTAACCATGTATTACACCCAAGAGCAGATAGACCGCGCCAACCAAGCCGACCTTGTTTCTTTCCTGCAATCACAGGGCGAGCAGCTTACCCGCGCCGGGAATGAATACCGTTGGAAACGGCACGACAGCTTGACCGTCCGGGGAAACAAATGGTACAGGCACAGCCAGAGCAAGGGCGGCGGCCCCGTTGATTTTGTCATGGAGTTTTTCGGCAAGAGCTTCACCGAAGCCGTTGAACTGCTGACAGGCGAAAAAGGAGCCGCCCCGCCGCCGGACAGACATTGCCCCGCGCCCCTATCCGACTTCCGACTGCCACCCCGCAGCACCGACAACCGCATAGCGAGGAACTACCTCACAGCAGCCCGCCGCATTGATGAAGATGTGACGGGCTTTTTTCTTTCCAATGGCGACATTTACGAGGAAGCCGCCCACCATAACGCCGTATTCGTCGGCAGAGATGAAAGCGGCATACCGCGATACGCCCATCAGCGCGGCACAGCCGGGAGTTTTCGGCTTGATGTGAAAGGCAGCGACAAATCCTTTAACTTCTGCTACCGTGGCGAGGGCGAAAGGTTGTTTGTCTTTGAAGCCCCGATAGACCTCTTATCTTTCCTCTGCCTGTTCAAAAAGGGCTGGCAGAAGCAAAGCTACCTGTCATTGGGTGGCGTGGGCGAGAAAGCCCTGTTGCGCTTTCTCTCTGACCGTCCGAACATCAAGACCGTTTTTCTCTGTCTTGACAGCGACGAAGCCGGAAACGACGCTTGCAGCCGCCTTGTGAAGCTCGTGCCGGAGGGCTACACCGTCCACCGCCTTATCCCTCTTTTCAAAGACTGGAATGAGGTGCAAACGCACCGGGGCGAAATCACAGACGGGAAGTATTTGCGGGAAGCAATCTACGGCTTGAAAGAGCCGCCGCAGGAAGAAACCGTTGAGATTATCCGCATGAGCGAGGTTGACACACAGACCGTTGAATGGCTATGGGAGCCGTATATTCCCTTTGGGAAAGTAACCATTGTGCAGGGCAATCCCGGCGAGGGCAAGACCACTTTTGCCCTACGCCTTGCCGCCGCCTGCACCACCGGGGGAACGCTGCCGGGAATGAAGCCCTTGCCGCCGTTCCAAGTAATTTACCAGACCGCCGAGGACGGGCTGGGCGATACCGTCAAGCCCCGCTTGATAGAAGCCGAAGCCGACCTTGACCGCGTACTTGTGATTGATGAAGCAAAACGGGAGCTTACCCTGTCCGACGAGCGCATAGAAAAGGCAATCATGCAGAACGGGGCGCGGCTGATTATCCTTGACCCCATACAGGCGTACATGGGCGAAAAGACCGACATGAACCGGGCAAACGAAGTGCGCCCCATGTTCCGCCGCCTTGCCGATGTTGCCGAGCGTACCGGGTGCGCCGTTATCCTTATCGGACACCTCAACAAAGCTGCCGGAGGGCAGAGCGCATACCGGGGATTAGGTTCTATCGACTTCCGCGCCGCAGCAAGGAGCGTCCTGCTGATCGGGCGCGTGAAGCGAGAACCGAATGTGCGCGTTATCGTCCATGACAAATCTTCCCTTGCGCCGGAGGGCAAGCCCGTTGCCTTTTGCCTTGACCCGGAAACGGGCTTTTCGTGGATAGGCGAATACGACATCACCGCTGACGAGCTGCTGTCCGGCGCGGGCGGCAACACCGCCACCAAGACCGAACAGGCGGAACGGCTGATACTTGACCTGCTTGCAGACGGGAAAGAGCTTGCCAGCGAGGACATTGTAAAAGCCGCAGCCGAAGCCGGAATATCCGAGAGGACGGTGCAGAACGCCAAGCGTAACATGGGCAGTGTTTTGGGTGCAAAGCGTGTCGGCGGTCAATGGTACAACTTCATCAAGAAGAAACAGCCACCCGAACCCGCAAGCTGAAAGTGCAAAACGCAGACCCTTTGCACTTTGCACTTTCGCACTTTCACGATAATTTGCGTCAATAACTCAAAAAAGCACTTGACAAAACGCTTCATGGGGCACCCATGAGGACATCGCACCCTACATCGACCCGGTGTTCCAGAACAATGTGATTCTGACTAAAACCGAGAGCCTGACCATGAACAGCCGCCCCAAGGACCCCAAGACCGCCAGAAACAAAAATGTGCTGGTGATCGGTGGCTCCGGTTCCGGCAAGACCCGCTTCTGGCTGAAACCGAACCTGATGCAGATGCACAGCTCCTATGTGGTGACAGACCCCAAAGGCACCATCCTGGTGGAGTGCGGCAAGATGCTCCAGCGCGGCACCCCCAAGCTGGGCAAGGACGGCAAGCCCATGAAGGATAAGCACGGCAAGGACATCTATGAGCCTTATCGGATCAAAGTCCTCAATACCATCAACTTCAAGAAGTCCATGCACTATAATCCCTTTGCCTACATCCACTCCGAAAAGGACATCTTGAAACTGGTCACGACGCTGATCGCCAACACCAAGGGCGAGGGCAAGGCCGGGGACGATTTCTGGGTCAAGGCGGAGACGCTGTTGTACTGCGCCCTTATCGGGTATATCCACTACGAGGCCCCGGTGGAGGAACAGAATTTCTCCACCCTCATCGAGTTCATCAACGCGATGGAGGTCCGGGAGGATGACGAGGAGTTCAAGAACCCCGTGGACCTGATGTTTGACGCGCTGGAGGCAGAGAAGCCCAACCACTTCGCCGTCCGTCAGTACAAAAAGTACAAGCTGGCTGCGGGCAAAACCGCAAAATCCATCCTGATTTCCTGCGGTGCGCGCCTTGCCGTGTTCGACATCGCGGAGCTGCGGGAGGTCACGGCCTACGACGAGCTGGAGCTGGATACCCTGGGAGACCGGAAAACCGCCTTGTTCTTGATTATGAGCGACACGGACGATAGCTTTAACTTCCTGATCTCCATGTGCTACACCCAGCTGTTCAATCTGCTCTGCGAAAAAGCGGACGATGTGTACGGCGGGCGGCTGCCGGTCCATGTGCGGTGCCTCATTGACGAGGCCGCCAATATTGGACAGATCCCTCGGCTGGAAAAGCTGGTTGCCACCATCCGAAGCCGTGAGATTTCCGCCTGCCTGGTGCTGCAAGCACAGTCCCAGCTCAAAGCTATCTACAAGGACAACGCCGATACCATCATCGGCAACATGGATACCTCCATCTTCCTGGGCGGCAAAGAGCCGACAACCCTCAAGGAGCTGGCCGCCGTGCTGGGCAAGGAGACCATCGACACCTACAACACCGGCGAGAGCCGGGGCCGCGAGACATCCCATTCTCTTAACTACCAAAAGCTCGGCAAAGAGCTTATGAGCCAGGATGAACTGGCCGTCATGGACGGCGGCAAGTGTATCCTCCAGCTGCGCGGTGTGCGGCCTTTCCTCTCGGACAAGTACGACATCACCAAGCACCCCAATTACCCGTACACCGCCGACGCGGACCCCAAGAACGCCTTTGACATCGAGGCGTTCCTGTCCACCCGGCTCAAGCTCAAGCCCAACGAGGTCTACGATGTGTATGAAGTAGACGCAGAGGGCGTGTAAATCTGTTCCGCTGTGAAAGACCTGCTAATAAAAGTCAAGTAGAAATTTCAGATTTTTAGGGAGGCGAAAAAATGCAATACAAAATCAAGCCGCTGAGCATCTCAAAATTAAAACGGCGGCCAGCCAGATGGTATAGAGTGTAAAAATCAGTCGTGCTCCAGGGATTCCAAGTAGGCTTTCACAGAAGCGTAGTAGATGCGCAGGAACTTGTTGGCAGAGGCCATCATGTAGACACGATATGGCTTGCCTTCAGAGCGTTTCTTGTCCATGAACTGGTACACCGGCTCGTCTATTGGAGCACATTGCAGGATGACGCTCATCACCAGAAAGAGCGTCCTGCGCAGTGAGGCAGATCCTCGCTTGGAAATGCTACGGCTACGGACATCTATTTGACCGGATTGGTAGGGCGGGGCGTCAATACCCGCAAAGGCAACCAACGCTTTTTTGGAATGAAAACGGCGTACATCGCCAATTTCAGCCAGGAGTTGAGGGCCGAGGGTTGGGCCAACACCAAACATCCCCATCACTACAGGATACTCCGGCAGAGAAGCTGCCAGGGATTGCATCTCCTGTTTGAGAGCAGCTAACGCGGAAGAAGTTGTCTGGAGTTGAGAAATGGCCTGTTCTACCAAAAGTTTTGCCGTATCCGTTTTCGGTATGACACCGAAGTGTCTGCAAGCAGAGGCATAAATATCCAGCGCCTTATCCTCGCTGAAATTGTAGCCGTGCTTTCTGCACCACTTCTGGTATTGGGTAGTAAAGGCCTTCTCAGACCGGCCACAAACGCACTCGCAATGCCAAAAAGTAGCGACAAAGTCCACCCACTTCTCGCTGCCATCGGCGCGGGGCGGACTGGTAAACAAGCGATTTGCGTCTGGGAAGGTGGTGTCCAGCAGGGAGATCAGGTTATTCTTCAGCATGGTCTGAACTTTGGAATACTGTTGGTACTGCCGGTAGCAGATTTTCAGCATGAGTCGGGTATCCTCCTCCGGGATATATCTCGGCAATGTGAGCCAGTGGTCAAGACCGTAGTTGGCCAGCTTTACGGCATCCTTTTTGTCGGTTTTGGCCCGTCTTAAACTGTTGTTTCCGTAGTCATGCACCAGCATTGCATTGACTACCGAGACATAAAGGCCCGCGTCGTGGAGCAGCCAGGCCACCGGAGCATGGTAATTACCCGTGGATTCCATCACCACACGGGTCTCGCCGTCCAGGCTTTTGAGCAGTCCTGCCAGCTCGCTCAGTTCATTGGCGGTGTGACGTACTTCAAAGGGTGAAACCACTACCTCTCCGAAGGGCCGCATGACTGCAATCATGCTCTTACCCTTGGAAACATCGATGCCAACGCAGTTCATTCACATTCCTCCAATACAAAGAATCTGCAACCGGAATCCATCTTTTCTCGCTGCCGATTCAATCTATTGTGTGACACGAACTCTCCGACATCCGGTGGTTCAACCTGCTTAAATCGAACGCTGCAACGAGAGGATGGCTAACAGTCTTTCACACGGACATACAAGCCCAAGGAGTGATTGGTCAGCCAGTTGCTCCTCTCATTGTAGCTTAGGCACGAGATGGAGGGAAAGCCGGACTGGCTGTCCGGCTTTCCTGTCCAAATTTATTGTAATAGGAGTGATCTTATCTACCCGCCTCAACCGCCCCGGATGGGGCCATCGGCGTACAAAGCGGACAATCACCAAAAAATAATGAAAAAAGGAGGACAGCCGGAATCAGGCCCCGGAAACCGGGTGCCGATTGTTCCGGCTTTTGTATGCCTATGAATGACTAAATCAAACTTTTCAAATGATTCCGGCTAACTATAATTTATGGCATTTTTCAATCAGGCTATCACCGTTCTTCAGACCCTCGTTATCGCTCTGGGCGCTGGTCTCGGCATCTGGGGTGTCATCAACCTGCTGGAAGGTTACGGCAACGACAACCCCGGCGCGAATGCTCATGTACGGTAAGGAAGCAAGCAACCGAAAACAAGAGATAGACCGCCAGCACTACACTATTCCGAACCAAAGACCAAAAGATAAGCATTGTGGGAAAATCTAAACTTTTGGATTTTCCTACAATGCCAACTACGGCGGAATCCCTCCCACTCCTTATATCTTTCTGTATACATTGAATTTGTATTTAGTAAAATGCAGACAACACCACGGATCGGCTTTTGGTTGGACAATTCCAACCAAACACCACAGCAGACAGCAGAAAACATTCTGAACGCTAGGAAGCCGGTATGATTGTTACATATAAGGGGAAGAAAAATTTCTTTTAGGTACTTGCTTTCCTAAAACTGATGTGATACAATGATTTAATCCAGAAAAGGAGTAAAAAATATGCGGCAAGGTATTCTTAAATAAAACTATAATCAAATAGTGGGAACAAAGGATTATGATAGCTCCTTTTGTAGGGGCTTAGTTTTTTGTACCCAATTTAAGAATACTTTTGCCTTATCAATTTTGACATATCCCCAAAAACAGCACTCACAAACAGGTGTATGCTGTATATGTGTATGTCCGCAAATTATCATCCCCAGTGGTAAAAGTATTTTACTGCTGGGGATTTTTATGCCCTTCGGGGCAGTAAAGGGAGGACAATCACATGAAAATAATCAATATTGGAATTCTTGCCCATGTAGACGCTGGAAAGACGACCTTGACGGAGAGCCTGCTATATGCCAGCGGAGCCATTTCAGAACCGGGGAGCGTCGAAAAAGGGACAACGAGGACGGACACCATGTTTTTGGAGCGGCAGCGTGGGATTACCATTCAAGCGGCAGTCACTTCCTTCCAGTGGCACAGATGTAAAGTCAACATTGTGGATACGCCCGGCCACATGGATTTTTTGGCGGAGGTGTACCGCTCTTTGGCTGTTTTAGATGGGGCCATCTTGGTGATCTCCGCTAAAGATGGCGTGCAGGCCCAGACCCGTATTCTGTTCCATGCCCTGCGGAAAATGAACATTCCCACCGTTATCTTTATCAACAAGATCGACCAGGCTGGCGTTGATTTGCAGAGCGTGGTTCAGTCTGTTCGGGATAAGCTCTCCGCCGATATTATCATCAAGCAGACGGTGTCGCTGTCCCCGGAAATAGTCCTGGAGGAAAATACCGACATAGAAGCATGGGATGCGGTCATCGAAAATAACGATGAATTATTGGAAAAGTATATCGCAGGAGAACCAATCAGCCGGGAAAAACTTGCGCGGGAGGAACAGCAGCGGGTTCAAGACGCCTCCCTGTTCCCAGTCTATCATGGCAGCGCCAAAAATGGCCTTGGCATTCAACCGTTGATGGATGCGGTGACAGGGCTGTTCCAACCGATTGGGGAACAGGGGAGCGCCGCCCTATGCGGCAGCGTTTTCAAGGTGGAGTATACAGATTGCGGCCAGCGGCGTGTCTATCTACGGCTATACAGCGGAACGCTGCGCCTGCGGGATACGGTGGCCCTGGCCGGGAGAGAAAAGCTGAAAATCACAGAGATGCGTATTCCATCCAAAGGGGAAATTGTTCGGACAGACACCGCTTATCCGGGTGAAATTGTTATCCTTCCCAGCGACAGCGTGAGGTTAAACGATGTATTAGGGGACCCAACCCGGCTCCCTCGTAAAAGGTGGCGTGAGGACCCCCTCCCCATGCTGCGGACGTCGATTGCGCCGAAAACGGCAGCGCAAAGAGAACGGCTGCTGGACGCTCTTACGCAACTTGCGGATACTGACCCGCTTTTGCGCTGCGAGGTGGATTCCATCACCCATGAGATCATTCTTTCTTTTTTGGGCCGGGTGCAGTTGGAGGTTGTTTCCGCTTTGCTGTCGGAAAAATACAAGCTTGAAACAGTGGTAAAGGAACCCTCCGTCATTTATATGGAGCGGCCGCTCAAAGCAGCCAGCCACACCATCCATATCGAGGTGCCGCCCAACCCGTTTTGGGCATCCATCGGACTGTCTGTTACACCACTCCCGCTTGGCTCCGGTGTACAATACGAGAGCCGGGTTTCGCTGGGATACTTGAACCAGAGTTTTCAAAACGCTGTCAGGGATGGTATCCGTTACGGGCTGGAGCAGGGCTTGTTCGGCTGGAACGTAACGGACTGTAAGATTTGCTTTGAATACGGGCTTTATTACAGTCCGGTCAGCACGCCGGCGGACTTCCGCTCATTGGCCCCGATTGTATTGGAACAGGCATTGAAGGAATCGGGGACGCAGCTGCTGGAACCTTATCTCTCCTTCATCCTCTATGCGCCCCAGGAATACCTTTCCAGGGCTTATCATGATGCACCGAAATACTGTGCCACCATCGAAACGGCCCAGGTAAAAAAGGATGAAGTTGTCTTTACTGGCGAGATTCCCGCCCGCTGTATACAGGCATACCGTACTGATCTGGCCTTTTACACCAACGGGCGGAGCGTATGCCTTACAGAGCTGAAAGGATATCAGGCCGCTGTCGGTCAGCCGGTCATCCAGCCCCGCCGTCCAAACAGCCGCCTGGACAAGGTGCGCCATATGTTTCAGAAGGTAATGTAAAGATACATAATCGTCAAGACGGCAACAATCAGAAGTTATGGAGGGTAACAATGGAATATAGTAAGGA
>OWJQ01000335.1_pt1 | contig 30301 bp, 25 predicted proteins | sample 1732711 | NCBI WGS metagenome assembly OWJQ01 (sample SAMN05065745, study PRJEB22554) | human gut metagenome | biome: ENVO:2100002; feature: ENVO:00000062; material: ENVO:00002003 | host: Homo sapiens | place: USA | reverse complement strand
GAGATTAGCGAGTGTCTCGTGGGCTCGGAGATGTGTATAAGAGACAGGTTTATATATAAGCTATATATTACTTATATTTAACAAAGTGTAAGAAAGGGGGGGATGATAGAATCGCTTGTCGATCGTTGGTACGTGGCTGTGAATCTATTATCTTTATGCCGTAATAAAATATGATGATGATGCAGGATATAATAAACGGACGCTGCGGTTGGTGTAAAACAGACGAACTGTATGTGAAATACCATGATGAGGAGTGGGGAAAATTGGTAACCGACGATAGGAGGCTGTTTGAGTTTCTGGTGTTGGAGAGTGCACAGGCGGGCTTGAGTTGGATAACGATTCTTAGAAAACGTGAAGGATATCGTAAAGCTTTTTACAATTTCGATGCCGGATTGGTTGCACAAATGACCGATGAAGATGTCGAACGGTTAATGCAGTTTGACGGTATTGTGAAAAATCGTTTGAAAATTAAGTCGACAATCACCAATGCAAGGCTATTCCTTGCCATACAAAAGGAGTTCGGTAGTTTCTATGATTATACACTGTCGTTTTTTCCTGACCGGAAGCCGATTATCAATGCTTTTCGGTCATTGAGTGAAATTCCGGTGTCTTCACCCGAATCCGATGCCATGAGTAAAGATATGAAAAAGCGTGGATTTAAATTCTTCGGAACTACGATTTGTTATGCCCATTTGCAGGCTTCAGGGTTTATCGACGATCATCTGACGGATTGTTTGTGTCGGAAAGTTGTCCGACAGGATGGATAGGGAATACGTTATATATGAGTACATGGTTATCATCGGATTAAAGATGAGATGGCTTGGAACACAATACAAAAAAAGAGTTCTTCGGTTTATGCTCTAAGTCGTGGCATTCTGTCGGTCATAGCCTGGAGGATGAATTTGCATTTTTTAGCCAGGCTGCAGGTTTTCGGATACCTGGCTAAAAAATGATCAGATCGGATTGCAGGGAAATAGCGGTCTATAAGATCATATTGAATATAAATCCCGATAGGATAATAAAAGCGGCCACTGTGCCGAAGAATATCCCGATCAGCCGCCAGGTCATCACTTTCTTTAAAAGTGTCGCTTCGGGTAATGAAAGCCCTACTACGGCCATCATGAACGCAATGGCTGTTCCTACCGGGATTCCTTTGGCTACAAAAACCTGAATGACAGGAACAATCCCTGCTGCGTTGGCATACATGGGAACTGCCAGAATGACCGACAACGGTACTGCATACCAGTGTTCTTTCGACATATAAGTTTCAAAAAATCCTTCGGGGACGAATCCATGCATGGCTGCTCCGATGCCAATACCGATGATCACATATAGCAATACACCTCTTACAATACCCCAGGCATCACGCAGAATGACCGGTAACCGTTTCATAAAAGGCGTTCCGGTATTTTCCCAGGATTCACTTTCTGTTTCCGAATTTTGCTGAATGCTTTTCACCCAATCGCTTAGGTAACGTTCTAACCTGAAACGGTTCAAAACGATTCCGCCGATAATTCCCAATAAAATACCGCTTACCACATATACAACTGTGATTTTCACTCCGAATGTACCCAGGAACATGGCTACCGCTACCTCATTTACCAGCGGAGAGGTAATCAGGAAGCTTAACGTAACTCCCAGGGGAATCCCGCCTTTGACGAAGCCGATGAATAACGGAATGGATGAGCATGAGCAAAATGGCGTTATCGCTCCGAACAAAGCGGCAAATACATACTCCAGCCCATATAACCGGCGGGTAGTTAGATAGTGACGTAACCGCCCGATCGGGAGATAAGCATTTACTACTCCCATCACTACGCTGATTAAAAATAATAATAGGATGATTTTCACCGTATCGTAAAAAAAGAAATTCACGGCTTCTCCCAGATGACTTTTTGCCTCTAGGCCGAAAATCCCGTAGACCAACCAATCTGCAAATTTCTGTATCATAATCGAATTGTTTACTTCTCTCTTGTCATTATAAAATTATTTGAATACCGTTCCCAGATCTTCTGCTGAAATAAGGCCTGTGTGCCGGAATATTTCATGTCCGTTATTATCTAATATGATTTGTGTAGGAATGGCGGCGATTCCGAAATATTTCGTCCATTCCTGTGTTTCTTGCTTCGACACATTCATAAACCGAACTTTAACCCTTTTGCCGTATGTTGTTCGGATATCTTCCATGACACGTTCCATTTTCCGGCAGCTTATACAACCCATCGCTCCGAATTCCAGAAAAGTATATTGCAGTCCTGTATCGCGTCGGTCTTTGTAGTTGTACAAGATTTGTATGCTATCTGCTATGCTTGCTGCCGTCGTTTCGTTTTGCATCCGGCTCATTCGGGTGGAACCTAGCCGGATGAAAGTATCCTGTAATGCAAAGAGAACTATAAGGATAACTATAGGTAAAGTAACCGTTATTCCTGTTTTTATCAGTTGCCTTTTCATTCCTTCCTCCGATTTTTATAATAACCTGATCAGATAATAGAGGCCGGTGCCGGTGAATAACCAGCCGACAATCCTTCGCATCCATCGTTCGAACACCTGTAGGCGATTGTAGAAACGTCCGATTCCTGCAATACTGTAGGCCAGCAGCCAGGCCACTACCGCTACCGGTAAAGCTGTGGCTACAGCAAAAACAACAGGAAACCACATCCCGCCTGTTGAGATCGCTGCCATCGGTATCAGCAGACCGAAGTAGAAAACCCCGCTTGTCGGACAGAAAGCCAAGGCAAATAATATACCCAATGTCAGACTACCTACACCACCTTTCAGGTTTTGCAGTTTTTCATTGTCTCCCGAAAAACCGAATTTCGGAAGATTCAACCGTTGACCCCATAGCATAAATCCACCGGTAAGCAATAGTAAAGGTGAAATAATCCATTCCCCCCACTGACTGATTCCTTTTTGTATGGCGAACATACTTGCTCCTTCCCGTAAAATGGGGATAACCAGCAGGCCCAGGAGTGTATAGGTAATAATCCGCCCCAAGGTATAAAGTAACCCGTTTCGAAAAATTCGTTTCCGGTTACCGATATCCCGGCTGATAAAACCGATAGCCGTTATATTTGTTGCTAAAGGGCAGGGGCTTATTGCGGTCAGTAAACCCAGTACGAAAGCTGTCGCGACAGGTAGACCGCTATTCATCAAAATGTCCGGAGATTCCATTATTTCATCAATATTTCAATTTTTTCTTTCAATCCTGCTTTAAATCCTTCGGGATCGCTTGTTGCCTTCGAAAAAGCAAATTCTGTCATATTGTTTCGCTGTTCCTGCCCATCTTTCCAGCGATTTACAAACAGAGATGACCAGGTGACTTCATACCGATCCGCTATTTTTTCTCCTTCTTTATCCGAAATATCTACTGTCCGGTATACGATCTGTCCGGTTTTCACTGCTTCTGCGAGACTTCCTGTCAGCAATTCTTTTGTCTGTTCCTCGATGCTTTTACAAGTCATACAACGTTGTTTCCCATGAAAATAAATTACTTCCACCCGGTCGCCGGTTACGGTTTGTTCCTGTATCTGTAAGTTTCTGCTTTGCTTTTCTCTGCAGGCGGAGAATAGAGTCAATGTAATCAATAAAGTTGTGAGTCGCATGGTCGTTTATTTTACAAGTAACTTTTTAACCTCACTAACGGTCGACTTTCGGCCGCTCGATACCACTTTACCGTCGATTACCAAGGCCGGCATGCTCATTACGTTATACTTCATAATCTCGGTCAGTTCCTCTACTTTTACGACCTTCGCTTCAATACCGGTTTCCGATACAGCTTGTATTACTGCTGTATAAAGTGCTTTACAACTTGCACATCCTGTTCCTAATACTTTAATTTCCATCGTTTCAAAATATTGAATAGTGAATAATTCTCATCGTACAAGATTCTTGTTATCATTGTTTGTAATTCGTAGAATTACGAACAATATTCGCATAAAAAAGCCTGCTGCTTTCAGCAACAAGATTTTTTGTCTTTACAATGACAGAAAAAAACTGAAAATAATCGTTTGGCTTCCTCCCAATTGGTCCGGTTGATACAATATCTCACTTTCGGTGCCTCTATTTCTCCCTGTATCAATCCGGCTTCCTTTAATTCCTTCAAGTGTTGTGAAACCGTTGCTTTGGCTATCGGTAATTCTTCATGGATATCTCCGAAAAAGCAGGTTTCCCGTCCTGCCAGAAATTGCAGGATAGCCATTCGGGCCGGATGTCCCATTGCTTTAGCGTAGCGGGCTATTCGTTCTTGTTCGTCTGTATAATCTTTAGTCTTCCCCATAAATCAGTTTTATTGTTCGCAAAGTTACGAACAATGTTTCAAACGACAAAATTCTGGCAGGAAATACTATAGAAATCTCTGCCGGACATTTGAAACAGAAACTCTGATCAGGAAATCGTTCATATGCTTATTATTACCCCGAAATGCCGGTCTCATCCAGTCGTCCCGGTACTGTTTGGGAGTGATATCAAGGTATTAATTTCCCATTGTGAGTTGAAGTAAGCAATGGCTGTTACATTGTCGGCATTACGGTACCTTCCTGGTCCTGATATCGGGCCTGAATTGCTAAGATCTGCCCGGTTTTACGGCATTGTAATCAGAGGGGTGGACGATGAGACTGATCGGAGTGTCTTCAAAAAATGTTGTGGTGGACTGAAGGGAAAGGGACATATGGCCGGTTCCATAAAATTAAAGTTGCATACCGGATAACATTATTATTTTTAGTTATAAGAAAAAATGTTTATTTTGTGAATATCTTTTAAAACAATGCGGTGTATTAAAAATTGATATTTATTTCTATGCAGAACATACAACCTTCTATGTCAGCGTTTACAGATACCAAATCTCATTATGATTTGCTCGACGGATTGCGTGGGGTAGCTGCGATCACTGTCGTGTGGTTTCACATATTCGAAGCTTTTGCAACCAGTCATTTGGATCAAAGGATTAATCATGGTTATCTGGCCGTCGATTTTTTCTTTATATTGTCGGGGTTTGTTATCGGTTATGCTTATGACGACCGTTGGGGGAAAATGAAAACAAAAGATTTCATTAAACGTAGGGTGATACGTCTGCATCCGATGGTGGTGATGGGAGCTATTATTGGAGCCGTTATGTTCTATTGGCAGGGCTGTCCGGTTTGAGATGTGTCGAAAGTAACGATTGGGGCGTTATTTATGGCTACCTTTATTAATGCCCTGTTGCTTCCGGCTACTCCCGGAACGGAAATCCGGGGACTTGGAGAGATGTATCCTTTGAATGGACCTGGTTGGTCTTTATTTTTCGAATATATCGGTAATATACTATATGCTTTGTTCATTCATAAATTTTCTACCCGGGTGCTTGCCGTATTGGTTTTTCTTGCCGGTTGCGGATTGGCGTTATTTGCTATCGGAGGACCGTACGGGGATATATGTGCCGGGTTTTCGTTGACCGGTACGGAGTTTACTGCCGGATCTTTACGTTTGTTGTTTTCTTTTTCTGCCGGCTTGCTTCTTTTCCGTATTTTTAAACCTGTTAAGATAAAGGGAGCTTTTTGGATATGTAGTCTGTCTATTATCGCTTTGCTATCTGTTCCGCGTCTCGGTGGGGCCGAATATTTATGGATGAACGGGGTGTATGATACAGTGTGCTTTGCTGTTTTTTTTCCGTTTCTGGTCTATTTGGGGGCTTCCGGAAAATCTACCGATAAGTATACCACCCGGATATGTAAATTCTTGGGGGATATTTCTTATCCTTTGTATATGGTACATTATCCGTTTATTTATTTGTATTACGCTTGGGTGAAGAATGGAAATCTTACTTTTCAGGAATCGTTTCCCGGTGCTTTAGGAGTCGTTATAGGTAGTATCGTTTTAGCTTATGGTTGCCTGAAATTTTATGACATACCGGTAAGGAAATATCTGGCGAACCGGTTCTTAAAACATAAAAACAAGATATAGTTTAGGTTTGTAAAGGAGAGCTGTTGGGGTATGAAGGTTACTCTTCCGTTTTTTCCGTTGGCCGTATCATAACAATGGATAGGACATTATTGAAGCCGAATACATAAGATAAAGACCGATGGAAGCAAAATTTGATTTGAAAGTAGCCGGGAATTTATGGTTTTTTTGCCGTAAGCCGAGGTGTTCCATCCAGCGTTGAGCGACAGGGATAATCAAGGTCATCACGAAAACGGATACCGGATAGACCCAGCTTTCGGTTTTTTACAACACAGGAAGTACACAGACGGATATCATCGGAATAATGTAGTCCGGGTGAATAGAAGACTTAGCCCCGCAAACAGAAAAGTGATCGCTACGTTGACCACCAAAGGAAATGAGGAGTAAAGCACCAGGAGAACACCGGTACAGGCGCCAAGAGTCATTAACGATAACATTTGTCCGGTTTCGATATGCCATACCCGTTTATCGACAATCCACATGCCGATGATAAGAGCTGCTATTTCAGGAAAGATAATCTCTTTCTCATGCAGGATTTCGGCAACTCCTGTCATCAGTAGTATCATGATCAGCGAACAGGCATACCTTCGGCGTTGAAGGGGATCGTTGAATAATAATAAATGGTTGTCTGAATTGTCCTGGTACTTTAGAGAATTCATGCGATTGGCGTGTACATTATTCCAAATCGTGTAATTTATAGTCTCCGGCTTTATTCTGGATGACTTGTTGTAACTCGTTTAAAGAAAATTCTTTATCTGTGAATTCGATTGTCGCTTCCGGAGGATCCAGCGTTACAATTGCTTTTACACCGTCGATGCTGTTCAGTGCTTTTTCAACGTGTGCACGGCAATGACCACACATCATGCCGTCGATGGTAAATCTTTTTTTCATGGCTTTTTTATTTATAGGTTTAACTTCTTCGTTCCGAATCTCGTAGCCCGTCGGGGTAAGGCTTATTTTTTTCCGTTTCAGCCGTAAACTATTGCTTACTACACTCACACTGCTGAATGCCATAGCTGCTCCGCCGATCATTGGATTGAGCAGGAAACCGCAAACCGGATAAAGTATGCCTGCTGCAATAGGAATACTGACCAGGTTGTAAATAAAAGCCCAGAACAGATTTTGCCGGATGGTTTTCACCGTCAGCCGTGATAAACGGATCGTTTCCGGTATTTTTAACAGGTCGGAAGAAAGGATGGTGACCATAGCAGTTTCCATGGCGATATCACTTCCTTTTCCCATGGCGATACTCAAGTCTGCCTGTGCCAATGCGGCACTGTCGTTTATTCCGTCGCCGACCATCGCTACCTGGGCACCTTTTTGTTGCAGTTGTTCGATAAAGATAGCTTTGTCGTGAGGAAGAACGCCCGACCGGTAATGGCCGATGTTTGCTTTTCGGGCTATAGCCTGTGCTGTACCGGCATTATCTCCGGTCAGCATGTAAACGGTCAGCCCTATTTTTTCCATCTGCCGGATGGCTTGTAATGAGGTCGGTTTTATCTCGTCGGTGATCGCGATTATGGCCAGGGCCTGGGTCGAATGACCGAACCAGACGACTGTCTTGGCTTCTTTGAGCCAACTTTCGGCCTTTTGTTTTAAGGGTTCCGGGAGGATGACGCCATTGTCTGTGAGTAATTCAGCGGTTCCGGCGTAATAGGTTTCATCGCCTGTCCGGCCTTTTATTCCTTTACCCGGTATCGTTTCGAATCCGGTGACCGGAATGGATGTTTCTTGTCCGAATTCCCTGACTATCGCTTCTGCCAGCGGATGCTCCGACAAACGTTCCAGACTGTATATTATTTTCCGGGCTTCCGTTGTTTCTGTATGCCAGTAAGTATTTACGACCCTTGGATGCCCTTCGGTTATCGTACCTGTTTTATCTAATACAATCGTATCGATTTTCCGGGCAATCTCCAGGCTTGTCGCATCTTTTATCAGAATGCCGTGTTCAGCTCCCTTTCCGATTCCTACGATGAGTGCTGTCGGAGTAGCCAGGCCCAGGGCACAGGGGCAGGCAATGATGAGGACGGTGATCATAGCCAGCAGACCGTGGGAAAAACCGGCAGTCGGTGCGAATAAACACCACAACCCGAAAGTCAACAAGGCTATACCGATGATAACGGGTACGAAAATACCGGCTATTTTATCTACCAGTTTCTGTACCGGGGCTTTACTTCCCTGGGCATCTTGCACCATGCGGATGATTTGAGCCAGCATGGTATCGGCCCCTGTTTTGTCGGCAGTGAAATGAAAAGCCCCTTTCTGATTCATCGTTCCGGCATATACCTTTTCGCCGGCTTGTTTGTGTACGGCTATAGGCTCACCGCTGAGCATGCTTTCATCGACGTATGAATCCCCGCTTATTACCGTCCCGTCAACAGCGATACGTTCTCCGGGTTTTACAGCTATCGTATCTCCGATCCGGGCATTTTCGATCGGTACGGTTTGTTCGCCCGATCCGGTAACGATCGTAATTGTTTTGGGTTGCAGACCCGCTAGTCTACGGATAGCCGTTGAGGTGTTTTGTTTCGCCCGTTCTTCGAGTAAGCGGCCCAGAAGAATAAAAGCTATAATACCGCTTGCAGCCTCGAAATACAAATGGGGCGTTATCCCCCGCGATAACCAGAAATCCGGGAACAATAGATTGAATACACTGAATAGATAAGCGATACCGGTGCTGTTGGCAACCAGGGTATCCATATTGGAAGTACCGTGTTTCAATTGCTGCCAGGCACTGAGGTAGAATCTGTTTCCGAAACCTAAAACGACACAGGTCGAAAGGAACCATAAAACATAGTTCATGTAAGGAATATTCACAAACACCATACTGATGACCATGATCGGTAGCGATAATAAAATAGCCCCGAAGGTCTGAATTTTCAATAAACGGTATTTTTCGTTTTGTATTTGTTTGGCCTTCTCCTCGCCCTGTTGGTCTGTCTCGGTCAGCAGATCGTATCCTGCATCTTGCACCGCATTTTTCAAGGCCTGAACAGAACAGATCTCCGTATCGTAGACGACCTGGGCCTGGGCGGTTGCGTAGTTTATATTGGCTTCACATACACCGGGTTGTTCATGAATGACTTTATCTATTCTCGCTGCACAAGAGGCACAACTCATTCCTACCACCGGAAAAGTTTTTTTTATTTTCATACGCTTAACCTTTATATGATCTCTTTCCGGACAAAGATAAGGTATACCGGCCGATGTACTGTTATAAAATTATGGATATGATTTATATCTTACACTTTATCCAAAGGGGAGCGTTTGTTGCCTTTCAGACGTTTAAATTCACTGGGAGACATTCCGGTTACCTGCCGGAACTGGGAACTCAAATGAGCGACACTCGAATATTGAAGCTGTGTGGCTATTTCGCCGATCGTCAGCTCGTCGTAAATGAGTAATTCTTTGATGCGTTCTACTTTTTGAGCAATATAGTATTTCTCTATGCTGATACCGTTTTCTTCGGAAAAAAGTTTACTTAGCAAGCTGTAGTCGTAATGACATTTCCCGCTTAAATATTCGGATAATTTCAATTTAGAGAGATTATTTTCATAATGGACCAGTTCGATAATGGCAGTACGGATTTGTTCGATAAGACGATGGCGTTTATCGTCGAGCAATTCGAACCCGAGCGCTTCAAGTGCTTTCCGGATCAGAAACCGGTCTGCCGGTTTCAACGGTTCTTCGATGACAACCTTACCCAATTCAATCCGGAGTGGATTGAAATTCAGGTTTTTGAGCATTTCTGATACAACCAGAATACATCGGTTACAAACCATATTTTTTATAAAAAGAACGTGCTCTTGTTCTTCCATCGTGATTATTATTAAGCGTTTGCTTTGCCACTCTGCACTTTCACAGCAGTGTCCCGGACAAAAATAGGGATTATTTCGGTGGCTTTGCATGATGAAGTTATTAAAAATATTCCGGGCTAATTCCTTAAATAATCTTGTATTATTGATAAGAATGTTTATTTGGGGAATAATAAGATCAATCTTTCTATTGTTCACATGATTCCCTTGCTCCGGAACAGGGGAAAAATAGCTAATTGTAGCTATATAGCTATCGTCGGGAGTTTTGTATTTTTATCCCCACAAAATAAACTCTTATGGATATTATCGAACTCGCAGAACAAAATCAGCAAAATGCCTGGAAATTACTCGATGAAACGGGTATTATTCCGGCTTGGGAACGTATCGGGGCTACCGTACATTTGGTCGGTTCGCTCAAGTCAGGTTTGTTAATGAAAAGCAGGGATATCGATCTGCACATCTATACCGGGAAACTCGATATTACGGAGAGTTTTTCGGTTATGCAGGAATTGGCAGAGCGGCTTAAACTGAAAGAGATTCAATACAAAAACCTGGTTCATACCGAAGAAGAATGTATCGAGTGGCATGTTCTGTATGAAGATCAGGAGCTGCATACATGGAAATTCGATCTGATTCACATCCGCAAAGGTTCGAAATATGACGGGGTGGTGGAAAATGTCACTGCCGCTATTGCAAAACTGCTCACACCCGGGCTTCGGGAAACGATACTTCGGATCAAGTATGAGGTGCCGGATGGCGTAATGATTCCCGGGATCGAGATATACCATGCCGTTTTTACAGGAGATGTCCGCAGTTACGAGGAATTGGAACGGTGGCGACAGGAACATCCGCTGACCAATAGTTTGGATTGGCTGCCGTGATTAATAAAGGAGGCCGTAATCCTCGGCCCGGTTTATGGCTTCGATAGCATTACCGGCTTGTAGTTTGGATAGAATATGTTTCCGGTGGTTATTTACGGTATAGATACTGAGGTGTAGTTTATAAGCGATCTCTTTGCTGAGTAAGCCTTGCCTTTCCTGTCCTTTTGGACGACCTGGTGGCGACTGATGACATTTACATATTGTTGCCGTACATTCTGCATACGAATTTGAAATACCTGTTGATAATCGTTCCTTTCTTCTTGTGGAAGTGAATAGATAAATAGCCCGTGCTCTATCTGAAAGGCGGGAAGTTGCGCCCGGTCGTCAGGATGGATTCTTTCTTCCAGTAGGTTACCCTGTTTTCTGATCGTTTTTATTTGCTTGGAGTTGTAGCCGAAAAGATCTGTAAAATGATCGGAAGCAAAATCATATCTTTTTTTGAATACATCGACAGTGAAGATACAACTTGGGCTTATTTGGGAAAATGCCTGTATAGAGGTTCTCTTTTTGTCCCACAACTTATAGTCTGTGTCAAGACTGCTGATTTGCTGCCTTGACCATAGTTCTTCGGGAGTTATTCGCTGAATCGTCATGTGGCAAAGATAATAGATAAATCGATTCCTTATTGTTTACTAAGCATTTTGGGGGTAAAGTGATTGATAGTAGAGTTGGTGTTGGAATATACATTGGTTTTACTTATAAAGCAAGCAATAATTGGTAGGGTTGTAATTAGCTGAAGTATCTTATTTGACTATCGACGAATAAGATCAAATTTAGGTGTTTATATACATGTTTATCCTAAATGTATATTTATAAGTGTAAATATGTATATAACTGTTTTAATAAAAATAATCGTCTATGGGAACGGTACAGCCAAGACAATCTTAAAAACGGATAGAGTTATTCAGTAGAATATTTTTGTGGCTCAAATCGTCTAAAACGACAGTCGGTAATTATAGGATAACTCATTCCTAACAGGTATATTTGTAACAATCAAAAGCCGGGTGATATGACAAAACAGAATGCAATCAAAGTCTTCGAAGAAAAGAAAGTCCGTACCGTATGGGACAGTGACAAAGAGGAATGGTATTTCTCAATAGTAGATGTGATAGCGGTATTAACTGATAGTCCTAATCCAAGGAAGTATTGGAGTGTGTTAAAAACTCGTCTAAAAAAAGAGGGAAGTGAGTTGACTACAAATTGTAGTCAACTGAAAATGCCCTCATCTGACGGTAAGTATTATAAGACAGATGTTACTGATACCGAGCAATTGTTTCGGTTGATACAATCCATACCCTCTCCTAAAGCAGAACCTTTCAAGTTGTGGATGGCACAAGTAGCTAAGGAACGACTTGACCAAATGCAAGACCCGGAACTGTCTATTCAGCAGGCTATGATGGATTACAAACGGTTGGGATATTCCGACAACTGGATTAATCAACGGCTCAAAAGTATAGAAATCCGTAAGGACTTAACGGATGAATGGAAACGGCATGGATTACAGGAGGGTGTGCAGTTTGCTACTCTAACAGATATTATCTATAAGACGTGGGCAGGAAAGACAGCTAAGGAATATAAACAGTTCAAAGGGTTGAAGAAAGAGAATCTACGGGACAATATGACTAATACCGAATTGGTGTTGAATATGCTTGCAGAGCTGTCTACTAAGAAAATATCAGAAGCACAAAACCCGGAATCATTCAATGAGCACATGGAGGTTGCGCGTAAAGGAGGGAGTATTGCCAAGGATGCCCGTCTAAAATTAGAGCAAGAAACAGGAGAAAAGGTCGTTACTCCTCTCAATGCAAAAGATGTGTTGGGATTACAAAGTGGAGAAGTGGAAGATGTGGATTTGGACAGTGAAGAAGCAAAATAGGAGTGATAGTACAAAGAAACATACTAAGGGAGCCGTAAATGGTTCCCTTTTTTATATATACCTGTCTAAAAGAAAAATAAGTTGTGAAATAGAACCGTATAGGGATTATACCTCATCATGTCGGTGTATTTATTCCCTAATAAATATCTTGTCTTATAGAGCGTAATAGAAGAATAAAAGTGATGAGGTATATTTGTGGCTTCGATAATGAAAATATTCTATCCCGTAAAAGAATGAGTATGGGGTGTATAACACATAAGTGATGATACCATCAAGTGATGAGGTAGATGATAAGTATAGAATAATAATGAAGATAGATAATTGTAATAAGATGTATTGTATTTAAAATCAGTTATATAAAAGGATGGCCGATGTTGGCATATTGGCGGACAGTCTGGTAAATGATTGCCTGCCGATAGAATTTTATGGGTATCTGTTCCATGACTTTTAAATTTGCATCGCGAAAATATCCTTTGTCAATGTCAGAATCTGTTATCCTGTATGAAGAAATTTGTTAACGGAAAACGTGGGCAATTTCTTGTTTGCCGTTGAGGTCTTCGATTACCTATGCTACATAACAAAAACGCCCACGTATTTCTACCTGAGTCGTTGCTTATTGTGTCGTAGCATGTTAAAAGTGTCGAAGTTCCAACTGCACCATAATAAGGCAAACGCTTTGACAATATGTTGTTCCTTATTTTAAGGGCTTTATATCTACATATCTATATTTGTTTTTTGGGTTACTGCCGACAGATATAGCGAAATAGGAAATAACATCCGATAAATAGGTGAGATATTCTACTATGATGGGGAAATGTAAATATATTTATAGTTTTATAATTGATTGAACGATATAATACCAAATGAATTTAGTATTGCCATTAGTATCTGATGCATTAAGTTTCCCAAAAACCTTAATAAAACCTTAATCGCCACAATAAAAAAGAGGTCGGACTTTTGGTCTAACCTATTGATAATCAGTAGTCGGGATGACAGGATTTGAACCTGCGACAACACGCCCCCCAGACGTGTACTCTACCGGGCTGAGCTACATCCCGTAATTGCGGTGCAAATATAAAGGAGATATTTGTAACTTGCAACAGTAAGGTGGAAAAAATTATTAAATACTGATTTTTTCCGGAAATTGTTTAACTTGCGGCAATATATGATTAAAAAAGGAGGTATCATGAAAAAGTTCTTATTGTTTTCGCTGTTGGTTGGCCTGTTTGGGGGAAGTCAGGCTCAGGATTTGAAACCTATAAAGTTGAATCAACCGAATGTTAAACGGGGATTACCTGTGATGACTGCTTTACAAAAACGTCAGTCTACCCGGGAATATGCTGATAAAAAATTGGAATTGCAGGATTTGTCGGACTTGTTGTGGGCTGCTGCCGGTATTAACCGGCCTGAATCAGGAAAACGGACGTCTCCGACGGCCATGAATAAGCAGGAAATCGATGTTTATGTGTGTTTGCAGGAAGGGGCTTATTTGTATCATCCAAAAGCGAATAGTCTCGAACCGGTGACTAAAGAAGATTTGCGTCCGGCTGTCGGGGGAGGACAGGGTTTTGTCGCTACTGCTCCGGTATGTTTGGTAATGGTGGCGGATTTGAGTAAGTTCGGCGGAGAGGTTTTAATGCCTGCCCTGGATGCCGGTATTGTTTCCCAGAATATATCCTTGTTTTGTTCCGGCACAGGCTTAGTGACAGTCCCCAGAGCCTCTATGGATCAGGCAAAATTGAAGAGTGGTTTGAAATTGAAAGATACTCAACGGCCTTTGATCAATCATCCGGTGGGATATGCAAAATGATAAAAGAAAAGTTATTGTGAACTTTGTGAGAAGATGGGGGATAGTGTTACTGCTTGCGGTAACACTATATTGTTGTAAAAATGAGTCGGGAACGCCGGGGAAGGTCGTGATCGTTTCTACTAACGATATGCATGCACAGCTGGCTCGTTTTCCTCTGTTGGCTACTTTGATTCAGCAAAAAAAGACAGAAGGAGGGGAAGTGATTGTGGTTGATGCGGGCGATCGTTTTTCGGGTAATCCTTATGTGGATCATGCTCTGGAGAGGGGGGAACCGATGATCCGGCTGATGAATAAGGTGGGGTATGATGTGGTTACGATGGGAAATCATGATTTCGATTATGGACAAAAAATATTGAAAAAGAGGCTGCATGAAGCCAATTTTCCGGTGGTTTGTGCTAATATGCTTTCTGAAAAGAGTGAGTTGGGGCAGCTGCCGGCTTATCAAATGATTGAGAGAGGCGGGCTGAAATTTTGTTTTTTCAGTTTGATTCAGACCGGAGCGAATCATCTTCCTGCAACTAATCCGGCTAACCTGGAAGATATTTCTTTCCGTTATTTCAAGGACGTTGTTCCGGAATATAAACGGGTGGCGGAGGAATGTGACGTGATGATCGGGTTAACTCATTTAGGGTTTGCCAATGATTCTTTGTTGGCTTTAGTGATGCCTGAGTTGGAGGTGATTGTCGGAGGGCATTCGCATACGGTCATTCGTGAACCGAAAAAGGTGAATGGGGTTTTGATTGGTCAGGCCGGTTCTAATCTGGAGTATGCCGGTGTGACTACACTTCGGTTTAAAGGTAAAAAACTGGTCGATAAATCTTATCAATTGGTGAGTTTGAAGGATATAGGAACTCCCGATCAGGAAATTGCTTTGCTGGTGGAAGAGATCAGTAACCGGCCGGAATTTAAAAAGATCATGGGACAGGCAGCAGAAGACCTGACCCGGAAAGAGGATGTCGCTTCATTGATGACCGATGCCATGCGTGATGCGGTTGGAGGTGATTTCGCTTTTTATAACAAAGGAGGAGTACGGCTGAATGAACTACGTAAAGGAGAGATTACCATGGAAAAAATATATAAAATGGAACCGTTCTCCAATTATATCGTTGTTCATGAATGGAATCTGAACAAGATGGAAGATTTTATCTTAAAAGATTATAACAGAGGGAAAGATCCCGGGAAACGCTATATCAATTACTATATTTCAGGTGGAAAATATGAGATCATCCGGAATTTGCAAGGAGAGGGGATCGAGGTGAAATTTTATGACGCCAGGGGAAAATGGTTGAAAGATAAACAAAAGAAATACAAAATTGCCTTTAGCAATTATGTGGCTTCTTCCAATGAGCTGGTAAAAGGAGGGGAGGTTACCGATATCTTTATCACCGATGCAATTGCTGTCTACTTGCAAAAACAAGGAACTGTAAAATATACTGAACAACGGGCTTTTGTGAAATAGAGTTGCCTGTTTAGTTTTTGGTGATGGTAAATTCTTCGATACCCAGGGTGTTGTAGACTTGTTTCAACTCTTTTTCGTTATCGGAGATAATCAGAAGTTTATCGTTTGGGAATAACTGAGAACATCCGTTCGGTACAAAAAAATGATTGAAGCGTTTGACGAGAACGACCAGGGTATTGTCGGGGAGAGGGATATCGATCAGGTGATCTCCTTGAATGAGCATATCCGGGGTGACTATGATTTCTGAAAATACGGATTTCACTTCCTCGGGTAGTTCCATTTCGAATTCCTTGGCCATTTTTTTATTTTTGATGGATACGCCCAAAAGTCTGGCAATATGGGTGACACTGGTTCCTTGAATCAATAGAGAAAGTAGGGTGATGAAGAACACGATATTGAAAATCTGATGGGCTCCCGGTATGTTGGCGATCAGGGGATAAGTAGCGAAAATAATGGGTACAGCTCCGCGTAGACCGACCCAACAAACATATAACCGGCTTTTAAAAGTCATCTTGCGGAAAGGCAGGAGACACAATAAGACACTGACGGGACGGGCGAAGATGATCATAAAGATACCGATAAGCAGACCGAGCCAGGAGATGCTGATCAGGTCTTTCGGATTGACCAGTAAGCCTAGTGTAAGAAACATGATAATTTGGAAAAGCCAGGCTGTACTGTCGAAAAAATTAGTAATATTCTTTTTGTATACGATCCGGCGATTCCCGACGACCAGTCCGGCAATATATACCGCCAGATAACCGTTCCCCTGAAGTTTCTCGGTAAAAGAGAAAGTGAAAAATACAAAGGTCAGAAGAACAATCTGGTAGAGGGATTGGTTGAGGATTCTGAAATGGTTTAACGTATAAACAGCACAGCGTCCCAATAAATATCCGGCAATTCCTCCGACACTGAATTGGATGAAAAATGAAAGCAGCACCTGTCCGAAACTGAACTCTCCCGATTGAATGATTTGGATCAATAAGATGGTCAGCATATAGGCCATAGGATCATTACTCCCGCTTTCTAATTCAAGCAGGGGACGTAGGTTGTGTTTTAGATTTAAGTCTTTGGAACGTAATATATTGAATACTGAGGCTGAGTCGGTGGATGACATGACGGCAGCTAGTAATAAACATCCTAACAAGGGTGCTTGTGCTTCCGGGAATGCCCAGGAAGCGAGGAGATAGACAAAACCTCCTGTAAATGCCGTCGTTAGAAGTACCCCCAAGGTTGCCAAGGTAATTCCTTGACCGATCACCGGTTTGATTTCTGTTATATTGGTGTCCATTCCGCCGGAGAAAAGGATAATACTCAATGATATAACTCCGATGAATTGTGCTGTTACCGGATTCTCGAATTCAATTCCGAAACCATCCCGCCCGAATCCCATCCCTACAATCAGAAATAACAATAAGACAGGAATACCGAGTTTAATCCCTGTTTTACCGATCATGATGCTGATGAATAGCAAGATAGAACCGAGCAGCAAAATATTTTGAGTGGTTATGATCATGTCCTTTTTTTGAAGTTAAACGCCTGGGCAGCTTCAAGGTTATAAGCCAGGATGGATAAAATATGAAATAGTTCGGTTTTTACCTTTATTTTCCTGAAAATTATTTTTGAGATTCTGTTTTTTACCCTATATTTGCATCCGCATTGGAGAGGTGGCAGAGTGGTCGATCGCGGCGGTCTTGAAAACCGTTGACTGTCACAGGTCCGGGGGTTCGAATCCCTCTCTCTCCGCAATAAATACTGAAAATCAGCAAATTGCAAAACAAGCACCCAATTTTACACCCAAGAATGTAAGATTGGGTGTTTTTGTGTTTTTTAAGAAATACACTCAACTGTAGTTGAGAGGAAGTGAATTCTTACCCCAAATATACTGTCCAGTAAAACTCAGAACTGTGCAAACATTCCGATATATGCAAAATGGTGTCGGAGTAAAATAGAGCATTATTATTGATTGAGTTTATTCAATCGCATAACGATTGAAGTTTGACTTCTACCCATTTTTGTTGCGATATACTTCACGCTTTTGCCCTCTCTATGTAGTTTCAATAGAAATTGGTCTGCACTTCTTGTCCATCTTTTATTGGCATTGGGGTGCTTTACATAACTTTCTTCTGAAACCTTTTCAGGGTGTAAAAACTCATCCACAAATACAGAGGGGAAACGCTTGTCATATAGTACAAGTGTTTTTATTTTTGCCCTTGTTACTGCAACATAAAACAATCTACGTTCTTCTCCATAGGGGTATTGGTCACTTTTAGTGAGCACATAGTTAAGCACAGGGTCATCACTCACAAGAGAAGGGAAGCCATAGGTATCCTTATTGCATTGTAAGAGTATAACATAATCAGCTTCAAGACCTTTCGACTTATGTACGGTCAAAAACTCTATTTTTCGTCCTCTTATCATATAGTAGAATCTATTGCCCTCTTTTATGGATTGATACATAAAGGAAAGGTAATAATCATCAAACGAATAACGCCCCAACAAAAATATAGATTTATCTGATGGTATAGAAGCTATAAGTTGCCCTATCGTATTGCAATAGTCTCGTCTGTCATAAGAATGGAACTCCAACTCTGTTTTTATTGCAGAACTGAACGAGCGTATATTCTTTTGTATTTGGGCGTTATTGCGCTGTATGAAGTGAGAGGACAACGAAACTAAAGGCTCGCCAAATCTGTACGTAGTTTCAATTTTATTTATTTCTGTTGCTCCAAAATATTCGGGAAATTGATTAAAAAGAGCCATATCACTTCCTGAGAAACGATATATAGACTGCCAGTCATCGCCAACACAATACAACTTTGCAGGCGGATTTCCCTCTCGCAATACTTTTAAGAAATTGTAACGGTCAACTGATATGTCTTGGAATTCGTCCACAATGATATAATCATACTCAACAGGATGTGAAGTACGACATATTTCTGTGGCTTGAAGAATCGCATCGGTAAAATCGATTTGGTTACTATCGCTTAATGCACTTATATAACGTTCATATACTGGTTGAAATATGTTCTTGATAATAAAAACACTTCGTTCATCATCTGCATTTTTTGCTTGTTTCAAAACTTCTTTAACTGATTTACAACTTGATTTTACCAATGTTATGAATGTAACTACAAGTCGTATAAACGCCTTTTCTTGCTTACTACCTTTGGGCAAAACCAAATCATATAATTCTTCATCTGTTTTTTCTTGGATTGGCACACCCGCCTCCTCTAACATTTTTTTGAGTTTATCCCTTATATCAGAATAATGGAAATCAGCACTTGATGTTACTAACAGCTGAGTGCCAAATTTCTCGTGAGCCGTTTTCTTCCAAGTTATACCGTCATTATATTTTTTATTGGCTTCTTCGTATGTTATATTTTTGTCTTTTGCAAACCAAGCAGGGACAAGACTATGTTCATCAACTCCGAAATGTTCCAAATAGATTCGTTTGGTTACTCCCTTTTGTTCGAAGTATATAGAAAAATCGGGGCGATATTGAGAGTGCATTTCATCTGCCAATTGATGTTCGTATGGCTCTTCATATCTGAATTTTACTCCAAGTGATGATAAAACAAAGCATATCTTTTGCTCCTGTTCACTTCTCACATATATGGCTTTACCGTCCATATCGGGAAACATTGCTTTTAACTGAACATTTTTTTGTTCTGACAACTTTTCTCGCCTTTCATTTTTGCGTTGTTCCCAATCTGCTTCATTGCTTTGGTAATCAATGAAGTATTCTACTACACTGTTCTTAAAATCCTTATTTCCTAATAACGTGTGATAAATATCTATGAATAAGGCATCTGTATTGTCGCAAATAGAGGGTTTTATACCTGTTGCTCTTCCGATAATATCTATGGCTAATTTATGAAATGTATAACCTTTCAAACCATCAGTAGCCATTCTCTCTGTAAGTTCGGCTGCTGCTTTGTTCGTGTAACTAATTAGTAAGATTCTATGAGGCGCAATGCCTTTTACTTCTGTTAAATATTTGACTTTTCCAATAATAGAAGAGGTCTTTCCACTACCTGCACTACTAACGACCAAGCAATTATCTTCTTCTGAAACGATTGAACGTCTTTGTTGCTTGTCTAATGGATATTTTAGACAATGGTCGAAAAAATCTTTATGAGAGTCAAGCAGAAATGTAATAACGCCCTCATTATGTTGTTTTACAAGTTTATTGATAGCTCCAAAATCATCGATGAATTTGGAAATGGTTTCAGATGGAGTGATGTTAAAGGCTTCAAGTTTCTTCAATAGAGAATACGCCTCTTGAAAATGTGGTCTGTAATAATTGATAAAATCTTTTTCCTGCGTTGCAGAAACTATCTTGCCATAAAAACCGTTATTAAGGTCAGTAGGAATATCAATAAATATTCCGTTATTCAATGCGGACAATCTCTCTTTTGCTTGCTCATAATTCGATTGTTCGCTGTACGAAGACAACCCTTTTATCTGTTCTGATAATTCGTTAGACTTTGCTTTAAGGCGTTTTCGGATGGTTGCTATGATAATAATAGAGGCACCAACGACACAAGCAATTATGGCAAGCAAAAGGTTCATATATCAATTCTAACACTAATTGCAATGAAGTTCCTCCATTATATCTTCACGGATTTTCTGTTTGCTGTCACCTAATACAAGCAAAACGATAATTCCCCAAAGTGGAGAAATAATCCAAAAGAGTAAAACCCATCCAATGGCACTACGACCTCTTTTCTTAGCCATTTTTACAGGGAGAAAGATGTAAAGCCACAGAATTAATATCAGTGCAATGATTATCGCTATTATTGAAATGGATTCTTCGGTCATAAAATTGAATCTATTGAAGGTTACAAATCATCCATAGCTGCCGAGCGAACAGTATCAGAGTTTATTTTGTCATAATACTTTAATAAAACGAAGCATTGGCTGTATTCGCCCTTTTGTAAAGACAATTGTATATCGCCATTTTTAGTTTCAAATGTAGTGTACCAAGTACATCTATCCATATATAATTCATGCAATTTTTCATTGTTAGTATCAGGAATTACTCTTCCTTGAAATTTCTCGACAACTTCGGCAGGTTCGCCATATTTTTGGGTGAGCATTGATTTAAGGTGTTCATAATCACGTTCAAGTGAACTCCAATCCTCACATGCAGGGAAAATAACACCAATTGTACTAACAACATTTACTGCTTTAAGTGTTGAAACTCCGACAGTGCAACTCTTAAACCCTGCAAAATCACCTTGTAAAATGGCGGTTCCGTCTTGTTCTCCTAAATACTTAAATCCAGCACTTTTCATTTTAGCGACATACTCACTAAGAGTTCCATCAATAGGCACACCCTTAAAAGTCAGATGTTCTGAATTGCTTTGAGCAAATGATATAACACTCATGAACAATGTTGCAAAAAACAATATAATTTTTTTCATATACATAGTATTTTTAGTGTTTATAACTCAATTAGCGATTATTTATTATTCTTCTTGTTTACATCCAATTCAAAAGAATACACATTGCCATTTATGGGTATGTTGATGGTTAGAATATTTCCTTTCTTCCTTTTTATATTCATATACCCAACAATACCCTCATTAGGGTGGATTGTATTTTTCTTTAAATACCCCTGTTCTTTTGTAACTCTTTCGTCTGTCATCAGTTTTCCATAAGTAGCAATTTGTGCATTCGCTACTAAATTTGCTTGATATGCTGCATTAGGGTTATAATGAGTGGTCATTGTAGTATAAGCATAACCATTGGGAGAATATGTGGTAGAATATGATGTGGAGTATCCTGCACTTCCTGCATTTAATCCTGCTGAAAAACCATATAGTGCCATAGCCCAATTTTGCGTTCTCTTAACTTTCTTTTGGAATTCCTCATTGGTGTAGACCTCAAGTGAAATAGCTTCTCCTTTTTTATTTATGAGATATGCGTTTACTTCATTAGGGTCAAAGGTTACACTTTGAGAGTTTTGGTTGTTAATATATATCCGCATTTGATAATATTTACCATAATCATCCTTTGATTCATAACAAGTTAATCCGACAACATATCCATTCATATACCGATATGCCCATAATTTCCCATCGTTATATTCAGTTGTAATAGTTGAGTCATTATCACTTATGACAAAGTTTTGAGCATAACCAATAATGGAAAAGCACGATAATATCAACACAAGTACATATCTCATAATTAGACTATATAATGTTCATACTACGAAGAAGCGTGAACCACAATGCCACACTCTTACTTGAAGGTCGTAGGAAACCTCGGATACAGATGTAACAATAGCAGCCCACGCTATAGCGTGAGAACCACTATGCCATCCTTGTATCCTAATTGAAAATTTCCTACGTTTTCAAGTACAAGATAAGCATAACGCTTCTTCTTTTTTCTTATGTTTTGGAAAGAGGTGCCTCTATCCGAATGCAAAATTAGTTATTTTATTGATGTTTTGCATTATATATAACGGATTTATAATCTGAATCCTCTACTTTTTCTTGGCTCTTCCGCTGATTGTCGTAAACCTTGCCGAAGTTTCTCCCATTGTTCCTTGAACCATTCGCCTATTGGCTTCCTGTTTATTGTCAGCACCAATTTATTATCATCAGCCAAACTTTTCTCAACCTTGAAAATATCATTCTTGATTTCAAATCTTCGCCTATGCTCTTCGGAATAGATTTTTCCATTGCATCTGATAGCTTCCTTTTTTGTCAAAAGACTGTTTATCATATCTTTGGTAAATCCGATGGCATAGCATAGTCTTTCCATTCTCAACATTTCTTTGAGCAATGGGAACCAGTTGAACGCCTTTTCAAGAATGGTGTTCAATCGGGATATTTCCTTGTCTTTGGCTTCAAGCTCTTGATTATGTATTCCTTGAAGATTACGAATCTGTTTGCCATGCTGTTCCTGCATCTGTTGCATCTGAACTTTTAAATCGTCAATGCTTTTGTTCCGTTTGGCAATCTCCTGATGCAGTCCCACATTGCTATGCTCCAGCTCTTTCAGTTTTCCGCTGCCGAAAAGAGAACCCACTCCGCTTGCTATGGCTGTGGCAGCATCGGTGGCTACACTTTTGAGCTTGTCGGTGCGTATCTCCGATTTTACCTGTTTGAGTTCCTGTTCGGCAAGTTCCACCTGTTGTTCTTTATGCCGCTTTGCAGCATCTATGCGTTGTAGTTCAGCTTTCTGTTTCTCAATGATGAAATCGTTTCGTTCCAAATGTTCTCTGCCAGTAACATTTTTTGATTGCCCACGTTCCATCATTAGAATGTCTGATGCCAAAGTCTGCATTGCTGTCATATCCTCGTCATTGAGTTTGCGGCTCTTTCCGGTTTCGTGATTCATCCAGTCGAATACGATATGTGCATGATAATTCGGCTTGAACCATTTTCCACCCACTTGGAAACTCTCCTTGTCTTCTGCGTCAGGCTTTCCACCCAGCCAATGTCCTTCGTCCTTATGCAGGAAAATTTGGAGTGGCGTGATGCCCCAGCGTCTTTGGCACTCTTTGCCAAATTCACGCACATCTGCCAGTGTGGTTTCCGGTCTGATGAGCAGTACACCCTCACGAATGGGGGAGCATCCCGCCACCTTGATTATTTTTCCATTCTTTCCCTTGCGTTCACGCTCCTTTTCCTGCATGGCACGACCTGTCTTCTCCTTTACCATCCGTTTGATGTTGTCGTAATGTGTTTGTAAGTCCGGATTGCCGAAGTCCGGGTTTATCCACTGCTCGTTGTCGGAGGAGAGTTCGGGAATAACATAGATTCTGGACTATCCGATGTTACGCATATACTCGGGAGTTCTCCGGTTATGAGGTCCACTGGATGTGACTTTGCAAGGCTTGATATGTATGCTTGATTTTGTTGCCATAATTATTCTGTTTTCATTGTACAATAGATTACCTTGTCCGCTTTCGTAAAGGGGTTCTTAGGGGTGTAACCCATAAGCGGAGATTGCAAAGAGAGGGTCACTCTTTGCTCGGGGTTCTCAGGGGTGAAACGCCCTGAGTGGGTCATTAGGGCAAAGCCCTAATCCCCTCGGGAGAGCCCACAACTACGAAAGCGGAGCGTGTAGTTATAGTGGGCTATAACCGAAAGCCGTTCTTCTTTTTCGGTGGCTGGGTGTGCGTCTCTCTTAGGGAGTGGACTTGCCCTTTTCTTTCAGCCTGTTTCTGTAGGTATTCGTTCAAGTCCTTGCATCCGCTGTAGGTCTGCGAAGCGTCACAGATGTATAAATCCCTGCCGTATTCCATACGGATTTGCCGGAGTGTTTCCATCCCTGCACGGTCATTGTCAAAGAAACAATGGATGCGCTCGTAGCTACCCAAAGGATAGAGAACCTTGCTCACATTCGATACAGAGTTCAATACCATATAATCTTGTCTGTCCAGTTCGGGAAATTTTGGGCAATTTTCCAATCTCAAAGTAAGAAATGAAAGATAGTCCATAAATCCCTCGAACACATAACACGTTTCCCTCGCTTTTCCCGACTGTCTGATGTGGGAGATTTCCTTAGGGGCAATACAGCCCTTGAAATAACGGTTGCGAATCTCATAGCCGCCCGATATGTTTGGAAAGGCAATGGCGAAATACCGCTTGCCGTTGTTGGTGAAATGAGCTTCTCTGCATTCTCTTTTTGCCAGTTCCGTGTTTATTCCCCTTTCCTGCAAATAGGAGAGCAGGGCAGGAGAAGAAAGCGGTACAATCTCCAGTTGCTGGAAACTTGGCTCGGAAAATGATTGCTTGCCAAAAGAAAAAGAAACAGGACGGACATGTGGTGTCTGTTCCGCTATGCGTTCCAATATATAAGGTATATGGTCGGTAGCATATAAGTGTGAAGCCAGTTCGATGATGCCGCCGCCTTTGCCAAGTGCAAAATCATACCATTGGTTACGCTCGGTATTTACCTTGAATGAAGCTTCGGTTTCTTCCCTTAGCGGTGATTTGTACCATAGGTTGATACCCTGTTGTTTGACGGGAGAATATCCCAAACTGTGCAGATAATCTGCTATCCTGATTTGCTTGGCTGTCTGTATATCCATAAAATAATTGTATGAGTAGTTGGTGAATTGATTTGTTTTTCTTTTCGCCCGTACCATTTTAAGAAGTACGGTCTGTATACCCACTTCACTAAATTGTCGTATATATAGAGTACGGCAATAAAGTGAAGCGGTTTATCCATTCCTTGCATCACTTCGCTTTATCCTTAATATATAGACCCACAGAATAAAGTGAAGCGATTGCAGGTAACGGGTTAATAGTGGAAGTCGGGCATGAATGTGTATTTTCTGCCGTTCTCCTGCACTATCATCCGTTTGTTGCGAAGCATGGTGATGAGCGGTACCGCCTTTTGATGGTTCAGCTTTACACCTATTGACGTATAGCTTTTGATTAAAGCATCTTCCAGTTCCTTGTAACCGTATTCCTCTTTCAGCCCGAAAACGGCTTCCAATGCGATACGGTGCTGCTGCTCGGTGATATGCCTGTAAGGGTCGAACTTTTGCTCTTCCGGTCTTCCCGGTTTCTTCGCTTCGGGTTTGTAGCCCTCTATGAGTTCAGGCAGGGCACTATCGTTGATGCGGAATGAAAAAGGCTCGAAATCCATTGCCCGGATGTGCATGGCTGAAACATTGCTTATATCTCCGTTGCTTTTGTCCTTTTCCACCAGCAATACGGTTTCCGCCTTATTATTCAACTCCGTGCCGATATGCCCTCTCGCATTCTCATCCCCTTTGTTCTGGTGCAGTATCGTATGGATATGTATCTGCCTGTCGTCCGTCCACTGCATCAGTTTGGATATGGTGCGTGTGGATTCGCCGGGGCTGTTGATGTCATATACCATGTCACGGATGCCGTCAATAATTACAAGACCGATGTCGGGCGTATTATAGATAGCCTGTTCGACAATCTTTATACGCTGCTCAGGTGTGTATTTCCTCAAGGCGAGAAACTCAAGGTTCTCATTGTCCCTGTCATCAGGCAAGCCAGCCATCTGCAAAATGCGTTTCATGACTTTCAGGCAATGATAAGGGCTTTGCTCCGTATCAACATAAAGCACTTTCCGCTTCCCGTCGGAGAGTTCCGCCACATACCGCAACACTGTGCCATTCTTCAATGCGGCGGCTACAATAGCCGAAACATTGAATGTCTTCTTGCTTTTGGCTTTGCCGATGGATGCGCTGAAATTGCCCAATGTCCCAATGACGGAACCATGCACTTTGAGGATTTCAGGTGCTTTCTCATAACTTTTTGACAGGCTCAAACGTGAAGCTTGCCAAAGGATTACGGCTTCTTCTGCCGATATGTCCTTAAACTCTTTCATATAGTCCATAGCCATACCACCCGTTATTTCCGTCCTCCGGTTTTCTTTCCTGCCAGTTCAAGTGCAAGCTCCACATCCACGATAATCTTGCGTCCTATCTGGGTGATGGCTTTGTCAATCTTTCCGCTTTTCTTGATGCGGTTGGCGGTTGGCAGGCTGCACCCGAACAGTTTGGCAATGCCCAGTATTCCGTACACATATTTTCTTTCTGTGTCCGTGACGGGGTGCGGCTGTACTTCCGTTTGACCGGAAGCGTGCTTGCTCAGGAATATGAACTCTTCGCCTGTCATCTGCCAGACGGGTTTTAATAATAACTCTTGAAGATTTGTCATCGTCCAATCTATTTAGTCGTTAAACAATCAGCCCTGCGCACTGGCTGTTATTTCTGTTCTCGAACGATGCAAAATTAGATATGGATACGGGTGGTAAGGATGGGGATGATATAATCCGAATTTCGTTGTATCTTATTGAATATCAGAAAATAAAAATACCACTCAAAAATTAATTTGAGTGGTAAAAGTGGAACTTTCGTAAAGAATCAGGATATATCACGGATTATCTGAATATATGTTCCATTTCCTTGGCGAAATTCTGGTTGCTGTCACTGGGGAAATCAGAAACTGGCTCCTTGTACTTTGACTTGTAGTAGCTGTCATCAATATCCAGCAGTTTCAGTATTCCGGCTTTCCATTTGTCCCTGTCCTGTTTGGGGAGCTTTTCGCTCATGAGGAATATCAGATAACATACACGTATCTTCTCTCTCGGTTTGGTTTTCAGCTTGCAGTTGCAGGGGTGCAGGTTCATGTTGGCATAGAAATCCGGTGCGGAAATTTCTTCGAACTGTTCTCCCACACATACCTCATGAATGAGCGAAAGTAATTTCATGCTGAAGTATTCGTGTCGTTCCGTTGTTGTTTCCTGCTGGCTGACCGGTTTGCCCGGCTCGTCCTGTCGTTTCCCGTCAGGAATGTATTTCTTCAATATATCCAGAAAAAGACAGCTTTGGCGGTATATGTCCGCACAACGGTTCTTCATATATTGGAATGCCTCATTTCTTGCAGCCTTTTGCAGGTCATAGAGTTCGTTCAGTCTGGCTTTTTCCCTGTCATATTCAGCCTTGCAGCGTTCATATTCTTTTTCTGCCTGTTTTTCCTCTTCGGCAGTATGTTCCCGGTAGCCAATGGAATCATACCTGTTGTTGGCTTCATTCAGCGGCTTGTTCAGACTTCTTGTGACATCCAGCTGGGCTTCAATTTCAAGGGAATACCTTTCCATGTGCTGATGGCAGACACGCTCTATGGCACTGTTACTTATGGGGCGTGTTTCATAAGCCTGTATGCTCTTTTCTATTTCAGTTTTCAGGCTGTTGAGTATCAGGGTGTATTGTTCTTTTTGCCTGTCAAGCACCAGTTCAAGGATGGCGGCTTCAAAAGATTTCATGTCATTGTACTGCTGACAGAAATCGGAAATGAATTTTTGCCTGTCAAAAGAAAAAGTGCTGTTGTCCATATAGTCCCTGTATATTCTGTTGAGTTCCCCGTATCGGGGAATCATCGTCTGTATATTGTCTGCCATAGGTGTCCTACTTTTGTCTGTTCTTTTCATTGTCAAGAAGCATCGTCAGTTCTTCTTCCACCTGTTCTATGCTCGGCAGTGCCGATTTCAGGTTTTCCGGCACAGCCTTGCTGAGCTGATAATCGCTGATGCCGATAGGCTGGTCATAGCCGGTCAGCGCATATTGTGCGACAATCTCATCCTTGCCTTTGCACAACAGCAGCCCGATGGTCTTGTTGTCATTCTCTCCCCTAAGTTTGTCGTCCACCACATTGATGTAGAAGTTCAACTGCCCGGCGTATTCCGGTTTGAACGGGGTAGCTTTCAGTTCCACGACCACATAGGCATGGAGTTTTATGTTATACAGGATTAGGTCGGCATAGAAATCGCTGTCGCCAATCTGGAAATGCTTCTGCCTTGCGACAAAGGCGAATCCGTTGCCCATTTCCAACAGGTAACGGGTGACGTGCTTCACCAGTTGTTCCTCTATGTCCCTTTCGTCCGCACGTTCTTTGGCTCCCGCCAAGTCAAAGATATACGGGTCTTTCAACAGGTAGTTGGCAAGGTCGCTTTGGGGCACAGGAAGCGTGGCGGTAAAATTATTGACCTTGTGGCTGTTGATTTGCCTTTCGTACAATTTGCTTTCAATCTGCGTTTTAAGAGTATTACTGCTCCAACCCATTTCCACGGATTGCTTCATATACCAGTAATCGACACCCAACGGAAGGGAACTGTTCAGCAGAATCACATGGCTTGCCCAATTGATTCTTGCAACAGGTGATGCCAGGAACAGTTTTTCTATGTCCTCAATCGCTATTTGGTAAGCGGCAGCGACTGTTTGGGCTACATCCTGAATTTGTGCAAGAGGTTCTTGCACAATTGCAACTTCCTTGTTGTCTGAAGATTGAATTTGCGCAAGAGGCTCTTGCGCAAATGTCATATTGTTCAGGCTTTGAAGTTCATCCGTGATTTTCTGCACACTTGGAGTAAGTAATTTCGTATCGGTTTCTATAAAACTCCGTAATGCGCCCAATGGATAGGAGCGTGCGAACTGGCACATATAAGCCAAGTTCCTGACCGAATATCCTTTCTTTTCGGGATAACTGAACCGTATCGCCTGCGCCAGTCTCTTGATGACCTTGCCGCCCCAGCCTTGTCGGTTCTGGTGGTACAATATGTAATTGCCCATCTTCCAGTAGTGGAACAGCATCTGCGCATTGGCTGCACTGATGAGCCGGACTTGCGCCTGCTCTATTTCCGAGCCGATGGCATTGACGAAAGCCTCGAAACTTCTTTTCTCTATGTTGTTATCGTTGTTGCTCATTGTTGTATGTATTGAAAGTTACAAAGATAAGCCCAATAACAGGCATACCATGAAACTTGCTGATTGTTTTTATAGTTGGTTGAATTTATTCATTGCATTTGCCTTAATGTCATCTGCGATGTCAATGTAAGGTTTCATGGCTTTATAATCGCTGTGTCCCGTCCATTTCATTACAACCTGTGCCGGGATGCCGAGAGCCAAGGCATTGCAGATGAAAGTTCGTCTTCCTGCATGGGTACTGAGCAATGCGTATTTGGGTGTCACTTCATCTATACGCTCATTTCCTTTGTAGTAGGTTTCCCGTACAGGCTCGTTGATTTCTGCGAGTTCCCCCAGTTCTTTCAAATAATCGTTCATTTTCTGATTGCTGATAACGGGCAGTGCCATGTTGTTCTCAAAGTGAATGTCCTTGTATTTTTCAAGTATGGCTTTGCTGTATTTGTTCAGTTCAATGTTTAGGCTGTCTGCCGTTTTGACGGTAGTAACTTCTATGTGGTCGGATTTGACATCACTTCGCTTCAAGTTACGGACATCTGAATACCTTAGACTTGTGAAACAACAGAACAGGAAAACATCCCTGACACGTTCCAGATATTGTTTGTCTTTGGGTATCTGATAATCTTTCAATCTATTCAATTCGTCCCATGTCAGAAAGATTACCTTCTTTGAGGTGGTTTTCAATTTCGGTTTAAATGTATCGTATGCAATGTTTTGATTATATCCCTTTTTGAAGCTCCATCGCAGGAACCATTTGAGAAATCCTATCTGTTTGCCGATGGTACTGTTTCTCATGTCTTTTTTGTCACGCAGGAAGTTTACATACTCGTTTAGTCCGAACTCATCGAAATACTCAAAAGTCACATCTTCTTTGAACTCTTTCAGGTGATTTTTTACGGCTGCAAATTTTTCGTATGTGGATTCTGTCCAGTTGTTCTGATTGCCACATTCCTTGACAAACTCATCAAATATCTCCCAAAAACTTATTTTAGTATCTTCCTGCTGCTCCTCGTTGTTATTTTTCATTTTCAGATTGAACGCATCTTTTAACTGTTGGGTGGTCGGCATGGTTTCCTGTACCTCAAATTCTTTGAATACGTTTTGAATTTCGGCATAGTATCTTAGCAAATCCGCATTGATTTCGGATGCGCTTTGCTTTAATTTATTGGTACATCCGTTCTTTACACGCTGCTTGTCTGCATCCCACTTGGCTATATCAATGCGGTAGCCGGTTGTAAACTCGATGCGATGGCTTGCGTATATGACACGCATACGGATGCTGTCTCTTATACACATCTCCGAGCCCACGAGACACTCGCTAA